>CXWJ01004620.1_pt1 | contig 22385 bp, 14 predicted proteins | sample 590841 | NCBI WGS metagenome assembly CXWJ01 (sample SAMEA3498367, study PRJEB10139) | wastewater metagenome | biome: wastewater treatment plant; material: activated sludge | place: Austria | collected 2015-01-21 | reverse complement strand
TTAAAATCCCACGTGACGCGGACTTTGAAGTGCTCTGGGCGCTGCGACAATTGTTGTCTGGAATCGAGCTCCCGGTATCATTCGACGTGGGAGTTTCCCATCAAAAATTGCAACAACTTGTCGATTTGATGACTGGCTGTCGCTATGGTGCTGTGTTTTTCGGACTGGGCCTTGCGCAGCGGGGCCTAGGACACAAGAACGTGGAAGCGCTGCTGCGGCTTGTGGAAGACTTGAACGACTTCACGCGCTTCACCGCTCGCCGACTAAGAATTCCGGGCGATGTGGCCGGGGCCGATGCGGTCCTCTGCTGGCTGACCGGATTTCCGTTTGCTGTAAACTTGGCGCGCGGATATCCGCGTTATAATCCAGGTGAGTATTCTGCGAACGATTTGTTGGAGCGTGGCGAGGTCGATGCGTGTCTCCTTATCGGTAGCGAATCCTGTCTCGATCTATCTCCAGTGGCGCGACAAACCATTGAGCGATTGCCTACGATCGCACTCGACTATCCCAATGTGACACCTGCGTTCGATGCAACCGTTCAAATTACGACCGCAATCTATGGCATCCATGCTGCGGGAACCGCCTACCGCATGGATGAAGTGCCGATACCTCTCCGGCAGATTGTTCCGTCCAGCTATCCGACTGACGATGAGGTGCTCCGCGACATATCAGTTCTACTCCTTTAATCCATTGCGGCACTGCATGTAAAAATTGAGTTTACGGTGCAGCAACAGAAGGCAGTGAGGATCATGCCGGATTCCGAATCCCCACACCCCAACGCAGACGTTCGCATGCGCGGGTTCGTCGAGCGAGCCACGGTCGAAGATGCGATCGCCTGGGTCGATTCCGCTTTGCCGAGTTTCGCCAATCTCGGCAGCGAAGAAGTATCGCTGTTGAGCGCCGCGGGCCGGGTATTGGCTCGGGATGTCGTGAGCGGCGTAAACGTGCCCGGGTTTGCTCGCGCAATGATGGATGGCTTCGCGATCGTGGCAGATGATACCCAGGGAGCAACTTCATACAATCCCTTGCCGCTCGCGCTTCTCGGCACGTGCTTGCCGAGTGTGGCTTTTTCCGGACGGATATCTCCGGGTGGCGCCGTACGAATCATGACTGGGGCGCCGATGCCCGAGGGTGCTAACTCCGTATTGCCGTTTGAAAACACACAGACGGATGGAGAACGGGTACTTGCTATGGGGGAAGTTTCGCCCGGCAAGCACGTGGGACAAGTTGGCGAGGACGTGCGGGCGGGTGACGTAGTCGCACGTGCTGGCCGAGTCTTGCTACCCCAAGACATCGGTATGCTTTCCGCGCTAGGTTTCGCGCGCACGCCGGTCGTATGTCGACCCCGCGTACGAATCATTGCCACAGGCAACGAATTGCTGCCGATGGGCACGCCTCCCGAAGGATATCGCATCACAGACGCTAATGGGCCGATGCTGGAGGCCCTGGTGACACGCGATGGGGGCAAGCCGATCGCTCCCCGCATTGTACCCGACGATCGCGATTCCATTCTTACCGCCTTGCGGGAAGAGGCAGATGTTGTTCTAGTCTCCGGCGGATCGAGTGTGGGCCGGGAGGATCATGTGCCAACGTTGGTGGCGGAATACGGCGAGTTGGCCATCCACGGAGTTGCTATGCGTCCCAGTAGTCCCACCGGCATGGGCCGGCTCGACGGTCGGTTGGTGTTCTTGTTGCCGGGGAATCCTGTCTCTTGCCTATGCGCTTATGATTTCTTCGCGGGCCGTGCGATTCGCGCTCTGGGAGGCCGCTCGCGCGACTGGCCCTACCGGCATATACGGGCACGATTGACTCGCAAGCTCAATTCCGTGGTGGGCCGCATCGATTACGCGCGGGTCCAAATCAGCGGTACGAGCGCTGAACCACTGGCAATCAGCGGCGCATCGGTCCTCAGCTCAGTCACGCGCGCCGACGGCTTTGTGATCGTGCCCGCCGATAGCGAAGGTTTTCCGGAGGGCGCGGACGTGGAAGTCTTCTTATACCAATGAGGTCTCAAACTCAATATCAAGCAAGTCAGAAGTCACTTTAGTGATTTCTGTGGCGTTCTTTTCAAGTTGAGCACGGCTTAATGTCGTCCCAGGAACAATTTCTCAATGTGATCGATCGGGATGAAGCCGAGGCGCGATTTCGTGCTGCGCTCAGTCTGGGACCACTCGGAGTCGAGCAAGTTTACTTGGCCGATGCGTTGGGGCGCGTGCTCGCCCACGATGTAGTTGCCCGCGTTGACGTCCCCTCCTTCGACCGTTCGAACTTTGACGGATTTGCCCTTCACGCTGCCGATACGTTTGGCGCTAGCGAGCTCGCACCGCGCGAAGTGAAGTTGCTGGCCGAGGCGATCGACGCCGGCGTGGCTGCCCGCGGTGAAGTGCGACTTGGCGAGGCGGCTATCATTGCGACGGGGGGCATGGTTCCACGCGGCGCCGACGCCATCTTGATGGTTGAACACTCCGAGGTTCGAAACAACCGATTAGTCGTTCGAAAGTCGGTCACACCCGGCTTTGGCGTTTCGTTTGCCGGTACAGACATTGCCACGGGCGAACTCGTTTTGCGAATCGGCACGCTGTTGACCAGTCGGGAGACAGGCGTGCTGGCGGCAATCGGCGAGAACGAAGTCGCCGTCTGGCGGCAGCCGCGGGTGGCAATCATCTCGACCNNCAATCATCTCGACCGGCAATGAGCTGATTGCGCCGGGCGAGCCGATGCGACCACCCTGCGTGTACGATTCGAACGCCCAAATCCTGGCCGACTCGGTGCGCGAGCTCGGTGGATTGCCGCGCTCGTTGGGCATCGTCCACGACAATGTTGATGCGCTGCGGAAGGTGTTGCACGAGGCACTCGCTGACTCGGATGTCGTGCTTCTTTCCGGCGGCACCAGCAAAGGGCAGGGGGATTTGTGCCAACGGGTTGTTGCCGAGTTGACTGATCCGGGAATCGTCGCCCATGGCGTGGCACTGAAACCAGGAAAGCCAATCTGTCTGGCGGTCAGCGGCGGCAAACCGGTGGTCATCTTGCCCGGCTTCCCGACGTCGGCGATCTTTACGTTTCACGAATTCGTCGCTCCGGTCATCTGCCTACTAGGAGGACGACGCCCGCAATCTCAAGAACTCGTTTCCGCGACCATCGCGGTGAAAACGAATTCTGAGATCGGTCGCACGGAATACATGCTGGTCAACCTGGTCAGTTCGGAAAGAGGGCTGATAGCCTATCCGATGGGAAAAGGCTCCGGTTCCGTGACGACGTTCAGCCGTGCGGATGGCTTTGTCACCATTGGCCGCCACACCGAAATTGTGGAAGCGGGCCAGCCAGTCGAGGTGCGATTGATCGGCCGCGATCTGCAGCTCGCCGAGCTGGTGGTGATTGGCAGCCACTGCGTCGGATTAGATTACTTGCTCTCGCAGCTCCAACTGCGCGGCATCACATCGAAGTTGATTACGGTCGGCAGCTCGGCGGGTCTAGAGGCGGTTCGGCGCGGCGAGTGCGACCTGGCCCCGGTCCACCTGCTGCATGCTGAGACAGGCGAATACAATCAGCCATTTCTGACCAACGAGTTGGAGCTGCTCGAAGGGTACGGACGCCGGCAGGGAATCGTATATCGACGTGGCGACACGCGGTTCGAGGGTCGAAGCATGGAGGAGGTGTTGGCGACGCTAACCAGCGACGCGAGTTGCGTGATGGTTAACCGCAATCAAGGGAGCGGCACGCGAATCTTGATCGATCGTCTTCTGGCCGGCGCGCGACCGAGCGGTTATGGAGTCCAGCCGAGCAATCACAATGCAGTAGCCGCGGCCGTGGCGCAAGGCCGCGCTGATTGGGGATTGGCCATCGAGTCAGTTGCCCGGGCCAGCGGTCTGGGATTTCTCCCCTACCAGGAAGAGCATTACGATTTTGTCATCTCCAAGGCACGCAGGGAACGGCCGGCTGTGAAGGCCTTTGTGGAGTTGCTCAAGGAAGAGTCTACCCAACATCGACTTGCAGAATTGGGGTTTCGTGTCGCGTCTTCATGAAACACGGACGTGCCGCTGATAGATTTCGCCCTTGCCCTCGGCAACTAAGTCACCGACGTAGACGCCCAATTCGGCTGGCAGAAGCGATTCATCCATTCGCAGGCCTTTATCGTGCAGTTCCTTGAGCACGGCAACAAACTTTTCCGGAGGGGTCGTTCGATCGAAACGAAAGCTGGGCAGCATCGGCGGCGGGGTTGGCCCGAACAAGCCGATCATGCCGGCCCGCATGCCAGCGCCGACGCGAATGCCGCAGTCTCCTAGCACAAGCACCGTTCCGTCGAGCATGTTGAATCCAAGCATATCTCCCGCCGAGCCTACGATGGCTATTGTTCCGGCCGCCATCGAGAGGCCAATCTCATTGCCCGCGTCGCCATCGACAAAAATGGTTCCCCCCGCCATCCCTTGGGGCGAGCCCCGATACGCGGCCCCAACCAAATGCCCTGCATTGCCGTGGATATGAATCATCCCGCCGCGCATTTCGCATCCGACCCAACCACCTGCATCTCCCTGAACATGGACCTCGCCGCCACGCAATTCGCTGCCGATGTGGCGACCGGCTGGACCATGGACATGAATTTGGCCGGAGCGCATGTGGGCGCCAATCCAATGGACGCCCGCTAGATTTCCTTCGAAGTCGAATCGCTTGTCGCTGGGATCGCCCGAAACCTCGAACATCTCAGCCAGAGGCAACTTGCGGTTGCCATGAAAGATCTCAAACTTCTCAATTTCGGCCAGCGACTTGTCGCAAGCCCAATCGGGAGTCAGCCCCTCCACCTCTACGGGCACAGAAGTTTCAGCGCGATAGAATAGCTTGATCGACATGGCTAGATACTGGATGCTAGATGCGGGGTTCTCGATCGATTCCAAGTCAGCTTCCAGTATCCATCATCGAGCATTTGGCATCCAGTCATGCGAAAAGGAGCGATCATTCTCTGTGGGGGCAAATCGAGCCGGATGGGCCGCGACAAGGCCACGCTGCCGTTTGGTCCTGAGCTCATGTTGCAGAGGGTCGTGCGTTTGGTCGGCGAGACTGTTGACCTGGAGAGAATTGCGGTCGTCGCCGCGCCGAATCAGTGGCTGCCCGAATTGCCCCCAAGTGTGCTGGTGGCTCGCGACGTGCATCAAGATCGCGGCCCGCTGGAAGGATTGGCGACCGGTTTTCGCGCGCTAGCGGGCTGCGCCGACGCCATCTATGCCACCGCTTGCGACGTGCCGTTACTGGTTCCGGCCTTTGTTGAGCGGATTTTTGAATTGCTAGGCGACTACGAGATTGCCGTCCCCTTCGACGGCCAGCACCATCATCCACTGGCGGCCGTCTATCGTCCAGCTGTGCTCCCGCACATCGAAATGCTGCTCGACGCCGATCGGATGCGGCCGCGGTTCTTATTCGACGAAGCGCGGACGCGTGAAATACCTGTCGACGAGCTGCGCGCCATCGATCCGCAGCTCTCAACGCTGGAGAATCTAAACTTCGAACACGATTATCTCACAGCTTTGGCCACCGCGGGATTCGACAATTCACCAAAAGCGTAAATGCAAATCGTTCAAGCTAGGAGTCTCGACTGAAAATCAGGCTTCGCCAAGCCAAGCCTTTGCCGCTTCGATTTCCGAGACGTTGAAGTATTTGATTTTTGCCATCGTGAAGGGCTTGCAAACCGTTGCCATCCACTTCTCCCAATCCTTTTCCCCAACGAGGGCGATCCGTTTGATCTTGGTGCAGTGAGCGGTCGAAAACTTGATGTCATCCCACAGTGCTTTTGCGTCCCAGCCGTGAAAATCATGGAATTGGGCTAGCATGTTCACTTTGCCATCTTTGGAAATTTCAGCGTCCACCAGCGGGACGAATTTCTTGTAATCCTCGTCGTGGAGCTTGCCACTCATCTTGAAACCCAATGAGTTCGCGGGAAGTCCCGTCAGTTGTTCAATCATGATTGGTTTCTCCGTAAAAAAATGCGATTGAAGCGACGAAATGCGTGACAATGGTAAGATTCCACTACTGGCACGTAGCGCCGAGTCATTGTAAGCATTTCGCCGAGACGATGGCAATTGCCACGCGAGATGAAGAGGCTGGAGTGTCCACCACCGAACCGTAGACGTGAGCTGTCAGCAAACCCGAAAAGCAAAGCATTCCCGCTGTCCAAGAGGTTGGACGCTCTTGCCTTACGGGTTACACTTTCTTCCACACTTCTGTTTCATTGGCAGGATAATCGCTTGTTGATTGAACCTTCCTACGGCATCACGGGGCAGCCGTGTTATTCGAACTCGAAGAAGTCACCAAAAGGTATGGCCAAGTGACGGCGCTCAATCGCCTGTCGGTCAGCGTGCCGTTGGGCGCCGTCGGGCTGCTGGGGCCGAATGGCTCTGGCAAGACAACGCTAATCCGCACGCTGCTGGGGTTGGTGCGCGTCGATAACGGGGAGGGGAAAATTCTCGGGATGGACTTTCGCCGGCGGCAGCTCGATATCCGCCGTGTCATTGGTTTTGCTCCCGAAGACGAATGTTTGTTTCCCCACGTAGTCGGCGTTGAATTCGTGGCCTATGCCGGCGAATTAGTAGGCATGGCGCCGAAAGATGCCCTGCAGCGGGCTCACGAAGTGCTCGATTACGTCGGCCTCGGCGAGGCTCGATATCGTAAAGTGGAGTCCTATTCCACTGGCATGAAGCAGCGACTCAAACTCGGCTCGGCGATCGTCCACGACCCACGGCTGCTGATCCTCGACGAACCGACCAACGGCATGGACCCGGCCGGCCGTGAAGAAGTTCTGGAGCTCGCCCGCGATTTGGCCCACAACAAAGGGATGAGCCTGGTGATTTCGAGTCATTTGCTGCCCGACGTCGAATCGGTGTGCGACTACGTCATCGTGCTGGGGAATGGCAAGCTGCTCGCGCAAGGCGAGATTCAACAACTGAAGCAGGCCCACCAGGACTGTTTTGATGTGCGTTTGAAAGCGGACATGATGCCGTTTGCGCGCCGGCTGACGGAGCTAGGCTGCTCGACGGAATTTCGTGACGATGTGCTTGGCGTTCGTCTTCCGGAGGGACAATCGCCGCAGTTGCTCTGGCAAACGGCGGCCGACGAGCGTCAGCAGATTCGCTACTTGCGCCCGCAGCGCAGCACCTTGGAAGAGGTCTTCCTGAAAGCCGTGGAACAATCGTAATGCCGATTTTTGATCAGGGATATCAGCACGGGTCGGGTACTTTATCGCAACACGGCTGGCGTTGGTTGCCGATTACGCGCCATGGCGTGCGCGTGAGTAGCGCTAGCCGCCCCTTACGCTCCATCCTCTTGTTGTCTTGGCTGCCCGCCCTGCTGCTGGCGTGTGTCCTCTGTGCGTGGGGATTGCTGGAGCGAGGATCGGAGCTAATCACTGTTTGGGCTCCGCAGGTCGAAGCAATTCTCAAAGGCTTTGGATTCCGCGACCCGGCCATCTTGACCGATCCGCGCCAGTATCGCGTCGAATTCTGGACCTTGTGCTACACCTATTTCATGTGGGCCGAGTTGGGCTTTTCCATGATTGTCATTTTGCTGGTGGGGCCTAACCTGATCAGCCAAGACCTGCGTTACAACGCGCTGCCGATGTATTTTTCCCGACCATTGCGGCGGGTCGATTATTTTCTGGGTAAGCTGGGCGTCATTATCACGTTTTTGAGCATGGTGATCATCGTGCCGTCGCTCGTCGCGTACCTGCTCGGCTTGCTATTCAGTTTAGATGCCACCATTTTCCGGGATACGCTGGGTCTGATTCTGGCCGTCGTGGCCTATGGGCTGGTGATTGCGGTTTCCGCCGGGACACTGATGCTTGCATTGTCGTCCCTGTCGCGGAATTCCCGATATGTCGCGCTGTTTTGGCTTGTCATTTGGCTCGTCAGCGGCGCGGTTGCCGGAATACTCATCTCGGTGGACCTTCAACAGCGGAATCATCGGGCACGGCAAGCCGGAATTAGCACGTCCAGTGAAGAATTCTTGGCCGAACGGCAACAAGCCGCCAAGGATGATTGGAGGCCGATTGTTTCTTATACGGCTAACCTCTCGCGCGTTGGTCGGCATTTGCTCGGGACGGATGCCGCGTGGCTACGGCTAAGCCAGGCGGAACCCGGCGGTCAACAGAGCCGTTTTTTACAGCGGCGGCTGGGCCCGCAGCATCCGTGGTACTGGTCTGCTGCTGTCTTGGTGGGACTATTTGGCGTCTCGATTGGCATCTTGAATTTCTCGATCAAATCACTGGATCAACTGAAGTGACGCCGGTAGTTTCTTTTCAAGACGTTTCCAAATGGTACGGAAATGTCATCGGTATTAATAAGCTTACGCTCCAGATACGCCCCGGAGTGACTGGGCTTCTAGGGCCGAACGGAGCCGGCAAATCGACGTTGTTGCAGCTAGCGACTGGCCAGCTTCAGCCAAGTCAGGGGACTGTCCGCGTTCTGGGCTGCGAGATCTGGAATAACGCGGACTTAAATCGCCGCATCGGCCTCTGCCCAGAACAAGATGCCTTTTACGAATGGATGACCGGCTGGGATTTCGTCCGTACGTGCGCTCGCCTGAGCGGGCTTAGCTCACGCAGCGCGTCGGAAGCAGCAGGGCGGTCGATCGACGCAGTCGGAATGATTCCCTACAAAGGGCGCGCCATTCGCGGCTATTCGCGTGGGATGCGCCAACGCATCAAACTGGCCCAAGCGCTCGTGCATGACCCAGACGTTCTGTTTCTTGACGAACCACTTACCGGCACAGATCCGCTCGCGCGGCGCGACCTGATGGACATCATTCAGCGTCTCGGCAACGAAGGGAAGAGCGTGCTCGTTTCCAGTCACGTGCTTCACGAGGTGCAATCGCTAACACCTGAAATCGTGTTACTTAATCATGGTCGGTTGGTCGCAGAAGGCCATGTCCGCGAGATCCGAGATCTGATCGACAGCCATCCCCACCATATTGTGCTGGTGTGCGATGAGTATCGCAGGTTGGCCTCTCGCCTTCTCGCGTGGGAAGATGTGGAAGGTGTCCGAGTCTTGGATGGCGGACAGAGCTTGATCGTGGAAACTCGTTCGCCGGACGAGTTTTATAGCCGCCTTCCGGAATTGTCTTTGAATGATGGCCTGGCGATCAAGGCGGTCTACTCAGACGACGACAACCTGGAAGCGGTCTTCAAGTACTTGGTGAATAAATGAGTTCAGCACGATTGCCCGCCGCAATGAATTACGCTCGCCCTACAAATACCTCGTTGCCATCATCTTTTGCACGCGGCTCGCGGCTCGGCGCTTGCTGGACTCTCTACACGCTGACTTTGCGGCAGCATTTGCACGGAAAACGCTGGTTAGTGATTGGCCTATTGTTTCTGTTGCCGGCAAGCTTGGCGCTGCTCGTCCGGGCTACGACTACGGACGTGCCGGGCATCGCGCTCGAGTTTCTGCTGATTTTCATGTTCATTCCCCAGGCGATTCTTCCCCTCGTAGCGCTCCTCTATGCGTCCGGCATCATTCAGGACGAACAAGAGGATCAGACAATCACCTACTTGCTCATCCGGCCAATTCCGAAGTGGGCAATTTATGTGGTGAAACTATTGGCCACTTTGACAACGACGGTTTCGCTCACCGCGGTCTTTACCGTCTTGGCCTACGTAGCGATTTACTTCGGCGCGGGTGTGCAGCAAGAGAACGTACAGCTCCGATGCTTGCAAGCAGTTGGCATTCACTCTCTAGCGGTGGCTGCCTACTGCTGCCTATTTGGTTTGATGAGCCTCGTCACGAACCGAACGCTGGTCGTCGGCATCCTGTACATCGCGGTAATCGAAGGTCTGTTGGCCAATCTGCCCTTCGGCATCCGTCTGGCGAGCGTTATCTATTACATGCGGTTGATCGCCTATCGAACAATGACCTTCCATGTTCCCATGCCGCGGGGAGATACGGAGAACATCGCTGCTGAGGCGTGGCAGATCGGTCTGAATGGAGATTCAGAGCTTGTCGGACACCCAACACGTGCGACGTGCTTCCTTATTATTTCGATCGCCAGTGTGGTCTGCATCGTTCTCGCCGCCTGGTTGTGCAATCAGCGTGAATTTCACGTGAAGACACCCGAAAAGGAGTGACGGGAAAGGTGCGATTGGTGCCGAGACCGTCGCACTGCGTTACCAATAGACGTACCGCTGCAAAAGCTCTCGCTCCGGCAGGGGAAGTTCGTCCAGGTCCGGCACCAGAAACCGGTTCTCCTCGACATCGGTGAGAACCTTGCCCCGCGCGCCAAAGTCCTGAACCTGGCTCTGTGTCCAGCGCATGGTAAACTGGGAAGGCCCTTGGCTGGTCCGTACGCGGAATTGCAAGTAACCATACTCCAGCCGGATCTCATCGATGCGGTCGATCCGCCGGAGGAAGTAACGGCGGGCGAGCGCCGCTTGCAGCAATTCTTGACTGTGGGGTGACCATTGACTGACGTCCCGGATAATGCCCACCTCGCGCTCCTGCCCGTTTAGGTCCCACACGCGGAGGCTAATGAACTCCTCCGGTCGGCTGGCTGGGAAGCAGCGTACTGCGAACACGCCGCGAAACAGCTCGCCCTCGCCCTCGGTCAGCTCGACCTCAAGTGAATCGTATTGGCCTAGACGCAACAGGGCTAAGCCGGGCTCCAGCCAGCGTGGGGCGAAGTCGACCTCGCCTTCCTCGCTAGGGGCGGCATCGTCGTTTTCCACGGTCTCGCTCACGATGTCTACGGGGCTGTTCAGCGCGGCCTCGAACTGCGCATTGCTGGCAATTTGCGTTTGGATTTTTACCAGCCGCGCATATTTGCCATCCAGCAGCATCAGTTCCTGATGAGTGCCTTGTTCGATCAGCCGACCTTGATCAAAGACCAGAATGCGGTCGGAATCTCGCAGCGTGCTCAAACGATGAGCGATCGCCAGAGTGGTGCGGCCGCGGGTCAGCCGTCGGAGCGCTTGCTGGATGGCGGTTTCCGACTCGGTGTCCACGCTGCTCGTCGCTTCATCGAGGATGAGAACTCGGGGATCGCAGAGGAGGGCCCGCGCGATGGAAACGCGTTGCCGCTCGCCGCCGGAGAGGCCGGCGCCGCGTTCACCCAGCCAGGTATCGTATCCCAATGGCGTGCGGAGAATGAAATCGTGCGCTTGGGCGGCGCGGGCGGCGGCAATAACCTCTTCCGCGGCCGCTTCCGGGCGGCCGTAGGCCAGGTTCTCGCAGATCGTGCCGCGGAACAGGAATGGCTCCTGAAGCACCACGCCCACGTGACGCCGGAGGTCGCCGGAGGGGAGTTCGCGAACGTCCACTCCATCGATCAGGACTCGACCGGAGTCCACGTCGTAAAAGCGGCTAATCAGATTGACGAGCGTTGTTTTGCCGCTGCCGCTCCGTCCCACGATGCCAATTTTCTCGCCGGGTCGAATCGTGAAATCCACCTCCTTGAGCACAGGGCGATGGGGCTCGTAACCGAAGGAGACGTTTTCAAAGTGGATCTCACCGCGGGCCTGCGGCAGGCTTTTCGGTTCGAGGGGTTCGTTGGTTTCAATTGGCGTATCGAGAAGCTCGAAAACGCGCTGGCAGCCGGTCATGAAACTGGTGAGCCAAGTCGTCAGCTGCGATAAAGTGGCCAAGGGGGCGTAGAACATGGCCAAATAGGCCAAGAACGCCATGAGCGAGCCAAGCGTCATCTTGCCGGCCAGCACATCGCGACCACCCACGTACCACACGATTAGGCCGCCTAAGCTGAAGATAAGGGCCATGATGGCCGTAAACGAGGCATTCGCCTTGTCTACGGTCAGCCGGGAGCGCCGGAGGTAGTCGCTCGAGAGGCGGAATTTTTCAAATTCCCGTGGTTCTTGCGCGAAGGCCTTCACGACACGAACGCCCGACAACATGCCCGACAGCATGCCGGCTTGTTTGCTGCTGGAATCCCAGTAGCGGTAATACTTTGGATAAACGCGCCGCCAGAAGAAAATGCTGCCACCCACGACCAGTGGGGTCGGGATGAGCGTGTAGAGGGCGAGCTTCGGGTTGAGCGTGAAGAGCATTATGCCGACGGCGACCACCTGAACGATTTGCAGGAGAAACCCGCCGGTAATCTGCTGGAGGAGGCCATGAATGACTTCGCTGTCGTAGGCGACTCGGCTCACGAGCGACCCGACCTGGTGGCGATCGTAGTAGCCGACTCCCAAGGCATGGAGTTTGCGGACCAATTGAGAGCGGAGCTCAAAGGTGAGGAGCACCCCTACTTTGTTCGCGAGCACTCCTTTGAACCAGTTCACCACACCCAGCAAGACGCGTGTGGCTGCTAGCACCAGCACGACCAAAAGGAGCATTGTTAGCAGCGGCCGCGCTTCGGGGGCGGCCGTGCCTTGGATCAAGATGTCGTCCACCAAATACTGCTGCAACTTCGGCGGGGCAAGCTCCATCGCTACGCCGACCAGCATCAAACCACACATCCCCAGGGCTGTCAGCCATTGAGGACGGAGGAGCTGCCACAATCGTGCCACGATCGCCTTCCGCGGCAGGCAACGAGGACACGATTCACCGGCAGTCGGCAGCCGTAAGCCACATTTGGCACAGTGGCAGAGGTCTGTCTGTTCTTCAGGATGGACCGTGACTTCGCCCTTAGTGCGAACGTCTTCGAGCTTGGTGGCGAGAGTATGGAACTTGGTCGCCAGCGTGTTCGAGTACCGGGCGACATCGATCCAGGCGTCGTCCACGTAGGCTTGCAGAAAGCCGGAGCCGAGCGCTCCCTGGGTGCGGAATTTCTCCACCCGCGCGAGCGGCCAGTGGTTCACCAGACGAGGCTCCGTCTCTTCGACGACGGCGAGGTTGTCTTTGGAGACCACGATCCAGTGGTCCCGCAGTTCGCCGTCGAGAGACAGGTCGCTGGTTGTGGAGAGCAGGACGGGGACGCCATTGAGCTGCTGGTTTTCCAGCAGCGTCTTCACCTCGCAAGGCACGGGTTCCTGAAGCATCGTACTAAGTGCAATCTCCCAACGAGCGGCTCACGCTCAACGCGGTCCTAGCAACTGGCGGCCTAACACCACCACCGCGCAATAGTATTCCGTATCCCCTTGGCCGAAAATGGCCCTGATCGGTTAAAGATCACCGAAATCATTTCAACTCTACGAAGTGGTCTCTCCATAGTTCATCTGAGAAAGCTCAATATTGGAAAAATTATTCTGTCTTAATTGAAAATTGATCAGACGGTTGACTGAGGAGTGAAATAGACAACACTCCGATGGGAAGGCAGGCGTCGTCGCAGGGGGTGTGGCGGGCTTCAACTCGACTGACGAGATGGCTAGTGGAAAAGAGCAGGGGAGCCGGTGGCGAGCCAGTGCGGTCGTGGGGAAGAAGCGTCGACTGCCGTGAATCAGGCGAGGATGCCGCGGATGACGTTCGCTTCGACGACGCCGGTCAGCTTTTGATCTAGCCCGCCGTACAGGTAGGTGAGTTTCTTGTGGTCGAGCCCCATGAGATGGAGAATCGTCGCGTGTAGGTCGCGCAGGTGATGGCGATTGACTACGGCCGCTTCGCCAAGTTCGTCCGTTTCGCCGTAGCTCGTACCTCCCTTCACTCCGCCACCTGCCAGCCAGTACGTGAAGCCCTTGGGGTTGTGGTCACGCCCCCCCGGCTTACCGCCCGTGTTGAAGGTTTCCGAGACCGGCATCCGCCCGAACTCGCCCCCCCAGACCACTAGCGTTTCCTCAAGCAGCCCGCGCTGTTCCAGATCGGCCAGCAACGCAGCAATCGGCTGGTCCACTTCGGGGCAATGGATTTTCAGATTCTCCTCAATGCCGTGGTGCCCATCCCAGGAATTCTGGCCCCCCGCGCCACCGCCGCCAGAGTAAATCTGCACGAAACGCACGCCCCGCTCCACCAGTCGTCGGGCGGTGAGACATTGCTTGCCGAACGCCGCCGGCCCTTGTGCCAGCGAGTGCCAATCTGGCTTCGGCTCGTGGATGCCATAGGCATTGAGCGTACGCTCGTCCTCTTGCGAAAGATCGAGTGCTTCCGGTGCCGTTGCCTGGAGGTTGTAGGCCAGCTCGTAGCTTGCGATGCGCGCGGCCAGCTCTGAATACCCCGGGTGGGCCGCCTCGTGGGTGGCGTTCAATTCGTTGATGAAGTCGATTTCCCGGCGCTGCATCGTACGGCTGGTGCCATCAGACGGCTTGAGGTTGAGCATCGGCTGGCCAGTCGTGCGCAAAACCGTCCCTTGGTAGATGGCCGGCATGTAACCGCTCGACCAGTTGGGCGGGCCGGTCGTGGGACCGCCGCGAGGATCGAGCATCACCACATAACCGGGCAAATTCTGGTTCAGCGTCCCCAGCCCATAGCTCACCCAGGCGCCCACGGACGGATGCCCCTGTAGAATGCGGCCGCTGTTCATCTGCAACACGGCGCTGCCGTGGGCAAAGGAGTCGCTATAGAGGGACTTCACGAAGGCAAGCTTGTCCATGTGGGCCGCGAGCTGCGGAAATGCGTCCGAGCACCAAAGCCCAGATTCTCCGTGTTGCCGGAAACTGCGCATGCTGGCCTGCAAGGTGGCCTTGGTCTTGGTGCCGCGGCGAAACTCATTATCGATCGTCTGGCCGTCCCGCTTCTGCAGCTCGGGTTTAAAGTCGAACAAGTCGACCTGGGATGGACCGCCAAACATGAAGAGAAAGATGCACGACTTGGCTTTGGTCGGAAGGTGGGGGCTTTTCGCAAGCAGCGGATTGGGGGCCATCGTTCCGGCAGCACTCGCCCGCGTGCCGAAAAAGCCGTCGCCATCGAGCAGCGACGTTAGCGCGAGACCGCCAAATCCGGCACCTAATTCCCAAAGGAATTGACGACGTGGTTTCATTTGATGATCTGCGGGATTCATAGCATAACGCCGCGCGGTGGTATTTCAATCAACATAGATCATTTCGTTGACGTTTAAGAGCCCGAGGCAGAAAATCGTGAGCGCCTTGCGGTTGGGATCGGTGATTCCCTCCGCCTTGGCGAACTGCTGCTGCTCGGCAACTAAGCGTTTCACAGCTTCTAATTCGGCGGGGTTCGGATTACGTTGCAACACGAGTTGAAACGCACGTGTTGCCTGCGATTCCACTTCCCCGCCCGCTTCTTGTGTCAGCCGCACGGCCAATGCGTCGGCCTGAGCGTTCACAAAAGCGTCGTTCAACAGCATCAACGCCTGGGGGGCTGTCGTCGTGACGGGCCGGACGCCGGTGGGAGACGTGCTGCTGGCGAAATCCAAGGATTCCAAAAGGGGAACTTTCAACGCTCGCTTAACCACCAAGTAGACGCTGCGACAGCTCTGTTCTTCGAGCGGACTGTCTCGCCAGCCTTTTCCGGCTGAATCTTGTGCGTTGTGGACTTCCTGAGAGAGAGTCGGGAAGACGCTCGGCCCCCCTTGCTTGGAATTCAACGTGCCGCTGACCGCGAGCATCGTATCGCGAATCACTTCCGCCTCCACGCGACGGAGGTTTTGCCGCCAGAGGAGCCTGTTTTCCGTATCGGCGGCGAGCGCCTGTGGATTGTCTGCTCGCGACGATTGGCGATAGGCTCGGCTCGTCATGATCAGGCAGTGCATCTGCTTAAGCTTCCAGCCGTTTGCCATGAACTCAGCCGCGAGATAATCCAGCAGTGATTGGTTGGTCGGCGGTAGACCGGTCTGTCCGAAATCATCTGGCGTGGGAACGATGCCCACGCCAAAGTGGTGCTGCCAAACCCGATTCATCATCACCCGGGCAGTCAACGGATTCTGAGGACTCGCCATCCAATCCGCTAGTACGCGCCGACGGCCGGAGGTTGCGGCAGCCGCTGGCTGCGAAGCCAATCGAGGAACGGGGAGCCCCAGCACCGAGGGGAAGGCGGGTGCTACTTCCTCTCGGGGTGAGTTCGCATCGCCGCGAGAGAGAACGTGCGTCGCGGGCGGATTGGGGCCATTCTCGGTGACAGCCAAGGCGGAATCGAACGGCGGCGGCACCTCCCGTGCCTGCTTCAACTCGGCTTCAATCGCTTGCTTTGCCTTCTCATCTGCCGTCCGCGCCAAAAGGTCCTCGAATTCTTTGACGCGGCGGTTCTGGGCTTCTTGCCATTGCTGAACTTCCGCGGGACTGGCCAGCAACCTCTGAATTCGTCCCGTTCCGCGACCACCGCCCCCTGTCTTGTGTTGGCCGTAGGGATCGATGCCACGGAGAAAGCTTAGCAGGGAATAATAGTCCGCCTGACTTATGGGATCGAACTTGTGATCATGGCACCGCGCACAACCTATGGTCAGTCCCAGAAAGGCCGTGCCTGTGGTGACCATGATGTCGTCCAGGTCGTCAAACTCGGCGGCGATAGTGCTGTCTGGCTCATCATCCCAAACGTGGAGGCGATAGAACCCTGTGGCAACAATCGCGTCGCGCCATTCACGACTGCCGATGGGTGCACCAGTGCCGCTAGCGAGCTCTTCGGCCAGTTCGTCTCCCGCTACTTGTTCGCGGACAAAACGATCATACGGTTTGTCGTCGTTGAAGGCTTGAATGACATAATCTCGATAGCGCCAAGCGTGAGGCTTCTCAGCATCGCGTTCGTAGCCGTTGCTCTCTGCGTACCGCACCACATCCAGCCAATGACGTCCCCAACGCTCGCCGTAGTGAGGCGAGGCGAGCAAGCGGTCAATCAGTCGTTCCCACTCAATGTCGGTCGGGTTCTGCTCGAATGCGGCAACAGCCTCTGGCGTGGGAGGCAAACCCCATAGATCAAAGTAAGCCCGCCGCACTTGTTCCCGCGGTGTGGCTGCCGGACTCATCGCGAGACCTTTTTCTTCGAGCTTTACCATCAAGAACGCATCCACTGGGTGGCGGGCCGTGGCTGCGTCCTTCGCGGGAAGCAGGGCCGGACGCACGACCGGCTGGAATGCCCAATAGTGGCGATCTTCCTCGCTAAGGCTAAATCTTCTGCTGCGCAATTTTGGCCCTGTGGAGGGACCGCCTGGCGGTGTGGCAGGTGCTTCGCGCGGGTCTGGCGCGCCCATCTGCACCCACAACTCCAACGCTGCGATTTGCGCATCGCTGAGCTTGCCGCCAGAGTCCTCGGGAGGCATCGCCAAATCTTTGTCGTTATAGCGGACGGCCTGGATTAGCCGACTGGCGTCTGGATTTCCCGGTTCAACCACGCCCGCATCTTGCCAACCTGCGCGAGAATCGAGGGAGAGCCCCGCCTCGGGATCCGCTCCGCCGTGGCAATGAATGCAACGCTCGATCAATAATGGGCGAATCTTGGACTCGAAGAGGGCTAAGCCATCCTCCGCGCAGACTAACGATGGCGCGCACATCGCGATTCAGGCGAGTATCGATAGCCGACATGACTTGGCAGGGGTCATCAAGGAGTGCGTTCGCCGAGAATCTCAGTAGAGATAAAAACAAAACACTACGAAGCGCCGCCATTCATTGTAACACGCGAACCAACGACTCGATTCAGGTTCCATCGCATCCTGAATTGCCAACGGACTCCCGCACGGAGAAAGCAAAGGCCGCTTTACTGCGGGTGATCAAGCCCCTCAATCCAATCCAGGCTTTCTTGCAAGCATTCCTCTGCATCTCGTTCCTCCCGATGTCCCAGGATCCCAATCGGCCCCAAGTAGCCAGCATCGATCAGCGTGTTAATCATTCCTACTTCTTGATCTCCGTCGCCGAGCGAGAGGATTTTCGGCCCGCCCACTCGCATGCCGTTGACGTTTACAGTAAGCAGGTAAGGTTCCATGCGCTGGACGAGTGCAGCGAAGTCAGCGATATGCTCGTGGCCATGATGGAAGTTAAAGACGATGCCCACGTTGTCCACATCCATGTTGCGGAGCGCTTCGATAATCGCGATTTGATGGTCTGGCTCGCCGAACCAACCACCATGGTTGTAAAGGCCCAGCTTGCAACCGCGCTCCGCTGCCGCTTGCGCGGCGGGAGCTAGAATTTCTGCGGCCCGCTTCGCGCGGGCTTCCTCGGGCAGCGAATCGACGAGAGCGTTGTTGAGCATCGTCCACAACTCTGGCCGCTGGTTATGTCGTTTCACTAAATCGAGCACGAGAGGCCAATGAGGTTCGTCCAGCGCTTTCTCGGTATTCACGGGCACCCAGAAAGCATGAAGCGTAATTCCATGCCGATCGTAAGCCGCCAATTCATCGTCAAAGTGCGGTACATGTTCTTCCCGCCAATCGTAAGCGATGCGATGTATGCCTATTCGCTCCAGCATGGCGGCACGTTCCTCCGGACCGCGGTGCTTGATGTCGAAGGGCACGATACACCAGGCGACTAGATTTTCTTTGGCGAGTAATTTCTTTAGCAAAATATTAGGAATCACCTGTGTGGCTGTCGGCTTGGGTTTGGTCTGATAAGGTGGAGCGAGGGTGTTGATCGTGCCATACACATTCGTTTCAATCAGCGCGCCGTTCGCGGTCCGCACGTTGAGCGAAACTTGAATTTGATCCACTGGTTGCAAGCCGTTGATTCGCAAAAAGAGGTGTTTGCGATCAGGCGATAGGCTGACTTCGTCGACTTGCATCACGTCGTGTCCGACTCGCTCGGGTTCGGTTACGGAATAGTGATAGGATCCGTATTTCGAGCTCCATTTATAGTTCCATTGTTCCATGCTGACGTTTTCCTTCGACAGCAAAGAACTTGGATCCAGTGGCTCGTCGAATCCGAGAACGATGCCATCTTCGTGCGCCGCGAAGCTGCTCGGCAGCCGTACCGGCTTGCCGGTAAAGCGAATGCGCTCTAACGATCCTTCCACCTCAGCCGCCGTCTGCCAGCCGTCCAGTTCCGCAACATACAACTGCCCGTCACGGGGATTGAACTCCGCCTCGCCTGGCCCCGCTTGAAATTGAAGGTCCGGAATTTGTACCGTTGCCGCTTGTCGCTTCTCGCCAACTTGCTGCTCAAGAACTGCGTGGAGCGTGCAACGGCCCCAGGAGAAGTGAAACATCTTGCCGCGATGATACGTTCCCCACGCGTCGCTCGTCTGCCAGAATTGCCCACCGCACGAGTTGTCGGCAACTTTAGGTATGAAGCAGAGAGGACGGAGCGGCGATTGATTCTCCGGGGCTGTCGTAGCACTCCCTAGAAATCCGTAGAAGCCGCCCGGTGTGATGAGATCGATCTTCGACGACGGAACCCAGTTCCCTTCGTTGTCGGCCACGGTGATCTCGCCGTTTGGTCCCGCGCCGAGGCCGAACGGATGACGAAACCCACGGGCCTGCACGTCTAGCTTCTTGCCGTCCGCGCTCAAATGCAACAGCGAGCTCCCATGCGGACCCTCACCCGATTTAAGGAAAACGAAGCTCCCATCGGGTGTTCTCTCCAATCGCATCGCGAACGCATGAGGCAAGCCTTGGATCACCAGGCTATGATTAAACGATTCGTAAAAATCCGCTTCGCCATCGTCGTTTTCATCGTGCAGGCGCGTAAGTTGATCTCTTCCCAGCACTATTACTTTGCCATCGATGATCTCCAGTCCCAGTGGTTGATAAAGCCCAGTGGCAAAGCGCTGCCAGGTGACGTGCTTGAGGGATTCATCGAGGCCGCGAACGATCCAGACATCCCCATGCACGCTGCAAACCGCTGCACTCCCATTCGGGAAGAAGTCGAGTCCCGATAAGAAGAAAAGGGCGCCGAATGGATTATCGTAAGGTGGGTTAATGCGGTCGACAACGTAGGGGGCGTCCGATTCGTCGGACAAAACGCCGGCGGTAACGAGGGGCTCGCCCCAATGGCGGCCGCCGGGTTGCTTCAACGCGACTAGTTGTGGCGGCGAAATTTTTTTTTGGGCCGTTGCGTCTCCGGCCAAAACACGACTAGCATTTTGATCACTGTAGCGGATTCGTGCGAATGTCGATTTCTGTGCCGTGGGCCAGCGGAGCAAAATCGCCGCGTCGTCTTGCTCCAGTTTTACGCCTGGTGAAGCTGCTTCGATGGCGACGGAGCGTTGTTTCCCCTGCTTGTCGGTCCAGGTTGCCGAGCAGCCATTCTCGGTTAGCACTACGTGTTCGTTGCCGACAGCAAGCGTTAGCCATAGATCTTTGTCGTGGGCGGCTAGTTCGATCTCGGATTGAATGATTCCCGCCTCATCGCAGAGGAGAGGAGACTCCAGCACTTCGACGTCACCGATGTGGCTAACCAACAGTACGCGGTCGCCAGATCGATAGAGGCCTTGATAATCGATGGCGCTCGCCGGCATGCCCGCTTTCCGTTGGCTCAGTCGCCACATCTTTTCCGCGGGACGGTAAAAAGTCACGGCGCCGGTGAGCGTCGGACGATTTAAGAGCCCAAACCGCGCCTGATCGATTTGAACATTTCCAGATGTGACACCCGCCACGAACGATCCTGCCTCCAAATCATACAGTACGAATTTTCCACTTCCGGCGGCGAGGGCGGTTACCTTCGGCCCGACTTGGTGCTCGGGAACGAGGATCGAGTGAGAAACGAAAGGCCCCTTATTGGTCCGTTGCCAACGATCATCGCGCCAATTGTCGTCTGTTTCCTTTTGAAATTCAGCCGTCCGGTGAGGATAGGGGAGGTCAGATGCGTTGGTGTCTCCGCCCGGAGTCCAGCGCTGGAGATACTCTTTACTCAAAGGAGCCGCAATTGCGGCCGGCGACTCCGCTGCAGGGGGAGTTACCTCTTCAGCCGTCGCCACGGCGATCCCTAGGGANNGGCGATCCCTAGGGAGGTGATTATTCCCCATATTCCCATCAACGCCCGAGTTTTGATCGACATGGACACCTACCCACAGACGACTTTGAAATGCAAGAATTCCGCCGCTCCGCTATGGATAGAATAGCAGTTAACGGAACCGCGCTCGACTAAGATCAAACTTTGCCGGAATTTTGGGCTTTATCATGCCAATTACCAGATCTGGTAAGATGCTGTTTAAGGCCAAGCGGAGGGATAATTTTGCTTTCCTCAGCTGCGATATAATATGTGTTGATAAACGGCCCCCCAACGCTCAAAATAGAAGAGCCCTCCTTGGATCCTGCCGGTGCCCCCCTTGGCATTCTCTGCCCATGACGACACAGCGGAAGTTCTTAGTGGCGATTTGCGTTTTAGCAGGGCTGGCGTTCGCCTCCACCGCCTCAGCCGAGCGGACGGTTGACTTTAATCGCGACATTCGACCGATTCTGTCCAACAAGTGCTTTGCTTGCCACGGCCCGGACGAAGGAAATCTGCAAGCTGGCCTGCGGTTGGATGACGCTAAGATCGCAACTGGCACGTTGGAGTCTGGAACAATCGCCGTGGTACCCGGCAATCCGGATGCCAGTGAGCTAATTCGCCGGATCACGGACACCGACGAAACACAGCGGATGCCTCCCGCAGAGTTCGGCAAATCGCTATCGGCAGAGGAAATCGCCGCGTTGCGCCGGTGGATTGAACAGGGTGCCCGCTATGCCGCGCATTGGTCGTACGTGAAGCCGGTGCGCTCAGCCCCGCCCGCTGCTCCTGAGGGTTGGACCAATTGGCCGCGCAACGCGATCGATCACTTCGCCCTGCAAGCGATGTTAGCCCACAACCTCCATCCGGCTCTCGAAGCAGATCGGTACGCACTGGCTCGCCGTGTCTTCCTCGATTTGACCGGCTTGCCTCCCACCGTTGAGGAGGTGGACACATTTGTCAAGGATGACGATCCGCAGGCGTACGAGAAACTTGTGGATGAGTTGTTGCGTCGCCCCACCTTCGGAGAGCATTGGGCTCGAATGTGGCTCGACCTGGCACGTTACGCTGATAGCGCCGGCTACGCCGACGACCCGCCTCGAACCATCTGGGCCTATCGCGATTGGGTCATTAAGGCTCTTAACGAAAATAAGCCGTTCGATCAATTTACGATCGAGCAGATTGCGGGCGATTTGTTGCCCAACCCTAGCGAAGCGCAATTGGTCGCAACGGCGTTCCACCGCAATACGATGACGAACAACGAAGGGGGCACCCAGGACGAGGAGTTCCGCAACGCTGCCGTGGTGGACCGCGTGAATACCACCATGGCGGTGTGGATGGGAACGACCATGGCCTGCGCGCAATGCCACAGCCACAAATTCGATCCCATCACGCAACAAGAGTACTTCCAATTCTTTGCGATCCTGAATAACACGCAAGATGCCGACCTGCGCGATGAAGCGCCCTTGTTGCCAATTTACACGGACGAACAACGACGCCAGCGCGAGGAGTTGCAATCGCGAATCGCCCAATTGCGGGCAGTCCTCGACACGCCCACCGAGGCACTCGCCCAAGAACAGTCTGTCTGGGAGGGGCAGTTGCGAGAAGTTCCCACTTGGGATGCTTTGCGACCTGAATCGATGCAACGAGATTCTGGGCAACCGGCCGCTATTCTGGAGGATGGCACGATTCTGGTTCAGCAATCGATGAATCAGGACATTTACAC
>CXWJ01008695.1_pt1 | contig 22390 bp, 14 predicted proteins | sample 590841 | NCBI WGS metagenome assembly CXWJ01 (sample SAMEA3498367, study PRJEB10139) | wastewater metagenome | biome: wastewater treatment plant; material: activated sludge | place: Austria | collected 2015-01-21 | reverse complement strand
ACGCCGCTTCAGTGCCCAAATCGCTGCTCAGTTGCACGCCGCTTGACTACTGAAAAACCCTGCGTTGCACCGAGAGAGGGCTGCATCTTGGCTTTATCCATGTTATAATCGCCGGGGCAGGAACATTTGAGCTATGGCAACGGGAAAAAACGGCGGCAAACCGAACAGGACGCGCAAGGTCAGCGCCACGAGCAAGGGCAAAAGCGGCGCGCCGACCAAGAGCGCGGCCAAAAAGCCGGCGGCCAAGAGCAAGAGCGCGGCCAAGAACAAAGCGCCATCGCCCCGGCTCAACGACGGCCAGCGCCACCTGCTGGCCGGTATCGCCATCCTCTTCCTGACGGCCATCCTGCTCCTCAGCCTGCTCTCGCCCAATCAGGGGCAGTTCACCCAATGGCTATCGGGGTTGGCCGGGCTGGCCTTTGGGCTGGGGCGGGTCATTGTCCCCATCGTCACCGGCGGCGTGGGCATCTATCTCGTCCTGCGCGGCATGGAGCAGCAGCCGGAATTGCCCTACCTGCGCCTGTTGGGTTTCGCCATCGTCTTCCTCGTCTTTCTGGCCTTCGCCACGATGGTGACCTACCAGCGCGAGCCGACCTACGCCAACCTCTATGCCGTGGCCGCGGCCGGGCAGGGCGGCGGCTACACCGGCGCGCTTCTGGCGACGACGCTGGCCCGGCTGCTGGGCGATTGGGGGACGATCATCACCCTGGTGGTCATCGGCGCGGCCGGGGCGGTGCTGGTGTCGGGCCTCAGCCGCGCCCAGTTCGCCGGCTGGTTCACGCGCGAGCCGCGGCCGTCGACCGGAGCCGAGCCGGCCGCGCGCGAGGTGCGCATCAATCCCGGCCGCGAGAAGCCGGCGGCCAAGCCCGAGCCGCCCGCCCAGATGCGCCTGATCCCCGACGGCGAAGCGGCCGACAACAAGACCCGCGCCGCCACCGCCAAGCCCGACAAGCCGCCCGCCCGCGAGAAAGCCAAAAAGGGGCAGAAGGACACCGCCCCGCCGCCGCCCTTCGTCGGCGTCGAGCCGCCCACGGCCGCGCCCGGCTCGGTCTGGACACTGCCGCGCGTGGCCGACGTGCTCGAATCGGGCACCGACGTGGACGTGAACAGCGCCTCCATCCGCGAGCGGGTGGAGGTCATTGAGCACACGCTGGAGAGCTTCGGCGCGCCGGCCACGGTGGTCGAGATCAATCAGGGGCCGACGATCACCCAGTTTGGCGTGGAGCCAAACTACATCATCCAGCGCGGCGGCAAGCGCACGAAGGTCAAGGTGGGCAAGATCGCTGGGCTGGCCGACGACCTGGCCCTGGCCCTGGCCGCCCGCTCCATTCGCATCCAGGCCCCCGTGCCCGGCAAGGGGTATGTGGGCATCGAAGTGCCCAACAGCGCCAAGGCCCTCGTCTCCCTGCGCGACGTGATGGAATCGACCGAGTACGCGCGCATGAAGTCGTCGCTGCGCATCGGGCTGGGGCAGAACGTGGCCGGGCAACCCATCGTGGCCGATCTGGCCGTCATGCCCCATCTGCTCATCGCCGGCACGACCGGCTCCGGTAAGTCGGTCTGCGTCAACGGCCTCATCGCCTGCCTGCTGCTGCAAAACACGCCCGACGACCTGCGGCTGGTGATGATCGACCCCAAGCGGGTGGAACTGACCGGCTATAACGGCATCCCCCATCTGGCCGCGCCGGTCGTGGTCGATATGGATCGGGTCATCGGCACGCTGCAATGGGCGCTGCGCGAGATGGACAACCGCTACAAGCAGTTCGCCGGGGCCGGGGCGCGCAATATCGAAGAGTACAACCGCAAGCTGCGCCGTGGCGACCCCAACGCCACCAAGCTGCCCTACATCGTCATCTTCATCGACGAATTGGCCGACCTGATGATGCTGGCCCCGGAAGACACCGAGCGCTCCGTCACCCGTCTGGCGCAGATGGCCCGCGCCACCGGCATCCACATGGTCATCGCCACCCAGCGGCCGTCGGTCGACGTGGTGACCGGCCTGATCAAAGCCAACTTCCCGGCCCGTATCGCCTTCGCCGTCGCCAGCGGCACCGACAGCCGTGTCATCCTCGACGCCACCGGCGCGGAACGGCTATTGGGCCAGGGCGACATGCTCTTCCAAAGCCCCGACGCCGCCGCCCCGGTGCGCCTGCAAGGGTGTTTTGTCAGCGACGGCGAGCTGGCCCAACTCATCACCTACTGGCAGACAGCCCGCCGGGCGCAGATCATCGCCGCGCCGGGGACGACGCCGCCCGCCGCCCGGCCGCCGGCCGCCACGCCCGACCGGGTGGTGAAGGGCACGGTGGTGCTCATCGATCCCGATCCGGCGACCACTGAACACCGCCGGCCGGCCACGGCTGTGCCGCCGCCGGTGTCGCATCTGAACGCGCCGGAAGCGGCCCCCGATAAGCCCGCGCCACAGCGCCGAGCGCCGCGTATTCCCACCGCCCCGGTGCCCACCGCCCCGGTGCCGACCGCCCCGCCGGAGTCGCCGGCCTCGCAACCGACCTTTATTGCGCCGACGCCGGTAAGACCACAGACCGCGGACGACAGACCATCCACCCTGGACGATCCGTCGTCTGTCGTCCGTCGTCCGTCGTCCGATGACGTCCTACAGCAACCGCTGTGGGAGGCGCTCCAGGAGATGGAGAACGGCAACGGCGAAGACGCGGGCGACGATGAACTGCTGCCGGAGGCCATCGCCCTGGTGCGCTCGCTCAACAAGGCGTCCACGTCGCTGCTCCAGCGGCGCTTCCGCATCGGCTACACCCGCGCCGCCCGGCTGATGGACGCGCTGGAGGACGGCGGGATCATTGGGCCGCCGACAGGGACGAGTAAGGCGCGGGAGGTGTATGGGGAAGATGGGCAGCCGGCAGGTCGTGAGGAAGGGGAAGGGAGAGAGGGACCGAGCGATACTGACGCTCCCATTGACTAGCGCCGAATTTGGGACAGCCTCGTCACGGGAGAGTGATACCCTTCGGCAATCATATTAGCCAGATACGTATCGGCCTGACTTTCCAACACTTTCCCATCGTCAACCAGTTTCTTCAAAACTCCAAGCGTTCCCGACATGGGTATGCCACGCTTGTTGGCTTGTTTCCGGGCCGCGCGATCATCCGTCACGATGGTGACAGAACGGCTAATCGCTATGGCCAAGCATTCGGCTTCCCCAATGTCGATGTGGGCCTGTAATAGGAGTGAAAGTCGCTTTTCTTCGGCGGACAGTTCAATTGTTGGTAGCCAGTGCCAATCCAAGCGAGGCACTATCCCCAGTGCTTCACCATTCTCTAGTTCCCTGCGAACGGCCGGAGTTGTTGCGCCGCCTGAAGCGAGGGCCAGTTGGAGTAAATCGGTTCGCCGAATTCGCGCGAAATTACTGAGCACGGTGTTGTCCACCACGTAATGGAATGAGCGTTCTTCGGTCACCGGCGCAGCACCTCAATTTCGCGCCAAACTTCTTCCAAAGTGGACGGCCCTAGTTGAAGGGGAATTCCAAGCCGATTGTACCGTTCCGCTAATTCAAAACGGTTCATGTGTAGGAGTTCGGCCGCCCGACCCAGGCTAATATCGTTGACCTGGTGAGCAGCGACAATCTGATCCCATTTCGCTTGAATATCGCCACCGGCCTCTATGATTGATTGTTCAAGATCTCCTTCGGTTAAGCCTTGGGGCGCCGCAATGGATTCGCCGTTCGGTTCACCCGCTAAAAAACGTACAGCGGCGCGAAGTAGGCGGTAATCAATAATGTCTAGAACAGCCACCTGTTCTTCGCCATAGCTTTCGACCAGGACGGGCCCCGATCGGCGGGCGGCATCAATGACCTTGCGCGTATTGCGGGCCAGATCAGTACGGCTAATAAGTATCGTCATCATTTGCCTCCGTTAAACAACTCATCACAAGTTTACATACTTTGCGTAAAGTACGCAATCTGTTGCCATTAGCCAATTGCTCCATAAGCGCATAGAATTGCACTTCACATACTGAGACAAGATTATGGCCCACCTCCAAGGACAAGAACGCGCCGACTACGTGCAGAACATGTTCGCCCGCATCGCCGGGCGCTATGACACCATGAACCGGCTGATGACCTTCGGCCAGGATGTGCGCTGGCGGCGCGCGGTCATCCGCCAGGCCAACCTGCCGGCCGGCGGCCGTCTGCTCGACATCGCCACCGGCACGGGCGACATCGCCGACGAGGGGCGGCGGCAAGTGCCCGGCCTCAGCGCCATCGGCGGCGACTTCACCATCGAGATGATGCAAGCGGGCAAGCGCCTGCCCGGCCGGGAATTCATCCACTGGACGGCGGCCGACACGTTGCGCTTGCCCTTCGCCGACGCCACTTTCGACGCCGTGACCTCCGGCTTCCTGATGCGCAACGTCATCGACGTGGCCGGCGCGCTGCGCGAGCAGGCCCGCGTCACCAGGCCGGGCGGGCGGGTCGTCATCCTCGAATCCAGCCCGCCCAAGGACAACCTGCTCAAGCCGTTCATCAAGATTCACCTGAACCATGTTATCCCCACCCTCGGCCGCCTCGTGGCCGGGGAGAGCGACGCCTACCGCTATCTGCCCGACAGCACCCAGGCCTTCCAGGGGCCGGAGCAACTGGCCGAGGCCATGCGCGCCGCCGGTCTGGCGAACGTGAGCTATCAGCTATTCATGTTCGGCACGATTGGCATTCACGTGGGGACGAAGAGGAATGATTAGCCACGGGTTTTCACGGATGGGACGGATTAACACGGATTGAGAGCGATACTTCTTCTCGTATTATTGGCCGCCTTGGCGGCCTGCGCTCCGGCCGCGGGCGAGACGGCCGCCACGCCGACGCCCGCGCTGACGGCCGTCGGTGCCGCCAATGAGACTCCCGCCGCGGTCGGCGGTCGGGCGACAGGAGTCGCCTCGTCGGCTGTCGTCTTCGGCCGCACCGACGATGGCGCGTTCTTCCACGGCGCGGCCGACGCCCCGGTGACGCTGATCGACTACTCCGACTTTCTGTGACCGACCTGCCGCGCCCACGTGCTGGGCGCCGAGCAGGACATCATCGCCAACCACGTCGCGACCGGCGAGGTGCGTCTGATTTACTGGCCCATGCTCGACCTGGGGCCGAACAGCGAGAACGCCGCCGTGGCCGCCTTCTGCGCCGGCGAACAGGCCCCGGCCCACTTCTGGGCCTACCACCACACCCTCTTCGAGAATCAGCGCAGCGTCTACCTGGCGCGGCGCGATTTCTTCGTGGAGACGGCCGCCGCGCTGGGGCTGGACGGGCCGGCGTTCGAGGCCTGCTACGACGGCGAGGCGACGCGGGCACTGGTGAAGGAACTGGACGAGGCGCGGCGGGCGATCGGGATTCGCCAGCGGCCGACGTTCGACATCAACGGCCTAATCCTCCTCGGCGCGCAACCGTATGAGACCTTCGCCGAGGCCATCGGTCAAAGATAAGAAAACCACAGATTTCACAGATTTCGCAGATTAAGAAGGTTTGTAGTCAGCAACTTTAGTTGCGTTCTTAAAAACGGCGCTAAAGCGCCTGACTACGAACAAAATCGCCGTTATCAAAGTAACAGCGTGTTTTGAACGTACATTAACGCTTGCGACATCTCCGTCTGATGCTCTGTTTATCAGGGAAACTCAAATATTAGCGGCGCGCGGCCACTGGGCAGGCGACGCGGCGCGAGGCGGCGCAGCCGCTCCGGCGCGGCGCGGGGATCGAGCAGACCGTGTTCCACAAAGGCGACGAGTTGGCGGAACTCGGCCTCGGTCAACGCGACCGGCGCGGCCAACAGCGGATCGAGGTGGGCCAACACCGCCTCGCTGGGGCCGGGCGGGCCGGACAGGTCGGCGTCGAGACCCTGACCGGCGGGCGTATAGGCCCCCGCCGATCCGGCCGCATCCAGGTGATAGCGCATGGCGTCGGCCAAGCTGGTAAACGCGCCGTTGTGCATGAAGGCCGGCTGCAAGGCCACGTTGCGCAAGGGCGAGGTGCGAAAGGCGTAACGGTCGGCCGGGTCGCCGGTGATCTGGGCCAACCCGTAGTCCTCGTTCGCGCCGGGGCCGTCAAAGACGTTGTTGGTGTTGGCCGGGGCGATCTGCGGCATCCCGGCGACGTGCTCCCGGAAGTCGCTGAACATCTCGTTCGACTGCCCGCCGACGGCATGGCATTGGACGCAGCCCGCTTCCCCGAAGAACAGCAGCGCGCCACGCTTCTCCTGCGGCGTCATTGCCGCGTGGTTGCCGCGGGCAAAGCGGTCGATAGGCGCGTTGGCGAAGGTCAGCAAAAACTCGAATTCGGCGATGGCCGCGGCGAACATATCGAAGGTGATCGGCCCACCGGCCCGCACCGGGGGATAGACGCGGCCGAACAACCGCCGGTATGTCGCGTTGCCGTTCAGCCGGTTGATCACCTCGGCCCGGATGGCATCGTTGTCGCCCTCGAAGTGGAAGCCGGTCACCTCGGTGCGCTCGGTGGGCGGGATGAAAGCCTGGGCCGTCAACAAATGGGGCAGATAAGACAGGTTCAGCCCTTCCGGCGCGGGAAAGGACAGCCCGGCGCGGCTGTCGAACGGGTCGCCGGAGAGGGCGCGGAAGCGGGAATTCCACATGAGCGTGGGGAAGAAGGCGCTATTGATGATCATCGGCGAGCGGCGCATATTGCGCGGCCCGGCCCGGCCCGGCCCCACGAGGCCGTTGTTGTCGATGCCGATGGCGATCGATTGCGTGTCGCCGAAGCCGGCCGTGGGCGAATGGCAGCCGGCGCAGGTGTTGTCGTCGTTGAGGCCGGTGATGGTGTCGAACCACAGCAGGCGGCCGATATTCACCAACCGGCGGTTGGGGCGGCGGCCGAGGCGCTGCTCCAGGGTGGACTCGATGCGGCCGGTAAAACCGGCCCCCCGGAGAACGGCCGCCAGGGTCTGATCCAGCCCTGATTCGTCCGGCACAGGCGCGCCGGCGCGGCCGGTCGAGAAAGACAAGACGAACAAGCCTATAACGGCGACACCGACAGCAATTGAAGTACCGATCCGTCCTTTTCGCATGGGGACCTCCGGCGATCAAGAGTAAAAGGGTAAGGGCAGGGACAAATCTATCACTACCCTTACCGCCGAGAGCCTTACCGGAACCTGAAAGGGCGTGGGGACTGCTAGAGCGGATCGCAGAAGACCTCGCCTTCCGAGAGAGGAACCCGCCATGAGCCAGGGATGATATCCGGCGTTTCGGTGACCCCGTCGAACGTGGGCCAGTAGAACGGAGTCACTCCAACGTTGACCGTCTCGCCGTTTGCATCCAGGACTTCAACCAGTTCGAAACTGTCCGCCTCATAGTCCCAGATCCAGATGAGACGCAGGGTGAAATTGGCGTCATTGTTATCGATTCCCTTGAGTCTGAAGTAGTCCGTCATCTTCATATGGACGACCGAGCCGTCGAAGCGGGCCGTGATATTGTTGCGATAGGAGAAGCGGTATGTATTACCCAGGTTGTCAGAGGCGGTTCCGGTCACGACGTCCCTGATCAGGATACGCCTTACCCCGTCCGCCCGCGTGTATACAGAGGCATTTTTGCGCCGGTTGCTGCCGAGGTCGTCCGGGTTAATGGACAGACCCTCGGGAATCTCCGAGCAGCCATTGGAATTCAACCCGTCCGGTGGTGGAAAGAAATCCCACGGGATGGTCACGTTTCTCAGGCGAATGCTGATATGCTCCTGGTCGTCGGGCGCGGCGAAGGCCGATAGCACGACGGCGAGAAGCAGGGCCAACGACAGAACAATCGCTAATTTCAACCGCTTGGTGTTCATAATCAAAACCTCCGGGTAACAGAACTGGCGCGGCCGAGCCGCTTGTGCTTTGTTTCGTGGGTGATGGCGCATCCGGGTCATGGGCGGCCGTCACGATGAATGCCGATTGAAGAGATGATCAATATTCCTCCATCCAACCTCCTTATAACGATCTGGTAAACGCCGCCCGGCCGAGAGGTCCGCGGCGCTGGAACGGGTAATGGTTCATTATCAACAGGCGCGTGATCACAGCGTGAACAAGACGGCGATTTCAGCCACGCCGGCCGCGCCGCGAGAAAAGACGCGCCAGGAGCGCCCGGATCAGTTGTCAATCGAGGGGGTGGATGATGCTAATGAATCGATTAATCGGCGGCAAACGCGGCCGGGGCGGGCGGGCATTGGTCGGTGTGCAGATAACGCCGGCACTCCTCCGGCCGCCACCAGCGGCTCAGGCGCTCGTGGGCCAGGGCGATGGTGTCCTCCAGCCGGAGCGTCAAAATCTGCACCGTGTCCTGAATGTCGACGACGTAGACAAGCCGGCCGTCGTCGCTGATCGTCAGGAAAAAAGTCTGTTGATCGTAGAGCGTTAGCATCTCCGCGCCGTCGGCGGCGCGCCAGACGTGGACGGCCGGGCCGGCGGTGACGAAATACTGCCCGTCGGGGGTGAATTCGACGTCAAAGGGATTTTCGACAATGCCGCTCAGGGTATAGAGTTCCTCGCCCGTCGCCATCTCCCAGCCCTTGACAATCCCGAAGTTACCGGTGCTGACCAGTTGCGAGCTGTCGGGGCTGAAAGCCACCCCCCAGACGTCCGCCCGATGCCCACGCAGGACAAAGCGCTGTTCGCCCGTGGCGGCGTCCCATACCCGGACGGTTCCGTCATCGCGATAGGTGGCGGCGGCGATCAGGCGGCCGTCGGGGCTGTAGTCCAGGGTCAGGATGCCGCCGGTCGCGTCGGTCAGCCTGTGTATCTCTTCCCCGGTGGCTGCGTCCCGCACGACGACCACGCCGTCCGCGCCGGCCGTCGCCAGGCGCGTCCCGTCCGGGCTGTAGGCCACGTCCATGATGCCGGTGAAAAGTCCATCGGCCACCGCGCCCGGCCCGTGGCCGCCCACAGTCAGAATAATCTCGCCGCTGCGCAGATCCCAGACGCGCAGCAGCCCCTCGCGGCCGACGCCGGCCAGCCGCGTCCCGTCCGGACTATAGGCGACGCGCCAGACGCCATCCTGCGGGCCGTCCAGCGTTTGCAGCCGCTCGCCGGTGGACGGATCCCACAACGTGGGCGGGCCGACCTCGCTGCCCGTCGCCATTCGGCCATCGGTGGGGCTAAGTTCGAGGTCGAGGGTCAGCGGGTCGGATGTGAACGACCCCAGTTCGCCCAGCGGCTGGAGCCGGATGTCCCACAGGTGGGCCGCGCCATCCTTGTTCAGCGTCACCAGTCGCGTCCCATCCGGGGTGAAGTGGGCGCGAAAGATGCTAAACACGGGACCGGTCAGCTCCAGCAGCAGGTCGCCGCTGTTCATATCCCGGATATTAACCAGGTCCTCCCCGCTGGCCGAGACCAACCGCGTCCGTTCCGCGTCGAAGGCGAGATGATCGACGATGTCGTTATGCTCCAGACGGCTGAAGAGGGGCGCGGCGGGGTCGTTCAAATCCCAAAGCTGCACCGTGCCGATGTGGGTGCCGGCGGCCACCCGGTCGCCGTCCACAAACGTGAAGGCGCGGGGACGGCCGGCGTCGGCCGGGATGAAGAGCGAGGACGCCAATTGGCCCGCGCCGGCGGCGACCGAGGCGGCCACGTCCCAGATGAATACCTGACCATCGGGGCTAATGGTTGCCAGACGGCGGCCGTCCCCGTCGAAGACGACCGACCAAACCCAATCGTCATGGGCGGCTTCGCTCTGGGCGAAAGCGAACAATCTGCGGCCGGCGCGCGCGTCCCATAGCTCGGCCGTGCCGTCCTCATAGCCGACGGCCAGCCATTGCCCATCCGGGCTGAGGGCCAGGCCGAAATTTTCGTCCAGTTGAATCGGCAGCGCGCGCGCGGCGATCACACGGCCGTCGGCCAAATCCCACGTCTGAATCGTGACCGCCGACCGATCCGCGGGCCAGGAGAGCAACGACAGGCTATTACCGTCCAGGGATACATAGGCATCGTAAGCCGTGTCCGGGGCGGCCTCGTGGGGCAACGTCTGGACGATCTCCGCCGTATCGGGGTTGCGAACGGTGACCGCCTCCTCACCCACCGAGACCAGCAGCGGGCCGTCGGGTGTGTCGATGATGTCGGTCACGCCGGCATACGTCCGCAGGGTGCGCGTGGCCTGCAACGCGCGATGCAGCGCTTCTTGCGCTTCCTTGGTTTCGGCCGTGTCCAGCGCCCGGAGCGCCAGCAGAATACCGAGGTCGCTGTCGGTCGCCAGCGCGTTCAGAGCGGCCTGGGTCAGTTCGCGCGAGACGGCCAGGCGCGTCTGCTCCTCGGCCTCCACCTGCCGGGTCGCGGCCAGGTTGGCGTTCGCGACGGCCAGGGCGGCGTTGGCGTTGGCCTCGACGGCGCGGGTGGCGGCCAACGCGGCGTTCGCGCCGGATGAGCGGGCCAACAGCGCGGCGGCCACGGCCAGCAGCGCGGCGATCGCCAGCGCCACGGCCAGCAGATCCGCCCGGCGGCGCAATTGTCGGCTGCTGGCGGCCTGCTCCTCGGCCCGGCGGCGTTCCGTCTCGGCCAGTTGTCGGGCCGTCGCCAGTTCGCGCTGCCGGCGAGCCTCCTCGGCCGTCCGCCGCTCTCGTCGGGCTATCAGACTGGCGTCGAGAAAAGCCTGTTCATCCCCGGTCAGGGCGATACGCGCAAAGCCGGGCCAGCCCTGGAACTGATCGAGCCGCGAGCCGCGCAGCAGGTAACCCTCGCCCCGGCCGGCGGCCAGCCATTCGGCTGTCTCCCCGGCCAACAGGCGCTGGAGGCGCACGTCGGCCCGGCTCTCGTCGAGCCAGCTTCGCAGCCGGCCCCACTCCCGCAGCAGCGCCTCGTGGGCGACCTCCACCGTCGGCCCGCGCGTGGCCGGGTCGCGGTCGAAGGTCAGCAGGCGGGCGCGGCCGTAGGCATCGAGCGGAACATGCGCAGGGGAGCGGGGGAGCAGGGGTGCGGGGGGGATCGCCCCTGCTCCCCTGCTCCCCTGCTCCCCTGCTAAGATCAACGCCTCCAACTCAGCCCGCAACACCCGCCGCCGCGTATCCTCCACGCCTTCGCCCAACGTCACCAGCCGCAGGAATAGCTGGCGCGCCGCCTCCTGTCCGGCCGGGTCAAGCCCGTCGAAGATCTCATCGGCGCGGCGATCCAGCGCGCCGGACACCCCGCCGATAGCCTCATAGGCCGCTGATGTGATGTGGCCGTTTTCGCGCCGGTCAAACAATTCCGTCAGGGCGTATTGCACCAACGGCAACGAACCCGGCTGGTTGGCCGCGGCGGTGATGATGGCCGCCGGCAGGCCCGCCTCCATGCCGATTCCGACCGACGCGGCGGGTTGCGTGATGGCCTGCTCCAGCTCGACCGGCGACATCGGCAACACCACAACCGTCCGGTCGCGCAACATCTCGCCCAATCCGGGAACTTCCAACGGCCGGTCATAGAAATCGGCCCGCAGCGTCACCACGACCCGCAGGCGGCTATCCGGCTCGCCGAGCGCCGCCAACAGGCTGCCGATGAAACGTTGTCGCGTCGCCGCGTCCTCGGTCAGGGTAAACAGTTCTTCAAATTGATCGATAACGAGCAGGAGGCAGGGGGCGGCGCCGTCGCCATTGGCCGGCAACACGCGCCGCAGCAGGCGCGCCAGCCCCCGCTCGTCGCGCCGCAAGGGTTTCACCAAATCGACCGGCGGATCGACGGCCACGCGCCGTAGGGCCACGGCCAGCTCTTCAAACGGCTCGCTGCCGGGGATCATTTCGGTGATGAACCAGTCGGCAGCCCCGGCCACCGCCCCACGCCGCAACGCGGGCAGCAGCCCGGCCCTGACCAGGCTCGACTTGCCGCTGCCGCTGGGGCCGACAACGCCCAGGAAACGGCCGGCGGGCGTTGCCCCATGCCCCTCCCCGGCCAGACGCTCGACCAGACGCCTCACCAACGCTTCACGGCCGAAGAAAGCCGCCGCGTCGTTCTCCTCGAAGGCGCGCAGACCCTTATAGGGGTTGAGGATGGTGGCCTGTTCGGCCGCGGCAGGCGCGGCCGGGGCGATGACCGCCCGGGGCGCGGACTCGCCTTCCAGGGCCTGCCGAAAGGCTACGGCCAGCGCGCCTATATCCGGGAAGCGGTCGGCGGGGCGTTGGGCGGTGGCCCGCCGCAAGACGCCATCCACGGCCGCCGGCAGCCCCGCCACCACCCCGGCCACCGGCGGCAGTGGTTCGTCCAGCACGCGGCGGCGCAATTCGCCGGGCGGCGCAGCCGTGGCAAAGGGCAAGCCGCCGGTCAGCATCTGATAGGCCACGACGGCCAGGTTGTACTGGTCGGTTTGGGGCGATAACGGCTCATGTAATAGCTGTTCCGGAGAAACGATCGCGGGCGAACTCCCCACGACGTAGGGATAGCCGCCGGTCACCATCTCGCGGGCCAGACTGAAGTCAGACAGATAGGCGTTGCCGTCTTCATCAAGCAGGATATTGGCGGCCTTCACGTCGCGGTGGATCACGCCGTGGCGATGGGCGGCCAGCAGCGCGGCGGCGATCTGGTCGATCCAGCCGGCGACGATCACCGGCGGCTGTGGCCCGGCGGCCGACCTCGCCGCCAGACTGCCGCCGGGCAGCCAACGCATGACGAGATAGGCGTTATCCGGCTCGCGCCAGTAGTCATAGAGGGGCACGATGTAGGGATGCTCCAGCCGGGCGACGAGTTGGGCCTCGGTCTCGAAGCGGCGGATGAAGTCGGGATGATTGGCATAGCGCGGGCGGATGATCTTGATCGCCACCTGGCGGCCGACGACGGGCTGATAGGCGCGATAGACCCGGCCAAACGCGCCCACGCCCAGTTCATCGAGCAGCTTGTAGCCGCGCATGGCCGCCGGCTTGGGCAAATCATCGCCGTTTTCCCCAACGATGGGTTGGCCGGCCGCTATGTGGGCGGCCAGGCGCGCCGTCTGGGCCGACGGCGACATCCCCAACTCGTCCCTCAGCCGGCGGCGGATGACCTCATAGGTGGCTGCGGCCTCGTTGCGGCGGCCGGCGCGGGCCTGCGCCTCCATCAATTGCCGGCAGGCGCGCTCGTCCAGGTCATCCAGTTCCAGTTGGCGGCGCGCGGTGGCCTGGGCCTGGGCGTGGTCATCCCGCCGCAGATAGGTCTGGGCCAGCGTCGCCAGCGCGTCCATTGCCCGGCGGTGATAGGTGGCGCGGCGGCTGTTGGCCCAGTGCTCGAACTCGTTGCTGTCATCCAGATAAAAATCGGCCAGGAAAGCCCCCTGATAGAGCGTGGCGGCTTGCGCCAGCCGGACGCCGCAGAGAGGACAGGTGAGGACGTCGCTGTGGTCGTGGCGGCGAATATCGTGCAACAGCGAGTCGAAAGCCGTCGTGTCGGCGTCGAACAGGGCCGCGGGATGGAGGCCGACTGTCAGCCGCTCGCTGAGCAGAAAGGGCACGCGGCCGTCGCCGTCGCCCCGCCCTTCGACCTGGGGGATGGCCTTGCGCAACTGATAAATGATTTGTCGCAAGTTGGTCTGGGCCGCGTCCGGAGGCAGGTTAGGCCACAGCAGGGCCATCAACGCCTCGCGCTGGTGGGCCACCGGCGGCTCGGCGATTAAGTAGGCCAGCAACGCCTGCACTTTGTGCGTGCGGAAGTGGGTCAGGCGCTCGCCGTTGTAATGAACCTCGAATGGACCCAATAACCGGAGCGACAGGTCGGACATTGCACCCCCTGAGGGTGGATAGCCCTATCCTTTGACAGCGTTTTGATCGGCGATGAATCCGGATCGTTGGCAACTGGAAAACATTATAAACGATGATCGTTTTCTGAGGAATAGGCTTTGGCAACGCGGGGGTTGATCACGCTGTGTTCACGCCGCCGGGCTATGGTTTTTGTTGATGTTCTATTGTGTCCGTGCATACGTTGAACCGAGGAGAAAAAATGTCCAAGAAACTGCTGATCGTCATCATCGCCACGCTGGCCCTTATACTGGCCGGCTGTGGGTCGCCGCCGGAGGTCAATGAAGCCTTACCCGATGAGACCGAGGCCCCGCCCACGCTGGTAGAAGTCACGCCTCTGCCGACAGACACCACCGTTTCCCCGACCGATACGCCGCCACCCCCCACCGAGCCGCCTGCTCCAACGGCAATGGCCGAGCAAACCCCAGCCGCAGCGGCCGAGATCATGGAACGAGACAGCTTCGCCGCCCATGAAGGTCAGGCCTGGGCGCTCGCTTATAGCCCGGATGGAACGCTCATCGCCACCGGCGGCACAGACGGCAGCGCGAAAATATGGGATTTAGCCACCAATACGGAACTCCTGATGGTGGAAGGGGAAGGTGGCATCGCCGATCACGTCGCCTTCAGCCCTGACGGAACTCATCTGGTCGTTTCTTACCAATCAGGATTGGTCAAGGTGTGGGATGTGATGACCGGCGAAGAACTGCTCAATCTACCCGGCGAGTCGTGGGCGACCAGCGTGGAATTCAGTCCCGACGGGACGCTTCTGGCTGTTGGAGTCTTCAACGGTGACGCCAGATTATGGGACGTGGCTACGGGCGAACTCGTGCGCACTCTGGAAGGCCACACCTTTGTGGTGGATGACGTTGCCTTCAGCCCCGACGGCGAGCGCCTTCTGACCGCCAGCGGTGACGGAACCATCAGCCTATGGGACGTCACATCGGGGGAGGAGCTTCTTTCACTGGAAGGCTCAGGGGGACACCTCTTTTCGGCCGCTTTCAACCCGGACGGGACAATCGTAGCCGCCGCCGGCCAGGATGGAAGGGTAGTCATGTGGAATGTCGCGCCAGGAATTACAGGGGTCAAGTTCCACGACGTGGACAGCGGTGGCGGCGAGATCTGGGACGTGGAATTCAGTCCGGACGGGGAATATGTAGCCACTACCGGCTCAGATGGCGAGGTCCTTATCTGGCATGTGGCGTCGGGCGAGCTACACTCAACCTTATCCGCCTGGTTTCTCGGTGCGGCCAACGTTGCCTTCAGCCCGGACGGGCAGACCCTGGCCAGCATCGGTTTTGACGGGAAGGTGAAGTTCTGGGATTGGGCCTCGATTTCTAATCAATAGCGGCCTCGGCCGGCGCGCCGTGGATCGGCGCGCCGGAGAGCATCGAACAGGTTTCTTAACCCGTCGCCCGGCCGCGGGTTAAGAAATCGAGGCCACAACCAGTCGCCGCGCGACGACTTTACCGGTATGATCTGGGTCTATGACCTATACAGATCTCAGCGGTAAAGTCGCCATCGTCACCGGCGCGGGCCACGGCGCGGGGGCGGCCGTCGCCCGGGCGCTGGCCGCGGCCGGGGCGCGCGTGGCCGTCAACGACATCAATCCCGACCGGGCCTATCGCGGCGCGGCCGAACTGCGCGACAGCGGCGGCGCGGCCCTGGGCATCCAGGCCGACGTCAGCAATCGTTTCCAATGCGTCCACCTGATCGAGACGACGCGCGCCGAGTGGGGCCGGGTGGATATTCTCGTCAACCACGCCAATATCTCCCCCACGGCCACCATTTTACGCATGGATGAGTGGGAACTGATGCGCGTGCTCGACGTCAACGTCAAGAGCGTCTTCTTCATGTGCCAGCTCGTCGGCCGGGTCATGGCCGATCAGCACCAGGCCGATGGCCGTCGGGGGGTCATCGTCAATCTGACCGCCCCCGAACCGGACGGCCCCGGCCGCGCCGCCTTTGCGACCACGATGGGCGCGCTGCCCGCCTTCGGCCGCGCCTGCGCTCGTGAATTCGCGCCGCTGGGGATTCGCGTCCAGACGCTGCTGGCCGCGGCTACGCCAGAGGAGACGGCGGCGGCGGTGATGGGGGTGGTGACGAAAGACGAGTGACGCTCCCTTTCTCCCTTGCTCCTCTGCTCCCCTGCTCCCCTGCCCCCCCACTCCCCTGCTCCCCTGCTCCCAAAGGTGCGACGCACTTCAGAAAGTGCATCGCACCGGGCTTGGCGGTACAATTGGGGTATGTCCTTCCGCCAGATGCTTCCCTTCCTGTTCCTGAACGTCGTTGTCTCGGCCGTGGTGGTGTTGTCCATCCTGTTCTGGTGGAGTAACCGCGACGGCAATGGGGCGGCGGCGACTGATACGGCCGCCGTGGCGACCCTGCCCGGCGGCGCGCTGCCCACGCCGATCATCGCCGCGCCGCCCTCGGGCACGATTCCGCCCACGGCCCCGGCCGCGCCGGCGGCGGGTGAGCCGGTCGTCCACACCGTGCAGGCGGGCGAGACGCTCAACATGATCAGCCAGCAGTACGATGTCAGTATCGACGACATCATGGCCGCCAACGGCATGGACAATCCCAACTTCATCGGCGTGGGCCAGCAGTTGACCATCCCCGTCGGCGGCCTGCCGGAACCAACGGCCGCGCCGACCGAGGCCCCGGCGGCCTTGCCCTCGCCCATCCCCACCGAACCGGCGGCGGCGGCCGGCGGCGCGGGCGCCATTGCCGTCACCGGCATCCTCGACCCCGGCCTGCTGGAGACTGAGGCGGTGCAATTCGTCAACAACGGGGCCACCGAGCAGTTGATGCAGGGCTGGAAGGTGCGCGACGAGGACAACAACGTCTACACCTTCGGCGGGGTCAGCATCTTCGGCGAGGGGGCGGGCATCCTGCTGCACACGCGGGCCGGCGACGATACCTTCAGCGACCTGCATTGGGGGCTGGGGGAACCGATCTGGCGCAGCGGCGAGAAATTGACGCTGTGGGATGCCAATGAGCAGGTGGTGGCGACGTATACCGTTCCCTGAGAGATGTAGGGCGGGTTGGCAACCCGCCCATCAGAAGGCGGGTTGCCAACCCGCCCTACAAGGTGACATCATGCGCGGATTAGTCAGTCCCAAGGGCGAACAGTTCGGCTATGTCATCGGCGATGTCCTCTATACGATGGACGACGAACCGAGCGGCCGGCTGCAAGGCGAGCATATCGTCGATCTGGCCGGCAACCCGGTCTGGCGGGTGGTGGGCGATGGCGTCTATGCCCTGAACGGCATGGAGACCATCGGCTTCCTGACCAGCGAGCGGCTCGATAACCGGGATTATTAAGAAAGAGAATCCACAGATTTCACAGATTACGCAGATTAAAGAAAAGAAATCCGTCTTGTCCATAAAAATCAGTAGCAAATTCTTCCGAGGAAAACACCTATGCGACTAGGCGCCCACATCAGCACGGCCGGCGGCGCGTATCGGGCTTTCGAGCGCGCGCGCGGGGCTTGCTGCGATTCGTTCCTGATCTTCACCAAGAGCAACCGCCAATGGGCGGCCAAGCCGTTCAGCGACGACGACATCACTTTCTACAAGAACGCCGTGGCCGAATATGCCGACCTGCACCCGGTGTCGGTCCACGCCGCCTATCTGATCAACGTCGCCTCGCCCGACCCGGCGCTGTGGGAGAAGTCATATCAGGCGCTGAAGGAGGAGGTGGAGCGCGCCGCCGCGTTGGGCATCTCGCTCATCACCTTCCACCCCGGCTCCTACATGACCAGCAGCGAGCAGGAGGGGCTGGAGGCGATCACGCGGGCCATGCGCCGGCTGCTGGCCGAGACGGCCGACACCGCGCCCGAAACCGTCATCTGCTTGGAGACGATGGCCGGGCAGGGCACCAACCTGGGCGGCAAGTTCGAGCACCTGGCCACCATCATCCAGAACGCCGGGCCGAGCGACCGGCTGGGCGTCTGCTTCGACACCTGCCACGTCTTCGCCGCCGGCTACGACATCCGCACCCCGGAAGCCTACGCGGCGACGATGGCCGAGTTCGACCGGGTGGTGGGGCTGGACAAGATTCGTTGCTTCCACTTCAACGACAGCGTCCACGAGCTGGGCACGGGCAAGGATCGCCACGCCCACATCGGCCGCGGCCAAATCGGGCTGGCCGGCTTCGCCAACTTCATCAACGACCCGCGCTGGGCCGACCACTGCGCCCACCTGGAGACGGAACCGACCGACACCGGCGAAGACGGGGTGGAGATTGATATGAACCAACTCAACCTGGCCGCGTTGCGGGGGCTATTAACCGAGTAGGATTTCAACGCAAAGGCGCAAAGAAGCAAAGGAAGAAGAGGGATGATCCGCAGATTTCGCAGATTACGCAGATTTTAAGAATTGTTCCTAATCTGCGAAATCTGCGTAATCTGCGGATAAAACCTCTTCGCGTCTTTGCGCCTTTGCGTTAAAAGCTTATTACACAGGAGAACGTCCGATGTTTATCGTCGATGCACATCTCGATCTGGCCTATAACGCCATCGTCAAGGGGCGCGACCCGCGGCTGGGCGTGGCCCGCATCCGCGCCCAGGAGCAGCCGCCGGGCAAGGACATCGCCACCGTCGGCCTGCCGGAGATGCGCCAGGCGGGCGTCGGTCTCATCTTCGCCACGATCTTCGTCTCGCCCGCGTCCACCCCCTTCGACGACGAGCCGGATGATATATCCTACGAGACGCCGCAGCAGGCCCACACCCTGGGCGCGGCGCAGGTTGACTACTACCGCCGCCTCATCGACGAGGACGAAACGTTGCGCCTGGTGACCGACGCGGCCGGGCTGGACGAGGTGGTGAAAAGCCACGCGAACAATGAGAAGCCGCTATTGGGCATCGTCCTGCTGATGGAAGGGGCCGACTGCATCCGCGAGCCGGGCGAGGCCGAATGGTGGCACGAGCGCGGCGTGCGCCTCATCGGCCCGGCCTGGGACGACACACGCTACTGCGCCGGGGCCTGGCGCGACAGCAAGCAGGGGCTATCGAAGGACGGCTACGCGCTGCTGGAGGTGATGGCCGGGCTGGGGATGATCCTCGACCTGACCCACATGAGCGAGGTCGCCACCTTCCAGGCCCTCGACGCCTACGCCGGGCCGGTGGTGGCCACCCACGCCAATGCACGGACCATCGTGCCCACCGAGCGGCAACTGAGTGACCGGCAGATCCGGCTCATCGGCGAGCGCGACGGGATGGTGGGCGCGGTGCTGGCGAACTTTTTCCTGTTGCCGGAGTACGTGCGCGGCCGCAAGGAGAGCGTGCCGGTGGCCCAACTGGCGGCCCACATCGACCACGTGTGCCAGGTCATCGGCGACGCCCGCCACGCCGGACTGGGCAGCGACCTCGACGGCGGCTTCGGTATGCGCGACATCCCCGACCCGCTGGACAGCATCGCCGACCTGCCGCTCATCGGCGCGGCGCTGCGCGAAAAGGGGTACACCGAAGAAGACGTGGCCGGGATTATGGGCGGCAATTGGCTGACGTTATTGCGGCGGGCGTGGGGTGCGTAGAGGCTCTGTTATCGCTGTCGCTGTCGCAATCGTAATCGAAGATCGATTGCGATAGCGATTGCGATTGCGATGCGTCCCTACCGTTCGTAGACCCGCCCCACCCCCGGCAACCGCTCCAACTGCTCGATCAATTCCACCGCGCTGCCCACGCGGTGATTGGGGAAGTCCATCACCAGATCCTGCCCGGCCAGTAGCAGCCGCAGCATGGCATTGCCCTCGAAGCGCCCGGCCAGCTTCAGCGTCTGGCGGCAAGCCTCTTTCCAGTTGCCCGAAGCTCTGATCTCCACGATCAGCAGTCTCGATAGCCCGTTCGTGGGCGGCTCGTAATCGTCGGCCGGCGGAGGTTGGTCAACGGTCATACGTCGTTCGTCGCTCGTTGTTCGTGGTTCGTCCACAATCGGCGGCCGTTCGTCGGCCGTCATCGGTCGGCCATTCGCTGTGCCCTCTTCATTCGTCATTCGTAATTCGTAATTCGTAATTATCTCCGGCATCGTCACCACCGGCGGCGGCGGCGGCTCCTGGGCCTCGGCCACGGCCGCCGGGTCGGGCCGCGTCGGCGCGTCCTCGTCGGCGGTCGCCTCGTAGTCCAGATAGTTATCCTCGTCGTCGTCATCGGGCGGTGGGGGAATGGAGGCCGCGGGGTCAGGCACGTAGGCCGGAACCGGTTCGGACAAGGCGACGGCCGGCCGCTGAGCGCCGGAACCCTCTCCTAACCTCTCCCGGGGGGAGAGGGACGTTCGCCCCTGCTCCTCGAAAGGCGGCCAAAAATCAAAATCATCCGGCGGCGGCGGCAAGGCGCGGGCGTGGGCGGCGTCGTGGGCGATGGTCAGCTTAGTCTGCACGCTGTTGGCCAGGATGGAAATCGCCTCGCCCGACACCTGCACCGTGCCGCGCACGACGATGATCTGGTTGGCCTGCACCACCTCGCGGTGGGCGGCCCACACCTTGGGGAACATGACCAGATCGACCTTGCCGTCCAGGTCTTCCAGGGTGACGAAGGCCATCGGCTGCCCCTTCTTGGTATTCAGCGTGCGCAGCCCGGCCACGAGACCGGCCATCGTGATGGCCTTGCCGTTCCAGGCGGCGTCGAGTTCGCCGCTACGGGCGGTGACGACGCCTTGCAGGTCGGCCAGCCTATGCTCCAGCGGGTGCTCAGTCAGATAGACGCCGATGAGTTCCTTTTCCCAGTCGAGCAGGTCGCGGCGGTCGATGGCCTTGACGTCCTTCTCGGGGCGCAACAGACTGACGTCGATCTTGTGGCCGTGGCCGTTGCCGCCGCCGAAGAGGGTCATCTGCCCGGCCTCGGCCGCGGCGTGGGTGGCGGCGCTGTGGCCCACCAGCCGGTCGAGCGCGTCCAGCAGGCAAGCCCGCGACCCCCACTCGTCGAAGACGCCCACGCGGGCCATCGACTCCAGCGCTCGTTTGCCCACTCGCCGCAAATCAACGCGCTCGGCCAGATCGACCGGATCGCGGAACGGGCCGTTGGCCTGCCGCTCGTCGATGAGCAGTTGCACCGCGCCCTCGCCGGCGTTCTTGATGGCCGCCAAGCCATAGCGAATCGTAGGGGCTAGGGGATAGGGGCTAGGGGCTAGGGAAGAACCGTCCTTCCGCGAACCTGGTCTCTGCTCCCTAGAACCTAGAACCTGGCCCCTAGAACCTGTGCTCGCGCCATCCTCAATCGTAAAATCCAACATCGCCCGATTAACCACCGGCGGGGCGACGTTGATGCCCAGGCGGCGGGCGTCGGTGACGTATTTGGCGACCTTTTCGGTGTCGTGGCGGTCGACGGATAGCAGAGCGGTGAGATACTCGACCGGGTAGTGGGCCTTCAGGTAGGCGGTCTGGCAGCAAATGACGGCGTAATCGGCGGCGTGGGCCTTGTTGAAGCCATAGCGGGCGAAGAACTCGATGTCGAACCAGATGGCGTCGCACACCTCGCGCGAGAAGCCGCGGGCCATCGCCCCGGCGGTGAACTGGGCCTTGTGCTCATCCATCAGGTCGCGCTTCTTCTTGGACACGGCCTTGCGGATCATGTCGGCCTCGCCCGGCTCATAGCCGGCCAACTCGGCGGCAATGCGGATGATCTGCTCCTGATAGACCAGAATGCCGTAGGTATCCTGCAGGATGGGCTTCAGTTCCGGCGTGTGATAGACGGCCACGTCCTTGCCGTCGTTGAGGGCGGCGTGCATACGGCGGATGTATTCGGGGATGTTCTCCATCGGCCCCGGCCGGAAGAGGGAGATGGCGGCGATGATGTGGTCGAAACGGCGCGGCTTCATGTCCATCATCAGCTTGCGCATCCCGGAGCCTTCCACCTGGAAGACGCCCAGCACGTCGCCGCGGCCGAGCATCGCGAACGCCTTGTCCATCCCCTTGTCGCTGTCCTTGTCCGGCCCGCACTGGCCGATGTCGTAGGGGATGTTGTCCATCGTGTACCGCACGCCGTGGCGCTGCTCGATGAGTTGGGCGGCCAGACGCATGACGGTCAGGGTGCTGAGGCCCAGGAAATCGACCTTCAGCAGGCCGATCTTCTCGACGATCTCCATCGGCCACTGGCTGATGGAGCGGATGCCGCCCAGCCCGGCCTCGCCGCTGGTCGGCCGGTGGAGCGGCACGTACTGGACGAGCGGTTTGTCGGAGATGATGACCCCGGCGGCGTGGCTGCTGGCATGGCGGGCCACGCCTTCGACCTGCTTGGCCGTGTCGATCAGTTCGCGGACGCGGGCGTCGCTCTTGTATTTGGCTTCCAGGTCGGCCGAGTAGAACTCGTGCTCCTTATCGAGGACGTTGACGATCTTGGCCGGCTTGCCGGGGATGGCCGGGATGAGGCGGGCCACGGCGTCGACCTCGGGCAGGGGCACGTCGAGGGCGCGGCCGACATCGCGGATGGCCGCCCGCGCGCCCAGTGTCCCGAAGGTGATAATCTGGGCCACCTTGTCCTGGCCGTATTTGCGCACGGCGTATTCGACCATCTCCGAGCGGCGGTCGTCGGGGTAGTCGAGGTCGATGTCGGGCATAGAGACGCGGCCGGGGTTCAGGAAGCGCTCGAAGATGAGGCCGTTGGCGATGGGGTCGATGCCGGTGATGCCCAGCGTATAGGCCACCAGCGACCCGGCCCCGGAGCCGCGCACGTTCCACCAGATGCCGGCCCGGCGGGCATATTCGCACAGGTCCCAGACGATGAGGAAGTAGGTCTCGAA
>CXWJ01026646.1_pt1 | contig 22418 bp, 22 predicted proteins | sample 590841 | NCBI WGS metagenome assembly CXWJ01 (sample SAMEA3498367, study PRJEB10139) | wastewater metagenome | biome: wastewater treatment plant; material: activated sludge | place: Austria | collected 2015-01-21 | reverse complement strand
AGGTGATGTTCTCCGGAGACCTGCTCTTCGCCGGGTCGATCGGGCGCACCGACCTGCCGGGCGGGGATCACCCGACGATGATGCGGAGCCTTGCGACCAAGGTGCTGACCCTGCCGGACGACGTGGTGGTGCTGCCGGGACACGGCGAACAGACCTCGATCGGGCGCGAACGTGCCACCAACCCCTTCCTGCTAGACCTGACCGCCGAGGATCGCGCATGAGCAAGGTGACCCCCCTGAGCGGCTTCCCGGAGATGCTGCCCGCCCAGCGCTTCGTCGAGCGCGCGGTGATCGCCTCGCTCTCGGAGACCTTCGAGCTCCACGGCTTCGCGAACATCGAGACCCGCGTGGTCGAGCCGCTGGACCGGCTCGCCAAGGGTGGGGAGATCGACAAGGAGATCTACGTCCTCCGCAGGCTGCAGGCCGACCGCGACGGGACGGCCACGGGTGATGACTCCGGCCTGGGCCTGCACTTCGACCTGACGGTGCCGTTCGCCCGCTACGTCCTCGAGCACGCCGGTCATCTGGAGTTCCCGTTCCGGCGCTTCCAGATCCAGCCCGCCTGGCGTGGTGAGCGTCCGCAGGAGGGGCGCTACCGGCAGTTCACCCAGGCCGACATCGACATCGTCGGCCGTGACGTGCTGCCGTTCCACCACGACGTGGAAGTGGTCCGGGTGATGGTCGAGGCGCTGGATGCGCTGCCCCTCCCGGCGCTGACGTTCCGGGTCAACAACCGCAAGCTGATCCAGGGGTTCTACCGCGGTCTGGGCATCCCCGACGTGACGGCCGCGATCCGCACGATCGACAAGCTGGACAAGGTCCCCGCACACGTCGTCGCCGACCAGCTGGTCGAGACGGCGGGGGCCACGCCCGAGCAGGCTCAGGTCTGCCTGGAGCTCGCCACCATCCGAGGGGGCGGCTCCGCGTTCGTCGAGCGGGTGCGCGCGCTCGGCATCAGCGACGGCCTGCTCGAGGAGGGGCTCGATGAGCNNCGATGAGCTGGCTGCCGTCGTCGAGGGCTGTGCGGACCTGGTCAACGAGCACGTGCGGGTCGAGGCCGACCTGCGCATCGCCCGCGGCCTCGACTACTACACGGGAACGGTTCTCGAGGTCTTCATGGCCGGCTACGAGCACCTGAAGTCGGTCGGCGGCGGAGGTCGCTACGACGCTCTGGCCAGCGACGGGCGAACGACGTACCCCGGCGTCGGCGTCTCGTTCGGAGTCTCGCGGACCCTGGTTCCACTGCTCTCGGACGGGCTGCTCGCCGGCAGTCGTCCCGTCCCGAGCGCCGTCCTGGTCGCGGTGGTCGACGAGGACACCCGGTCCGCCAGCGACGCGGTGGCCCGGCAGCTGCGGGCACGCGGCATCCCGACAGAGGTCGCCGGCGCGGCGCAGCGGTTCGGCAAGCAGATCCGGACGGCCGAGCGGCGCGGCATCCCGTTCGTGTGGTTCCCGCAGCCCGAGGGCGGCCACGAGGTGAAGGACATCCGCTCCGGCGACCAGGTGCCGGCCGACCCGGCGGCCTGGACGCCGCCGACCGAGGACCTGCGCCCGCGGGTCCTGACCCCATCCCCCGAGGAGCAGCAGCAGTGATCCGCACCCACCAGGCCGGCATCCTTCGCGCCGAGCACGCCGGACAGACCGTGACCCTCGCGGGATGGGTGGCTCGGCGTCGCGACCACGGCGGTGTCGCGTTCCTGGACCTGCGCGAGGCCAGCGGCGTGGTCCAGGTCGTGATCCGCGACGAGGCGGTCGCCCATGCGCTGCGCAGCGAGTTCTGTCTCAAGGTCACCGGTGAGGTGGCGCGACGTCCGGAGGGCAATGCCAACGCCGCCCTTCCGACCGGGCAGATCGAGGTCATCGCGTCGGACGTCGAGGTGCTCAGCCCGTCGGCGGTGCTGCCGTTCCCGATCGACGACCACGTCGACGTGGGGGAGGAGGCGCGGCTCAAGCACCGCTACCTCGACCTCCGCAGGTCCGGACCCAACCATGCCCTGCGGTTGCGCAGTCAGGTCAACAAGGCGGCCCGTGAGGTTCTCGACGGCCAGGGCTTCGTCGAGGTCGAGACGCCGACGCTGACCAGGTCGACCCCCGAGGGCGCGCGAGACTTCCTGGTGCCCGCGCGGCTGCAGCCGGGCAGCTGGTACGCCCTTCCGCAGAGCCCTCAGCTGTTCAAGCAGCTGCTGATGGTGGCCGGTCTGGAGCGCTATTACCAGATCGCGCGGTGCTATCGCGACGAGGACTTCCGTGCCGACCGGCAGCCGGAGTTCACCCAACTGGACCTCGAGATGAGCTTCGTGGAGCAGGACGACGTCATCGCCGTGGCCGAGGAGGTGCTGCGCTCGGTCTGGTCGCTGATCGGGTACGAGGTGCCGACGCCGTTGCCGCGGATGACGTACGCCGAGGCGATGGCACGCTTCGGCACCGACAAGCCCGACCTGCGGATGGGGCAGGAGCTGGTCGACTGCACGGCGTACTTCTCCGACACGCCGTTCCGGGTCTTCCAGGCACCCTACGTCGGTGCCGTGGTGATGCCGGGTGGGGCGGCGCAGCCGCGCAAGCAGCTCGACGCCTGGCAGGACTGGGCCAAGCAGCGCGGGGCCCGCGGGCTGGCCTACGTGCTGGTCCAGGACGACGGCGAGCTGGGCGGGCCGGTCGCGAAGAACCTGTCCGAGGCCGAGCGCGCGGGGCTGGCCGCGCACGTGGGCGCGGTCCCGGGCGACTGCGTGTTCTTCGCCGCAGGCCCGGTGAAGGCCAGCCGGGCACTGCTGGGGGCGGCGCGCCTGGAGATCGGTCGGCGCGGCGGCCTGATCGACCTGGACGCCTGGGCGTTCCTGTGGGTCGTGGACGCCCCGCTGTTCGAGCCGGCCGACGAGGCCACCGCCGCCGGTGACGTGGCGGTGGGCACCGGGGCCTGGACCGCGGTCCATCACGCCTTCACCTCCCCGCAGGACCTCGAGTCCTTCGACGCGGATCCCGGCGCCGCCCTGGCGTGGGCCTACGACATCGTGTGCAACGGCAACGAGATCGGCGGAGGCTCGATCCGTATCCATCGCCAGGACGTGCAGAAGCGGGTCTTCGCGGTGATGGGGATCGAAGAGGCGGAGGCGCAGGAGAAGTTCGGTTTCCTGCTCGACGCGTTCGCCTTCGGCGCCCCGCCGCACGGCGGGATCGCGTTCGGCTGGGACCGGATCGTGGCGCTGCTGGCCGGCACCGACTCCATCCGCGAGGTGATCGCCTTCCCCAAGTCCGGCGGCGGGTTCGACCCGCTGACCGCGGCTCCTGCGCCGATTACCGCTGAGCAACGCAAGGAAGCCGGAGTTGACGCCGCGCCACAGCAGGACGTCCCGTCCGAGGGTTGATCGGATGAAGGTTCTGCGGCGTTGTCCACGCGTTGAGACCCAATCGTTACGCACCGGTAATCGCGTCGTCCCCCTCCGTCCCCTAGAGTCGCCACGGCAGTTGCGCGAGACCACAGTGACCGGATCGGGGTGAGCATGGCGGATCACAGTCGGACGGCGGAGCTGCTCGTCACGGACGAGAGCGAGCGCGTCGAGGCTGAGGCCACCGCCGCCGCCATCCGGGGGAAGTCACCCTCGCAGATCGCCTTCGGCAGGCTCCGGCGCGATCCCGTCGCCGTCGTGTGTGCCGTCGTGGTCCTCCTCCTGGTCCTGCTCGCGATCTTCGCCGACGTGATCAACAACGCGATGGAGATCTCCGCGACCGCCGACGGTGAGTTCGCCCTGGACAACGTCACGGCGACCGAGTTCGACGGCATGCCCGCGATCGGTCCGCCGTTCAACCCGTTCACCTGGGACCACCCGCTCGGCATCGCGCCGGGAACCGCCTACGACAACCTGGCCCGACTGCTGGTCGGACTGCGCACGTCGCTCCTGATCGCGACCCTGGCCACGGTCATCAGCACCCTGGTCGGCGTGGTGATCGGCCTGATGGCCGGCTTCTCGCGGGGTTGGCTGGACCGGATCATCTCCTTCTTCATTGACCTGTTCCTCTCCTTCCCCTTCCTGCTCGCGGCACTTGCCATGACGCCGATCCTGGTCAGCCGGTTCGGGGCCAACGCCGACACGCTGGCCCAGGCGCAGGTCGTCGCGCTGATCCTGATCCTGGTCATCTTCGGCTGGATGGGTCTGGCCCGACTGATCCGCGGGCAGGTGCTGTCGCTGCGCGAGCGGGAGTTCATCCAGGCTGCGGAGGTGATCGGGGCGCCGACCCGGCGGATCCTCTTCAAGGAGCTGCTGCCCAACCTGGTCGCCCCGATCGTGATCGCGATCTCGCTCGGTATGCCCGCCTTCGTGGCGGCCGAGGNNAGGCAGGACTGTCCTTCCTCGGCATCGGGCTGACCGGCCGGCCGTCGCTGGGACAGATCGTCGCCAGCGCGAGTCCGTACTACGACCAGTACCCGCTCTACCTGTTCGCCCCAGTCGCCGTGATCGCGGTGCTCGTGCTCGCCCTGAACCTCCTGGGCGACGCGGTCCGCGACGCGTTCGACCCCAAGACCCGACGGTGAGGAAGTCTCCTCGTCTGGAAATCACCATGGAAAGGGTGGTTGGCACAATGCGAAGGACAACCAGGCTGCTTGCGGCCACAGTCGCCGCATCGGCGCTCGTGCTGAGCGCATGCGGCGGCGACGGAGGATCCGAGACCGACGATCCGGTAGCGGCTCCATCAGAAACCACCGAGGGAGGGAACACCGGCGACGCCGCCGACCCGACCCGGCAGGGTCCGGTCGAGATCGAGGGGGCCGCGACCGGCGGCACCGCCAAGATCATCTCCGTGACGCCGCTGGAGACCATGGACCCCAGCGAGGTGTACTACACGCACACCTACGCGATCATGTCCGGCCTGGTGTCGCGCTCGCTGACGCAGTACTCCATCGAGGACGGCCAGGCGATTCTGATCCCCGACCTGGCCACCGACCTGGGCACGCCCAACGAGGACTTCACCGAGTGGACGTTCACCATCCGCGACGGCGTGCGCTACGAGAACGGCGACCCGGTCACGGCGGCGGACGTCAAGTTCGGCATGGAGCGCTCGATGGACCTCACGACGTTCCCCGAGTCGCCCGGCTTCTACAGCACCCAGTACTTCGAGGGCGGCGCGGACTTCAAGGGCCCCTACACGGGCAAGGGCGCGACGCTGGACTCGATCGTGGCGGACGGCCAGACGCTGACCATCAAGATGTCCCAGCCGTTCCCCGACATGCCCTACTGGGGTGCCTTCCCGGCCAACGGCCCGATCCCGCAGGGTGACGTGTCGAAGCCCAACAAGTACAAGCTCCACCCGTGGGCGACCGGTCCCTACATGTTCGAGGACTACGTGCCCCAGAAGTCGCTGACTCTGGTGCGCAACCCCGAGTGGGACCCGGCGACCGACCCGGGCCGCACGGCCTACCCGGACCGTTACGAGTTCGACTTCACCGTGCCGAGCGAGAAGATCGACGAGGTGCTGCTCAACGACCAGGGTGACGCCCAGTCCACCTTCACCATCGACGACATCCAGGGCACGAACTACCGCAAGTTCACCTCCGAGGCGAACGACCGTCTCGTGCCCGGCGCGACGCCGTGCACCCGCTACTGGGCGCCCGACATGCGCAAGATCACCGACCTGAAGGTCCGTCAGGCGATCGCCCTGGCCTACCCGACGCGGTCGGCGATCAAGGCCGGCGGTCTGATCGAGGGTGTGAACCGCTACCCGGCCACGTCCCTGCTGCCGCCCGGCACGCCTGGTCGTGTCGAGTACACCGCGGTCGAGGGCTTGACGCCGGGCGACCCGGACCCCGAGGCCGCGCGTGCGCTGCTGGAGGAGGCCGACGCCGTCGGGTTCGAGCTCAAGTTCCTCTTCATCAGCGACGACCCGCCGTCGGTGGCAGCGAAGGACGCCATCGTCAAGGGCCTCGAGGCCGCTGGTTTCAAGGCGACCCCGGTGCCGACGACGCTGGAGACGGCGACCACGGATCGCGAGAACCCGGATGCCGACATCAACGTGCGTTCGGCCGGCTGGTGCGCTGACTGGCCGTCGGGCGGCTCGTGGTTCCCGGTGCTGCTGAAGACCGAGAACATCGAGGAGCTCGGGCAGATCAGCCAGAACTACTCGCTGTTCAGCGAGCCTTCGATCGACCAGAAGATGGCCGACATCCAGGCCATGCCGATCGAGGAGCAGGCAGCTGCCTGGGGTGCGTTGGACGAGGAGATCGCCACGACGTACCTGCCGCTGATCCCGATCACCTACGACGGCGTCATCATGGCGCACGGCTCGAAGGTGAACGGCCACGAGAACGACCCGACGCTGGGCATGCCCACGTACAAGTCGATCTGGCTCACGCAGTGAGTGGGTGAGGTGACGCGGCGACCCCGCGTCACCTCACCACCCGATTCACGCTCAGGCCGGGTAGGCGGTCGACGAACCGTCTACCCGGCCTGATCCCAGCACCGCAGGAGGCTTCAGCCCTTGTTCGGCTATATCGCACGGCGCCTGGTGTCGGCGTTCCTCGTGCTGACCGTGACCTCGATGATCGTGTTCGCGCTCTTCTACCTCGGGCCCAAGAACCCCGCGCAGGTGCTGTGCGACAAGCAGCAGCGATGCACGCCGGAGAAGCTGGCCGCGCTCGAGCACGCGATGGAGCTGGACAAGCCGCTGGTCGTGGCCTACGGCACCTGGGCCAAGGGACTGGTGATGGGCCGCACCATCGCCTACTCCGAGGAGGACGTCTACGAGTGCAGCGCCCCCTGCCTCGGCATCTCCTACTCCTCCGGTCGCGAGGTGTCGGAGGAGCTGGCGGAGAAGTATCCCGCCACCCTGTCACTGGCCCTCGGAGCATCGCTCGTCTACCTGCTCGTCGGCGTGACCACCGGCGTGGTCGCCGCGCGCTATCGCGGCACGTTCGCCGACCGGGCCCTGGTGTCGAGCACGCTGGTCGTCTCGGCGATCCCCTACTACGTGATCGCGCTGCTGGGCTGGATCTTCCTGACCCAGAAGTACTCCATCTTCCCCGAGACCACCTACGTCCCGTTCTTCGACAACCCGGTCGCCTGGGCGGGCGCCCTGCTGCTGCCGTGGCTGGTGCTCGGCCTGACCGGGGCGACGCAGTACTCCCGGTACTCACGCGGCCAGATGGTCGAGACGCTGGGGGAGGACTACATCCGCACCGCGGTCGCCAAGGGCCAGAAGCAGCGCAAGGTGGTCTTCGGTCACGCCCTGCGGGCGGCGATCCTCCCCGTCGTCACCATCTTCGGGCTCGACCTCGGCTTCCTGCTCGGCGGCACCCTGATCACCGAGTACATCTTCGACATCGACGGCATGGGCCGTTGGGGACTCGAAGCCACCCGCACCGGCGACATCCCCGTGGTGACCGCGACCGTGCTGGTGGCGTCCTTCTTCATCGTGATCGCCAACCTGGTGGTCGACGTCATCTACAGCTTCTTGGACCCGCGAGTGAGGTTGACGTGACCACGCCCACGCTGCCTGCCGCCGAGGCCACGGCCCCGGCCACGGACGACTTCCTGGTGGTCGAGGGGCTGACCGTCAAGTTCCCGACCGAGGACGGCCTCGTCAACGCGGTCACCGACCTGTCCTACTCGCTGCGTCTCGGAAGCACCCTGGGGATCGTGGGCGAGTCGGGCTCCGGCAAGTCCGTGTCCAGCATGACGATCCTCGGCCTCCACGATCGCAAGACCGCTCGGATCGAGGGCTCGATCACCCTCGGCGGCACCGAGATCATCGGGATGTCCGAGGAGGGCCTCCGCAAGGTCCGCGGCAACGAGGCCGCGATGATCTTCCAGGACGCGCTGGCCGCGCTGCACCCGTTCTACAAGATCGGCCGCCAGCTCGAGGAGGCCTACGGGCTGCACCATCCCGACGCGAGCTCGCGCGAACGCCGCACTCGCGCCGTCGACATGCTGGGCCGGGTCGGGATCCCGCAGCCCGACCGTCGCATCAACGACTTCCCCCACCAGTTCTCCGGGGGCATGCGTCAGCGGGTGATGATCGCCATGGCGCTGATCAACGACCCCAAATTGCTGATCGCCGACGAGCCGACGACGGCGCTGGACGTGACCGTGCAGGCCCAGATCCTCGACCTGCTCCAGGACCTCCAGCGGGAGTTCAACTCGGCGATCATGATGATCACGCACGACCTCGGGGTGATCGCCGAGGTCGCCGACGACGTGATGGTGATGTACGCCGGCCGGGCGGTCGAGTACGGACCCTGCAAGACGATCCTCACCCACCCGGAGATGCCCTACACCTGGGGGCTGCTCTCGAGCATCCCGGACCTGTCGGCGGGCGACGACGCCCGGCTCATCCCGATCCCCGGCACTCCGCCGAGCCTGCTGCGGCCCCCGCCGGGGTGCAGCTATCACCCGCGCTGCCCGTTCGTGGCGGAGGTGCCCGGCGAGCTGTGCCGGACCTCCTTGCCGCCGCTGTCCCCCAGCCAGGAGCATCCCGGCCACCTGAAGCGCTGTCACCTGGCCGATGCCAGCACCATCTATCGCGACAAGGTGCTCGCGGTGGTCGATCCGACGAGCACGGAGGTCCAGTCATGACGGCCGTGTCGCTGGAGGGGGCGGCGGTCGCCCCGACCCCGCTGGATCCGACCCAGCCCCCGATCCTCCAGGTCAAGGACCTGACCATGTTCTTCCCGGTCCGGTCCTCCGGGCTCGTCAGGCGCACGGTCGGGCACGTGCAGGCGGTCGACCACGTCTCGTTCGAGGTGGCGCGCGCGGGATCGCTGGGGCTGGTGGGGGAGTCCGGCTGCGGCAAGTCGACGACCGGGCGGGCGATCACCCGGCTCTACCAGCCGACGGGGGGCGAGATCCTCTTCGAGGGGGAGGACCTCGCCAAGCTGTCCAACAAGCGGATGCTGCCCTACCGGCGTGACATCCAGATGATCTTCCAGGACCCCTACAGCTCGCTCAACCCGCGGCACACGGTCGGGTCGATCGTCGGGTCTCCGCTGGAGGTGCACAAGGTCGTCCCCAAGAAGCAGGTGCTGGCCCGGGTGCAAGAGCTGCTCGAGGTCGTGGGCCTCAACCCCGAGCACTACAACCGCTACCCCAACGAGTTCTCCGGCGGGCAGCGCCAGCGCATCGGCATCGCCCGGGCCCTGGCCCTCCAGCCGAAGCTGATGGTGGCCGATGAGCCGGTGTCCGCCCTCGACGTCTCGATCCAGGCCCAGGTCATCAACCTGATGCAGGACCTGCAGCGCGAGTTCGACATCGCGTTCCTGTTCATCGCCCACGACCTCGCGGTGGTCCGCCACTTCTGCCCCGAGGTCGCGGTGATGTACCTCGGCAAGATCGTCGAGATCGGCGATCGCCACTCGATCTACCACGAGGCGCACCACCCCTACACGCAGGCGCTGCTGTCGGCCGTCCCGGACGTGAGCCAGGCCACCATCGGCGGCCGTCGGGAGCGGATCAGGCTCGAAGGCGACGTCCCGAGCCCGATCGACCCGCCGAGCGGGTGTCGGTTCCGCACCCGCTGCCACCTGGCCAAGGAGATCTGTGCTCGCGTCGAGCCGCCGCTGCTCCAGATCGGCCAGCGGCACAAGGTCGCCTGCCACTTCCCGGGTCAGCTCGGTCAGGCTCCGAGCGAGCCGGTGACCGCACGGCTCCTCGGGGTCGACGACCAGGGTCAGCCCGACCCCGGCGCCTCGCCCACCGCGCTCCCTCGTGAGCCGGGCTTCGCCAACACCTGGTTCGACCTGCGCACCAAGTCGCTGGGGCGCGGCTGACCCGCGTCGCCGGCTGACCAGCGACGCCGGGCTCGCCTCGGGCCAGTAGGGTCGCGTCCGTGGACGGGCTGTTCGAGTACGACGCGCCGGCAGGCGGATCCGCCGTCACCCCCGGCGGCAGCCTGACCGGGACCGATCATGCCTCGGCGCCACTGGCCGTGCGGATGCGGCCGCGCACGCTCGACGAGCTGGTCGGCCAACCGCAGCTCCGAGCCCCCGGGTCGCCGCTGCGTCAGCTGGTCGAGGGCGACCAGGCGATGTCGTTGCTGTTGTGGGGGCCGCCGGGGACCGGCAAGACGACGATCGCCGCCATCGTCAGCCGGCAGACCGACCGGCGGTTCGTGGAGGTGTCTGCGGTGACCGCGGGGGTCAAGGAGGTGCGCGCCGCCATGGATGCGGCACGCTCCGAGCTGGCGCGGGCCGGCCGTGAGACCGTGCTGTTCGTCGACGAGGTGCACCGCTTCAGCAAGGCCCAGCAGGACGCCCTCCTGCCCGGCGTGGAGAACCGCTGGGTGACGTTGATCGCTGCCACCACCGAGAACCCGTTCTTCAGCGTGATCTCCCCGCTGCTCTCGCGGAGCCTGCTGCTGAGGCTGTCCTCGCTCGGCGACGACGAGATCGGCGCCGTCGTGGACCAGGCGGTGGCGGACGAGCGCGGTCTNNCTACCTCGAGGCTGCCGCCGGCGCAGCCCGCAGCCGCGGCGCCGTCGAGATCGACCTGGCCACGGCGGAGACGGCGGCCGACCAGGCGGCGGTGCGCTACGACCGCCAGGGCGACCAGCACTACGACGTGATCAGCGCCTTCATCAAGTCGGTGCGGGGGTCGGACGCCGACGCGGCCGTCCACTACCTGGCGCGAATGATCGAGGCGGGTGAGGACGCACGGTTCATCGCTCGCCGGCTGGTCATCCTCGCCAGCGAGGACGTCGGGCTGGCCGACCCGACCGCGCTCACCACCGCGGTGGCGGCCGCCCAGGCGGTGCAGCTGATCGGCATGCCGGAGGCGCGCCTCAACCTGGCCCAGGCGACCATCGCGCTGGCCGTGGCCCCGAAGTCCAACGCGGTCACGCGGGCGATCGACGCCGCGCAGGCCGACGTCCGCGCCGGCCGGATCGGGTCGGTGCCGCCTCATCTGCGCGACGCCCACTATCGGGGTGCGGAGCAGCTCGGCCACGGGACCCGATACGTCTACAGCCACGACGAGCCGTTCGGCATCGCCGAGCAGCAGTACGCCCCCGACGAGCTGCTGGACGAGGAGTACTACCAACCGACGGCCCTCGGCGCGGAAGCGGCGGTCAAGGAGCGCTGGGACCGACTGCGCAGGATGGTCCGGGGCCGGCGCGACGCCAGAGGATAGGGTTCGGCGTTGTGACCTGGCTCAACGTGGCGATCGGGGTCGGCCTCGCCCTGGCGGCTGCGGCCGTCGTGCTGGTCGCCGCCCTGATCCGGCGTGACCGCGCCCGCACCCGAGACCGGCTGAGTGCGGCCCAGGGGGAGGCGGACCTGCTCCGCGAGCGCCTGGACGGTCTGCAGCGGCGCCTGGAGCGCCCCGTGCCGGCGTCCGCGGAGTTCGTGATCACCGACCTCGACGCTCGCCACGACGACCCTCACGATCCCGTGGTCGCCGAGCGGATCGAGGGGCGCCTGTTCGCCGACATCGTCCTGCGCGAGAGCGTGGTCAAGGCCGCCGCACTGGCCCACGGCGTACGCCGTGCCACGTCGCCGGAGAACCGCTTCCGGATGCGCTACGCCTACTCCCGCGAGGTGAGGCAGTCCCGCAAGCGGCGTCGGCTCGAGCTGCGCAGGCTGCGGCGTCAAGCCGCCCGGCGTCCGGAGCGCGAGGAGGCCGCATGAGGAGAGGACTCTGGTTCGCCGCCGGGGCGGGCACCGGGGTGTACGTCGCGGCGAAGGCGCGACGGCTCGCCGAGGCGTTCACCGCGGATGGCCTCCGCGACCGCTGGGAGGGGGTGCGCGCGGGGGCTCGGGTGTTCGCCGCCGAGGCCGCCGCCGGCCGCGCGGAGAAGGAGAGCGAGCTCCGCGATCGCCTCGGCCTGCCGCCTCAGCCGACTCCGGAGCTGCGGTCGTCGGACGCGGTGACAGCGCTGGCGCAGGCCCGTCCCGAGAGCGTCGACTCCTTCGACCGAACCGACCACCTCGAGCAGAGAGGCACCAGCTGATGGACACCGCGGAGATCCGCCGCCGGTTCGTGGCCCATTTCGAGGCCAACGGTCACACGGTGGTGCCCTCGGCCTCCCTGCTGCTGGACGACCCGACGCTGCTGTTCGTCAACGCCGGCATGGTCCCGTTCAAGCCCTACTTCCTCGGTCAGGAGACCCCGCCCTACCCGCGCGCGGTCAGCGTGCAGAAGTGCGTGCGCACCCTCGACATCGAGGAGGTCGGCAAGACGACCCGGCACGGCACGTTCTTCCAGATGTGCGGGAACTTCTCCTTCGGCGACTACTTCAAGGAGGGCGCGATCCGGCTGGCCTGGGACCTGGTCACCAAGAGCCAGGCCGACGGCGGCTACGGGTTCGACGAGTCGGTGCTGTATGCCTCGGTCTACGAGGACGACGACGAGGCGGTGACCCTGTGGAAGCAGGAGGCCGGGCTGCCCGACGACCGGATCATCCGGCTCGGTCGCAAGGACAACTACTGGAGCATGGGGGTGCCCGGCCCGGGCGGACCGTGCTCGGAGATCCTGATCGACCGCGGACCGGCGTTCGGCGCCGACGGCGACTGGGACGCGGGCGACCGCTACCTCGAGTTCTGGAACCTCGTGTTCATGCAGGAGTCGCTGTCGGCGGTGCGCTCGAAGGAGGACTTCGACGTCGAGGGGCCGCTGCCCGCCAAGAACATCGACACCGGGCTCGGCCTGGAGCGGGTGGCCTACCTGCTCCAGGGCACGGCCAACATGTACGAGATCGACGAGATCTTTCCCGTCATCCGTCGCGCCGAGGAGCTGTCCGGTCGCCGCTACGGCGCCCAGCACGAGGACGACGTGCGGTTCCGGGTGGTCGCCGACCACGTGCGCAGCGCGCTGATGCTCATCGGGGACGGTGTCACACCGTCCAACGAGGCCAGGGGCTACGTCCTGCGCAGGCTTCTGCGCCGGGCGGTGCGCTCGATGCGGCTGCTCGGAGTGGAGGACCGGGTGCTGCCCGAGCTGCTCCCGGTCACCCAGGCGAAGATGACGCTGGGCTACCCCGAGCTCGAGCGTGACTGGGAGCGGATCTCCACGGTCGCGTATGCCGAGGAGGACGCGTTCCGCCAGACGCTGCGGGCCGGCACCCAGATCTTCGACCTGGCGGTCGGCGAGCTCACGGCGGCCGGGGGCAGCCAGCTGTCCGGCGACCGGGCGTTCGCCCTGCACGACACCTATGGCTTCCCGATCGACCTGACGCTGGAGATGGCTGCCGAGCAGGGCCTCAGCGTCGACGCGGACGGCTTCCGCCGGTTGATGACCGAGCAGCGGGAGCGGGCCAAGGCCGACGCCAAGTCGAAGAAGGGCGCCCACCGCGACGCGGCGGCGTACCGCTCCGTGGCCGACGATCTCGGTCGTGCGGTGCAGTTCACCGGCTACGACGAGGTCGTGTCAGAGGCCACGGTGCGCGGCATCGTGACGCCGGCCGGCGTCACGGCCTCCGCGACCGAGGGCGACGAGGTCGAGCTCGTGCTCGACCGCACCCCGTTCTATGCCGAGGGCGGTGGGCAGCTCGCCGACCGCGGCCTGATCCAGATGATCAACGGCGCCGAGGTCGAGGTCCTCGACGTCCAGTCGCCGATCAACGGCCTGGTGGCGCACCGGGTCGTCGTGCGCTCCGGCGAGGTCGTCCTGGGCGACGGCGCTCATGCCGTGGTCGACACCGAGCGGCGCCGGTCGATCTCGCGCGCCCACACCGCGACCCACATGGTCCACAAGGCGTTCCGGGAGGCCCTGGGCGAGACCGCGACCCAGGCCGGCTCCGAGAACGCGCCCGGCCGGTTCCGGTTCGACTTCTCCGCGACCGGGGCGGTGCCGGAGTCGGTGATGCGCGATGTCGAGGCGCGGGTCAACGACGTGGTGCTCGACGACCTGCGGGTGCACGCCGAGGTGATGAGCCAGGCCGAGGCGGTGAAGTCCGGGGCGATGGCGCTGTTCGGTGAGAAGTACGGCGACCAGGTGCGGGTCGTCTCCGTCGGTGACTGGGCCCGTGAGCTCTGCGGTGGCACCCACGCCGGACGATCCGGGCAGCTCGGGGTGATCAAGCTCCTCGGCGAGTCCTCGATCGGCGCCGGGGTCCGCCGGGTAGAGGCACTGGTCGGGGCGGACGCCTATCGGTTCCTCGCGCGGGAGCACGTCCTGGTGGCGCAGCTGTCCGAGGCGCTCAAGGCGCGGCCGGAGGAGCTCCCCGAGCGGGTGCACGACCTGGTGGAGCGGCTGCGGGCGGCGGAGAAGGAGATCGAGCGGGTGCGCCTCGCCCAGCTCCTGGCCGGTGGTGCTGCGCTGGCAGCGGGTGCCACCGACGTCTCCGGCGTCCAGGTGGTCGCCCATCGGGTCGACGGCGCCGGTGGCGGCGATGTGCGCACCCTGGCGCTCGACGTGCGGGGCCGGCTGCCGGTCGGGCTGCCGGGGGCCGTCGTGGTGTTCGGCACTGCCGAGGGCAAGGTCTCGGTGGTGGCGGCGGTCAACGACGAGGCACAGGCTCGAGGTGTGTCGGCCAACGGGCTGGTCCGCGCGGTCGGCCCACTGGTCGGCGGCAAGGGCGGCGGCAAGGACGACGTCGCGCAGGGCGGCGGCACCGACACCTCCCGTCTGGACGAGGCCGTGGCCGCCGTCGGGGCCGAGGTGACCCGGATGGCCGGCGGGGCGTGAGCGTGCGGTTCGGCGTCCGGCTCGGCCTGGATCCGGGCGAGTCCCGGATCGGGGTCGCCCGCAGCGATCCGTCGGGCTTCCTGGCGACGCCGGTGGAGACCGTGCGGCGAGGGGACGGGGATCTCGCCCGGATCCTGGCGCTCGCGGCGGAGGAGGGCGCCGTCGAGATCGTCGTCGGACTGCCCCGCTCGCTGTCCGGCGGGGAGGGCCCGGCGGCGGCCCGGGTGCGCGAGTTCGCGACCGGGCTGGCCCGAGAAGTTGCCCCGCTGCCCGTCAGGCTGTGTGATGAGCGCTTGAGTACCGTGTCCGCGGAGTCGATGCTGCGCGAGCGCGGTCGCTCCGGGAGGAGCCGGCGTGCGGTCGTCGACCAGGCGGCCGCCGTGGTGATCCTCCAGCAGGCTTTGGACACCGAGCGCGCGACCGGGATCGCGCCGGGAGAGCTCGTCGGGACCGGGCCCGGCACCGCAGACGACGACGAGGACCTGGATGACTGACGACGACCCGCGCACCGACGGCTACCTCGACGACCGGCTGGCCGGTGACGCGTACGCCGAGGAGTCGGACGCCGACGAGGGCGCTGACCCCTACCTGTCCGGTGGAGCCCGTCGCAAGAGTCGCGGGCTGTCGGGCTGCCTGGCCGCGGTCGTGGCGCTGGGGGTGCTGGTCGCCGGTGGCGTGCTGGTGGTGACCATGGGGAAGGACCTGGTCAGCGACTGGTTCGCCGGCGCCGAGGACTACCCCGGTCCGGGGCAGGGCGAGGTGAGCTTCGCCGTCGAGAGCGGCGACACCACCGCAGACATCGGCCGCAACCTCAAGTCCGCCGGCGTCGTGGCCTCGGTGGACGCCTTCCTCGAGGCTGCATCGGCCGAGCCCAGGTCCTCGAAGATCCAGGTCGGCACCTATCAGCTGAAGAAGGAGATGGCGGCGGCGGACGCGCTGGCGGTGCTGGTCGACCCGGCGAACCTGGTCAAGAACACGGTCACCGTCCCGGAGGGGCTCCGGGTCACGGACACCGTCGAGATCCTGGCGGAGCGGACCGACTTCAGCCGGGCGGACTACGAGAGGGTGCTGGCCAAGCCGGAGAAGCTGGGCCTGCCGTCGTACGCCGGGGGCGAGCCCGAGGGCTACCTGTTCCCCGCGACGTACGAGCTGAGCGAGGACGACACCCCGAAGTCGATCCTCAAGGCGATGGTCAAGCGGTTCAAGCAGGCCGCCCAGGAGACCGACCTGGAGGCCAGGGCCGCCGAGCTCGGCTATGAGCCCGGCGAGATCGTGACGATCGCCAGCCTGGTGCAGGTCGAGGCGCGGCCGAAGGACATGCCGAAGGTGGCCCGGGTGATCTACAACCGCCTGGAGACGGCGGGGGAGACCAACTTCCTGCTCCAGCTCGACGCCACGGTCAACTTCGCGCACGGAGAGAACCTCGGGGCGACCACCACCGACGAGGAGCGTGCGCTCGACTCTCCCTACAACACCTATGTGACCCCGGGGCTGCCGCCCGGTCCGATCGCCTCGCCGGGGATGGACGCGCTCGAGGCAGCGCTGGCGCCGGCGGAGGGCCCCTGGTTCTACTACGTCACCGTCGACCTCGCCACCGGCCGCACGAAGTTCGCCGAGACCCTGGCCGAGCACAACCGGAATCGTGCGGAGCTCCTGGAGTACTGCGAGACCTCCGAAGCCTGCTGAGGAGCCGGATCGACGTGACACGCTGCGGGGTGCTGGGCGACCCCATCGACCACTCGTTGTCGCCGGTGCTGCACCGGGCGGGCTACGCCGTGCTCGGGCTGGACTGGACCTATGACGCCTGTCGGGTGCCGTCGGGTGGGCTCGCCGCCTTCCTGGACGGCCTCGACGCGAGCTGGCGCGGCCTGTCGCTCACCATGCCGCTCAAGCGCGAGGCGATGGGCCTGCTCGACGAGGCCGGTGACCTGGCGCTGCTGGCGGGCGCGGCCAACACCCTGGTGCTGGGCGCCGAGGGGGTCGTCGGGGACAACACCGACATCCCGGGCGCGCAAGCGGCGCTGCGCGAGCGTCATACCGGTCCGATCGACCGGGCTGCGATCCTCGGTGGCGGTGCCACGGCAGCCTCGACGCTGCTCGCGCTGGCGCTGCTGGGCTGCCGGAGCTTCACGCTGCATGTGCGAGACGCGGGCCGCGCGGGAGAGACGTTGGCGGCGGCCGAGCGCTTCGGGGGTCTGGAGGTCGCGCTGCGCTCGCTCGACGAGCCGCCGGAGGGTGATGTCCTGGTCTCGACGATCCCGGCGACGGCGCAGACGCCGGAGCTCGTCGCCGGCTGCGGTCGTATGCCGGTGCTGTTCGAGGTGCTCTACCACCCCTGGCCCACGCCGCTGGCCGCCTCAGCGGGTGATCGGGTGCTGGTAGGCGGCTTGGACCTCCTGGTGCATCAGGCGGCTCTGCAGTTCGAGCACTTCACCGAACTCCCCGCGCCGCTGGCGGCGATGCGCGAGGCTGGGCAGGCTGCGCTCGGCGGGAGGACCTGACGGTGGACTGGACGGCTCACCTCGGCGCGGCCGCGATGGCGGCCGCGCTCTGTGGCGTCGGCGGGCTGCTGGTGCCCCGGATGATCGGGCGACTTCCGGAGCCCGAGGTCGAGCCTGAGGCTGAGTCCGACTCCGAGGCCGACTCCGAGTCCGAGTCCGACTCCCGGCCGGTGCGGTCGGAGGCGGAGCCCAAGGAGCTCTACGCCGACATCGCGGCCACGGCGGGGTTGTCCGGGAAGGCCGCCCTCTGGGCCGCCGGGTCCGGCGGGCTGGCGGCGCTCTCGATGGGCTGGTCGTGGTCGCTGCTGGTGGTGCTGCCGGTGGTGCCGCTGCTGGTGGCGCTCTCGGTCGTGGACTTCCGCACGCGATTGCTGCCGACGGTGCTGGTGCGACTCGCCGCGGCGCTGGTCGTGGTCGCGATCGTCGTCGTGTGGCTCCTCGAGCGGGACACCTCCGACGTCGTCCGCGCCCTGATCGGCGCCGCCGTGTCCTTCTTCTGGTTCTTCCTGCTGTGGTTCGTCAACCCCCGCGGGATGGGCTACGGCGACGTCCGGCTGTCCGCCGTGCTCGGCCTGGCGCTCGGGTTCCTCGGCTGGGGCCAGCTGCTCGTCGGGATGTACGCCGGGTTCCTCATCTTCGCGATTCCCGGGCTGGTCGTGGCGCTGGTCCGCCGCGACCGGTCGGTGCTGCGCAAGGGCTACCCGTTCGGTCCGTTCATGATCCTGGGCGCCCTGGTCGGCGTGGTCTGGGGAGCCGACCTGTGGGCTCGTTTCACCGGAGCCTGACCGCGCCGACTCTGCTGCGACCCCATGAAAGACTGACGACATGCTGCGCTGGCTGACTGCGGGCGAGTCCCACGGCCCCTCCCTGGTGGCGATCCTGGAGGGGCTGCCCGCCCATGTCCGGGTCACCACCGACGACCTCGCCGACGCCTTGGCGCGACGGCGGCTGGGCTACGGCCGCGGCGCCCGGATGAAGTTCGAGGCCGATCAGGTGCGCATCCTCGGCGGGGTCCGGCACGGCGAGTCCCAGGGCGGCCCGGTGGCGATCGAGGTCGGCAACACCGAGTGGCCGAAGTGGGAGCGGGTGATGTCGGCCGACCCGGTGGACCCGGTCGAGCTCGAGGCGCTCGCCCGGAACGCCGCGCTCACTCGTCCGCGTCCCGGTCACGCCGATCTGGTGGGCATGCAGAAGTACGCCTTCGACGAGGCACGGCCCATCCTCGAGCGGGCCTCGGCCCGGGAGACGGCGGCCCGCGTGGCGCTGGGCCGGGTGGCCTCGAACTTCCTCGAGCAGGCCGTCGGCGCCCACGTCGTGTCCCACGTCGTGCAGATCGGCAAGGCGATGGCGCCGGCCGGCGTGGTGCCCTCCGCGGCCGACGTACCCCGGCTGGACGAGGATCCGGTGCGCTGCCTGGACGCGGACGCCAGCGCCGCCATGGTCGCGGCGATCGACCAGGCACACCAGGACGGCGACACTCTCGGCGGCGTCGTCGAGGTCGTCGTGGACGGGCTGCCGCCCGGGCTGGGCTCGCACGTCCACTGGGACCGGCGACTCGACTCGCGGCTGGCCGGCGCGCTGATGGGCATCCAGGCGATCAAGGGAGTCGAGGTGGGCGACGGCTTCGCGCTGGCCGGCACCCCGGGGTCCCGGGCGCACGACGAGATCGTGCCGACCGAGACCGGGCTGCGTCGGACGACCGGCCGGGCCGGCGGCACCGAGGGCGGGATGAGCACCGGCGAGCTGCTCCGGGTGCGGGCGGCGATGAAGCCGATCGCGACGGTGCCGCGTGCGCTGCGCACCGTCGACGTCGCGACGGGCGAGGAGACCGTGGCCCACCACCAGCGGTCCGACGTGTGTGCCGTGCCCGCCGCTGGGATCGTGGCCGAGGCGATGGTCGCCCTCGTGCTGGCCGACGCGGTGCTGGAGAAGTTCGGGGGAGACTCCCTGGCGGAGACGCGACGCAACGCCGAGAGCTACCTGGACACGCTGAGGTTCCGGTGAGCGAGCAGACCCCGGGGCCGGTCGTGGTGCTGGTCGGGCCGATGGGTGCCGGCAAGTCCACGGTCGCCGGTGTGCTCGGCGCCCGCTGGGGGGTGTCCGTGCGCGACACCGACGCCGACGTCGAGGCTGCCGAGGGCAGGTCGGTCGCCGACATCTTCGTCGAGTCGGGGGAGGCGTACTTCCGCGAGCGCGAGGCGGCGGCCGTCGCGGCGGCGCTGGCGGAGCACGAGGGCGTGCTGTCCCTCGGCGGTGGCGCCGTGCTCGACCCGGTCACCAGGGAGCGGCTGGCGGGTCGGCCGGTGGTGTTCTTGCGGGTCGGCCTCTCCGAGGCCGTGAAGCGGGTCGGGCTGGGAACATCGCGCCCGCTCCTGCTCGGCAACGTCCGGTCCCGGATCAAGGCGCTGCTCGACGAGCGCACCCCGATCTATGAGTCCGTCGCCGAGGTCGTCGTCGCGACCGACGGGCGCACCCCCGAGGAGGTCGCCGAGGAGATCGTCGCGGCGCTCGAAAGGAGCCGGGCATGACCGGGGACGCGAGCGTCCTGCACGTCGGCGGGGCGGCGCCCTACGAGGTCGTGGTGGGCCACCAGCTGGCAGGCCGACTCCCCGACCTGCTCGGCCCCGACGTGCACCGGGTGGCAGTGATCCACGACGGCGATCTCGCCGACCTGGTCGAAGGGGTCGTGGCCGCGCTGCGGCCGTCGTACGACGTGCTGGCGCTCGGCCTCCCCTCCGGGGAGGAGGCCAAGACGGCGGCGGTGACCGCCGAGTGCTGGGAGTCGCTGGGCCGGGCCGGGTTCACCCGTTCGGACGCGGTCGTGACCGTGGGCGGCGGGGCCACCACCGACCTCGGCGGGTTCGTCGCGGCCACCTGGCTGCGGGGAGTCCGGGTCGTCCACGTGCCGACCACCCTGCTGGCGATGGTCGACGCCGCCGTCGGCGGCAAGACCGGCATCAACACCGGCGCGGGGAAGAACCTCGTGGGCGCCTTCTACGAGCCGGCGGGAGTGCTGTGCGACCTGGCGCTGCTGGCGACGCTGCCGCGGGACGAGCTGGTGGCCGGGCTGGGCGAGGTGGTCAAGTGCGGGTTCATCGCCGACCCGGTCATCCTCGACCTGGTCGAGGCCACCGACCCGGCCTCGCTCACCTCCTCCTCGCCGGTCCTGCGCGAGCTCGTGGAGCGGGCGATCCGGGTCAAGATCGACGTCGTCGTCGCGGACCTGAAGGAGACGGGCGGCTCCGGCGGCCATCCGGGGCGTGAGGTGCTCAACTACGGCCACACGCTCGCGCACGCCATCGAGCGGGCCGAGGACTACTCGATCCGGCACGGCGAGGCGGTCGCGATCGGCTGCGTGTATGCCGCCGAGCTCGCGGCCCGCGCCGGCTCGCTCGCTCCCGACGTCGTCACCCGGCACCGGACCGCGTTCGCCCGGGTCGGTCTGCCCACGTCCTATGGCGCGACGCCGTTCGAGGAGCTGCGAGAGACGATGGGGATCGACAAGAAGGCGCGCGGCTCGCAGCTGCGCTTCCTGGTGCTCGACGAGGTTGCGCGTCCGCGCATCCTCGCCGGACCGTCCGAGGACGACCTGCGGGCGGCGTACGACGCACTGCGGGGTGACGGCGCATGACGCGGGTGCTGGTGCTCAACGGGCCCAACCTGGGCCGCCTCGGCCGCCGTCAGCCCGAGATCTACGGGTCGACCACCCACGCGGAGCTCGCCGAGCTCTGCGCCGAGTGGGGTCGGGAGCGCGGGCTCGAAGTCGAGGTCCGCCAGACCAACCACGAGGGGGAGCTGCTCGACTGGCTCAACGCGGCGGCCGACGACGCTACGCCGGTCGTCCTCAACGCCGCGGCCTGGACGCACTACTCCCTCGCCCTCTACGACGCTTGCGCCCAGCTCTCCGCTCCGCTGGTCGAGGTCCACATCTCCGAGCCGAAGCAGCGCCCCGAGGCCTTCCGGCACACCTCCTACGTCGAGCCGCACGCCGCGCTGACCATCTCCGGGCAGGGGATCGACGGGTACCGGCAGGCCCTGGAGGCGGTCGCGGCGCTGCTGGGCTGAGGGCCTCGGCCCGGCCGTAGGGTTGGCGCATGACAGACGCGTCCGCTCACCCCATCGCCTACACGGCGCTCCAGCCGGGCACGCCGGTCCAGACCAACGACGGAATCCGGTTCGGCACCGTCCGGACCGTGCTGGTCGACGAGAAGGTCGCCGTGTTCGACGGAATCGTCGTCGAGACCTCCCAAGGCACCCGGTTCGTCGACGCACCCTTCGTCACGACCATCTACAGCAGCCACGTGTGCACGACTCTCTCCGCCGACCAGTCGGCCAACCTCCCGGCTCCCGAAGGGTCGAACCTCATCGACATCAAGCCGGCGAGGTCGATCACCGAACGGTTGGGCCGCACGTTCGGTCGTGGGCGGCGGTAGTGCACGGCGACGGATCGGTGTGATGGTCACCTGGGTGCTGGTCGGTCCACCGCCGCTCCAACTGCAGCGCGCCGCCGATCGGCATGGACGAGGAGATCCACGTTGTCCGAACGCTGCTCGACACTGCCGACTCCGGCGGGGAGTGCCCGGACGTCAGGGTCGGTGATGCTCTCGAGCATGGCGGGCACCAGAGCGGGGTTGAGATGGAGGTAGGGCCGATCCCAGAACGGAGTGCAGACCGGCGACACACTCGGCAGGCCCGCCAGCTCCTGCTGTTCCGCCAGCAGATCCAACGCGCAGGCGAGATGCTCGCCACGCTCCCGCCAACGGGGGGCGCTCAGCGCAGCGGACAGCTGCTCACCGATCTGGGCCGGAAGAGGTGGGCGCGCAAAGAGGGTTCCTCTCCACTTCGAGTACGGCGCCCACCGACGACACAGGATGAAGCCAAGATGCATGGCCACGTCAACGAGACGCGCGGCCATGACGCGTGACCCCAGCTCGTCCCCGCGCTCGCCGGCGCGCCCCATGAGGGGAAGCTCCTGGTCGAGGCGCTGCCAGTCCGACGCGATCACGTAGCGCCACAGGTCGTCCGGGTACCAGGTCAACGCCGACCTCAATGCTCCCAGTTGCCCGTCGGAGTCCTCGAACACGTCTCCGGCAGTGAACTCGAGCACCGCCTGTCCGGTCAGCGACAACCAGTCCAGTGCGCTGCCACCAACGCGAGGATCGAATCCGAGGTGCGAGTCGATCAAGGAGTCAAGCACGGCCACGTCCAACGCGAGCACCGCGTGCTCCTGACCGGCGAACCGCAACCGGGTGGGGTACCCCGCGAACTCGGCAGGCAGCCGTCGAGTCAGCACCTCCTCGACCCGAGCCCGCTCC
>CXWJ01014164.1_pt1 | contig 22507 bp, 16 predicted proteins | sample 590841 | NCBI WGS metagenome assembly CXWJ01 (sample SAMEA3498367, study PRJEB10139) | wastewater metagenome | biome: wastewater treatment plant; material: activated sludge | place: Austria | collected 2015-01-21 | reverse complement strand
ACCCGACACATCGAGGAAGCCACCGGGTGGTCGATTAGCAAGTTCGTGAAGACCACCCGCCGCTACCGCGAAGTCGTCATCGAAGTCGGCGACCAGCTCATCACCGCCGCCGACCCCCTCCCCGACGACCTCCGCACAGCGATCAACGCCATCGGCGCTTCAAGGGATGCGCACTAGCCTGAGCCAAGTCGGGTCCGACACGCGGACCCGGTGCTGGGCACCCGGCATACCACGACGTAGCGTCAGCAGTAGCGCGCCCACGGAGCGCGGACCCATGAGCCACTGCCTCAGGAGCACGTATGGCGACGACGTCCACTGGCGAAGCGACCCGGCGCACTTTTGTGCTCGACACATCGGTTCTGCTGTCCGATCCCAAGGCGATGATGCGCTTTGACGAGCACGAGGTCGTGCTCCCTGTCGTCGTCGTCACCGAGCTCGAGGGCAAGCGCCACCACCCCGAGCTCGGATACTTCGCGCGCCAGGCGCTGCGGATGCTCGACGACCTGCGCATCGAGGTCGGCCGCCTCGACGAGCCCGTGCCGGTCGGGCACGCGGGGGGCACCCTGCGGGTCGAGCTCAACCACACCGACCCGACCGTCCTGCCGGCCGGATTCCGGCTGGGTGACAACGACACCCGCATCCTGGCCGTCGCGGCCAACCTCGCCGCAGAAGGTTTCGACGTCGCAGTCGTCTCCAAGGACCTGCCGATGCGGGTCAAGGCCTCGGCGGTGGGTCTGGACGCGCAGGAGTACCGCGCCGAGCTGGCGGTCGACTCGGGCTGGACCGGCATGGCCGAGCTCGACGTCACCACGAGCGAGCTCGACACCCTCTATGACGTGGGCCGGGTCGAGCACGCGGGCGCGGCCGAGCTCCCCTGTCACACGGGTCTGGTCCTGTCCTCGCCCAGGGGAAGCGGCCTGGGTCGGGTGGGCGCCGACAAGCAGATCCGCCTCGTTCGCGGCGACCGCGACGCCTTCGGGCTGCACGGTCGCTCGGCCGAACAGCGCATCGCGCTCGACCTCCTGCTCGACCCCGACATCGGCATCGTGTCGCTGGGTGGCCGTGCTGGCACCGGCAAGTCGGCGCTCGCCCTGTGTGCCGGGCTCGAGGCGGTCATGGAACGCCGACAACACCGCAAGGTCATCGTCTTCCGTCCGCTCTACGCCGTCGGCGGGCAGGAGCTCGGCTACCTGCCCGGGACCGAGGCAGAGAAGATGGGCCCGTGGGGGCAGGCAGTCTTTGACACCCTCGGCGCGGTCGTGTCGACCGAGGTGGTCGAAGAGATTCTGGATCGCGGCATGCTCGAGGTGCTTCCTTTGACCCATATCCGGGGCCGCTCGCTCCATGACGCGTTCGTGATCGTGGACGAGGCCCAGTCGCTGGAACGCAACGTCCTGCTCACGGTGCTCTCGCGAGTCGGGCAGAACTCCAAGGTCGTGCTGACCCACGATGTCGCGCAGCGCGACAACCTGCGGGTCGGACGCCACGACGGTGTCGCAGCGGTCATCGAGGCCCTCAAGGGTCACCCACTGTTTGCCCATGTCACCCTCACGCGCTCCGAGCGCAGCCCCATCGCGGCCCTGGTCACCGACCTGCTCGAAGGGCTCGAGGTCGGCTGACCGCCGTCGTCACACGTTAGGTCGGCCGATGGCGCGGTAGGTCCAGCCCGCAGCCCGCCACCGTGACGGGTCGAGCTTGTTGCGCCCGTCGATGATCACCGGGTTGCCAATATGCGGGTGCAGCGTCGCTGGGTCGAGGTCGCGGTAGTCGCGCCACTCGGTGAGATGCAAGAGCACGTCGGCGTTGTCGATCGCGTCGACGACGTCATCGACATACGTCGGGCCCGGGCGGTGGATGCGGGCCACGGCAAGCGCGCGAGGATCATGGACTCGCACCGTGGCCCCGGCTCGCTGGATGGCCTCGGCCACGTCGAGGGCTGGTGAGTCGCGAATGTCGTCGCTCTCAGGCTTGAAGGAGGCTCCCAGCACAGTCACGATCTTGCCGGCGAAGGACCCACCACATGCCTCGCGGGCCAGGTCGACCATCCGCGTGCGCCGACGCAGGTTGATGGCGTCGACTTCTCGCAGGAACGTGAGCGCCTGGTCGGCCCCGAGCTCGCCGGCGCGGGCCATGAATGCTCGAATGTCCTTGGGCAGGCACCCTCCGCCAAAGCCCACTCCGGCACCAAGGAACTTGTGTCCGATCCGGTCGTCGTGGCCGATCGCCTCGGCCAAGGCCACAACGTCCGCCCCCGTCGCCTCACAGACCTCAGCCATGGCGTTGATGAAGCTGATCTTGGTCGCCAGGAAGGCGTTGGCGGCCACCTTGACGAGCTCGGCCGTGGGATAGTCGATCACCAGGCGGGGGGTGCCTTCGGCCAACGCGCTGGCGTAGACCTCATCCAACAGGGCGACGTCGGCCTGGGCGTGATCCGATCCTGGCGCGGCGACACCAAAGACGAAACGGTCAGGATGCAACGTGTCGGCGATCGCGAAACCCTCGCGCAGGAACTCCGGGTTCCACACGAGGCGGACCTCTTGGGGAGCGCGACCAGCCACCCCGGCCATGCGGCGGCGCAACCGCTCGGCCGTGCCGACCGGCACCGTGGACTTGCCCACGACGAGGGCATCCGGTCGCAGATAACGCGCCAGGGTGTCGGCAGCTGCGTAGACGTGGGTCAGGTCCGCGCGGTTCTCGCCAGGGGCCTGGGGGGTGCCGACGCAGATGAAGTGCACCTGCGAGTCGGCGACCTGCGCCCAGTCGGTCGTGAAGGTCAGGTGACCACTGGCGAGGGTGCGCTGCAGGAGGTCGTCAAGGCCGGGCTCGAACAACGGGGCGCGACCCGAGGCCAGCGCCGCCACCTTGGCGGCGTCCGTGTCGAGCGCGATGACGTCGTGTCCAAGGTCGGCCATGCATGCGGCATGGACCGCACCGAGATAGCCGGTGCCGATGACGGAGATCGCGTGAGCCACCAGCAAACCCTAACGGGCACAGCCCCAGCGTCGCCGCAGGCTGCGCGGCCGACGGGCGCTTCAGAGCTTGCGAAGACTGACCTGCGTCACCGCATGATCGGGGCCCTTGGTGAGCACGAGCGTGGCGCGGTTGCGGGTCGGCTGCACGTTCTGCACCAGGTTGGGCTCGTTGATGCGCTCCCAGATGGTGGCGGCGGTGGCCCGGGCCTCGTCGTCGGAGAGCGCGGCATACCGGTGGAAGTAGGAACCGGGGTCAGCGAAGGCGGTCTCGCGCAGGGTCAGGAACCGCTCGACATACCAGCGCTTGATGTCGACGGCATCGGCGTCGACATAGACGGAGAAGTCGAAGAAGTCGCTCACGGCCAGGGCCGGCCCACCCGAGCGCCGCATGGGTGGGGTCTGTAGCACGTTGAGCCCCTCGACGATGAGCACCTCTGGGCGTCGTATGACGATCCGCTCGGCCGGCACGATGTCGTAGGACAGATGTGAGTAGACCGGCGCGCTCACCTCCTCGGCTCCGGCCTTGACCTGGGCGAGGAAGCGCAGCAGGGCCCGACGGTCGTAGGACTCCGGGAACCCCTTGCGGTCGAGAAGTCCCCGTGCCGACAGGACGGCGTTGGGGTGCAGGAACCCGTCAGTGGTCAGGAGCTGGACTGCCGGCGTGTCGGGCCATCGGGCCAGCATCTCGCGCAGGATGCGTGCAGTAGTCGACTTGCCGACGGCGACCGACCCAGCCACTCCGATGATGAAGGGCGTCTTGGCCGGACGATCACCCAAGAAGTCCGTCGTGATCCGATGCAAGGCCGATGTGGCGCCGACGTAGTAGTTGAGCAGCCGCGACAGGGGCAGGTAGACCTGCTCGACCTCGACGATGTCGACCTTGTCGCCGAGCCCCTGGAGGCGAGCGACATCATGGGCGGTGAGGCTCATCGGCTGACTGCGACGCAGCCGGGCCCAGTCGGCTCGGTCGAGCTGCAGATAGGGCGAGGGCGCACCCACAGGCAACGATGACCCGGAATCGGCACGGGACGACGTCGCGGTCACGTCGGCCATTATGGGTGCACTGTCCACTCGGTGCGCGCCTCGGCGGGTTTGGGGCGGGCAGGACCGATACTTGGCACCCATGAGCACTCGGCACCCCACGGTGAGCGTCGTCATGCCGATACTCAACGAAGCCGCGCATCTCGAGGCTGCCGTGTCGATGGTCCTGGCTCAAGACTGGCAGGGTCCGCTCCAGGTCGTTCTCGCCGTCGGCCCCTCATCGGACGGCACCCGCGACCTGGCCGACGCCATTGCCGCGCGGGAGCCGGCTGTGACAGTGGTCGACAACCCCACCGGCCGCACTCCCGATGCGCTCAACGCGGCGATCGCAGCGTCGTCCGGGGACGTCGTGGTGCGCGTCGACGGCCACGCGGAGATCCCGACGAACTACATCAGCCTGGCGGTCGCCACCCTCACGGAGACGGGTGCTGACAACGTCGGCGGGACGATGCACGCACAGGGTCGCACCCGGTTTGAGCGCGCCGTGGCCTCGGCCATGCGCAGCCCGTTGGGTGTGGGCGCTGCCAAGTTCCACGTGGGTGGTCAGGCGGGCCCGGTGGACACCGTCTATCTCGGAGTCTTCCGTCGCGCGGCCCTAGACCGGGTTCAGGGCTATGACCCGCGCTTCTCACGCAGCCAGGACTGGGAGATGAACCTGCGACTGCGCCGGACCGGAGGCACCGTCTGGTTCAACCCCGACCTGCAGGTGACCTATCGTCCGCGGGGGAGCTTTCGGACCCTGGCAAAGCAGTACTTCCACTACGGTCGCTGGCGCCGAGTCGTCATGCGCGAGAACGCTGGCACGGCGAGTCTGCGCTATCTCGCGGCCCCCGCCATGGTCGCCGGCACCTGTGCGGCCGGCATCGTCGGCATCTGGTGGCCCCCGGCCCTCGTCGTCCCGGTGGGCTACCTCGTCAGTGTCGCGGCCGGCGGTTTCCTGGTCAGCGCAGGCGAGCCGTGGGGTGTGCGCGCGCTGACCGGACCGGCGATCGCCACGATGCACTGGTCGTGGGGCGTTGGCTTCCTCACCAGCCCGACCAACCTCATCGACACGCACTCACATCTGCCAGGGGCTCGCTGACCCTGTGTCGCGGGCCGACCGGGTGCTCACCCGTCCGTCGACATCACCGGGGCCGGCGACAGCGAGATCGAGCCCAGACCCAGCCCGGCAAGCTCCTGGCGCAGCACGGGGGACAAGGTGCGGACATACGTCGCCGTGAGATGGCTGCCCTGGCGGTAGAGCAGGGTCCCGCCGATGACCGCTGGGCATCGCTTGGCCGACATCGGGCAGATCCAGGTGTTGAGATCGACCAGAGGAACGGTGAGCGACTGCGAGACCGCCAGCAGATTGGCGTATGCCGACGCCTTGGGGCGCAGGAATGCGCAGGCCGAGTAGTCGTTGGGGTTTTTCTCCACGCATTCGTAGACCGGCCCCCGGGTCGGGTGCAGGTTGTCCTGGACGAGCACCACCTCGGTGCCCAGCGCCTGCAGCCGCCGGATCGCTTCCGACATCCCTTTCTGTAGCGCGAGGTCGGTGCCCGCGCCGCTCGAGATCAGGGCGACATCCGGCCGGCGGTCGTCGTCGGCGAACGCTGCGAGGACATTGCGCCCGAAGGCGTTGCAGTCAGGATCGTCGCCCGAGAGGGTGAAGGCACAGGCCGACTTCAGATAGAGGTCGATGCGCCACTTCTGCTCTGCGGCGATGGGCACAACGGCGTCGAACCATTGCCCCATCTTGGAGTCACCCAAGAGGGCGATCCGGTGTGCACCGTCGCGGACCCCGTAGGAACACGTGAGGTTGACCTTGGGGTCTCCTTGGTCCACCTGGCAGTCGTCGGCGTAGTAACCAGGAATGTCTGTGGTGGCGATAGCGGCCGGCGGTTCGATCGGCCCCGACGCCGTGAACGTCGTCGCGGGGTCCGACCGGACCTGCCAGGGCAGATCCGAGGGGTTCGAGACCAGGCTGGCGGCGCCAGCCGTCTCGATGCGCCCCAGCTCGGGCAGGCTCGCGCGGATGCCGATGCCCATGGACACGGTGGCCAGCGCCAGTCCCACCGCCAGCACCAACGACGGCCGGGCCCGGCGTTGCAGCGCGGGAGCAAAGCGAACCGGATCCTCGACGAGGTGCTTGGTCAGCCACGCCAAGGCGACAGACGCCAGACCGAGCGCAATCTTGTGCCGCAGCCGGATGTCGGGCCAGGCATCTTCGGCGAGCTGCAACAGGGGCCAGTGCCACAGGTAGATGGCATAGGACAGACCGCCGACCCAGACCAAGGGGCGAAGGCTCAGGACCCGGCCGGCGAGCCCGCCACCCCGGACGCCGCCGGCGATGACGAGCGCGGTGCCCACGGTCGGTAGCAGGGCGGCCGACCCGGGCCACGCGGTCGAGGTGCTGTAAACGAGGACGGAGGCCAGGATGGCGGCCAGGCCCGCCCACGCCATCGCCTGGCGCGGCCCATCTGCCAGCCTGGCCGCTCGTTCGACACCGAAGGCCAGCAGTGCGCCGATGGCCAGCTCCCACAGTCTCGTCGTCGAGACGAAGTAGGCCCGCGCCGGGTCGCTCGCCGTCATCGTGACCGAGGCGACGAAGCTCGCCAACGCCACCAAGGTGAGCATCCAGCCGACGGTGCGGCGGGTGGACCAGCCGGCCCGGCGAGCCAGGAGGATGCCCAGCAGGATCAGGGCCGGCCAGACGATGTAGAACTGCTCCTCGACGGCCAACGACCAGAAGTGCTGCATCGGCGAGGCAACGGCATCCTCGTCGAGGTAGTTGACCGACCGAGCGGCAAGGGACCAGTTGATGACATAGAGAGTGGCGGTGATCGTGTCGATCCCGAGGTCAGCCCGTTGCCCGACCGGACGGATGAGGAAGGCGGCCACCGCCGTGACAGCGATGACCAGCGTTGCGGCGGGCAGCAGGCGCCGGGCCCGGCGGGCGTAGAAGGTGGGCAGTGAGATCGTGCCGGTGCGTCCCAGCTCGCGCAACAGCAGCGAGGTGATCAGGAAACCGGAGATCACGAAGAAGATGTCGACACCGACGAAGCCGCCGGAAAAGCCGGGGATGCCCACGTGGAAGGCCACCACGGTGCCGACGGCAACCGCACGCAAACCCTCGATGTCCGAGCGGACGGCGTGTGCCGGTGGTGCTGACGACGCCGTGTGCTGCGGCATGACCCTCCATTCGTCGACGACGCACAACTGTAAGCGCTGCACCCCCGACGCTCTGGATCCCGCTCCGGCAACGAGCACGTCAGTGCGCCTATGCTGTCCGGATGCGCGACATGGCCCGCCGGATCGCCTCGAACCTGCGGTACGTGCTCGTCAGGGCGACTCACCGTCGGGGTCCGGCTCGGGTCAAACACCAGCTGGCCGGGCTGACCCGGCGGCGCCAGCACGATGCGGCGGTCGCTCTCGCGCGACAGGCGCTGCTCGACTACCCCGATGTCGAGTTCGTCGTGCGGCAGGTGCGCGCCAGCGCCACCAAGGCCGGTGCTATCTCGCTCGTCTACGAAGCCACGGCCCTTCAGGCGGACTCGTGGCCGACCCTCGACGTGCTAGCCCGGCTGCGCGAGCAAGAGGGCCGCCTCAAAGAAACCTCGGCGGAGTGGTCGCCGCACGTCCCCCCAGCGCCCGACCACGTCGGTGGCGTTGTCGCGGGCCGGGTGGTGCACGTGCTCAAGATCTCCATGCCGCATCGGCAGAGTGGCTACTCGGTGCGCACGCAGTACTCTCTGGCCGCTGCGGCCCAGGCGGGCTGGGAGCCGGTCGGGGTGACGGCCATGGACTTTCCCGCCAACATAGGAGTGGAGCATGCCCCCGAGACGGAGTTTGTCTCCGGAGTCCGGCATCGCCGATTGCTGCGCGCGGTCATCCCCTCGGGCGAACCGGTCGACCGCTATCTCGATGCCTGGGCCGGGCATCTCGCGGGCTGTGTGGCCCAGGAGCGCCCGGCCGTGCTGCACGCCCATTCGGGTCATCGTGGCTACGAGACCGCCCTCGTCGCTCTCGCAGTAGGCGAGGCTGGCGGCATACCCGTCGTCTATGAGGTCCGAGGCTTCTTCGAGTCGTTGTGGACGTCTGACACCGAGTGGGCCGAACGCTCGGAGACTTATGACCGTCGCTGGGAGACCGAACAACGGTGTATGCGCAGAGCAGCAGCCGTCGTCACCCTCAGCGAGTCGATGAAGGCCGACATCGTGTCCCGGGGCATCGAGCCACAGAAGGTGCATGTGGTGCCCAACGGGGTGGACTCGATCGCGTTCGCCCCTCGCGAGCGCTCGGCAGCGCTTGCGCAGCGGTGGGGACTGACGGGCCGGTTCGTCTTCGGCTACGTCAGCAACCTCGATCACTTTCGAGAGGGACACGAGCTCCTCATCGAGGCCGCTGCCCTCTATGCGGCACAGGGGATCGACGCCGTCGCCCTGATCGTCGGTGACGGGTCACGCGCGGATGAGCTCAAGGCCATGGCGCGCAGACGGGGTGTCGAGAGCCGGGTCGTCTTCACGGGCAAGGTCCCTCACTCCGAGGTGCTGGACTACTACGCGCTCTACGACGTCTTCGTCATCCCCCGGGTCGACGAGCGGGCGGCCCGTCTGGTCACCCCCCTCAAGCCGTTCGAGGCAATGGCTGCCGGCATCCCGGTCGTGGTGTCCGACCTGCCGGCGCTCACGGAGATCACCGGTGCCGGCAGCCGCGGTCGGTCGTTTGCCGTTGGTGACGCGGCGGATCTCGTTGCCACCCTCGAGACGCTGCGCAGCGATGATGCCGCTCGCGCTCACATGCGCGACGAAGCCCTGCGATGGGTCCGTGCCGAGCGATCGTGGGCGGCCATCGGCCGGCACTACGCCGAGGTCTATGCCTCGATCGGTCAGAGGGCCGACTTGTCCTGAGCGGGAGCAAGCCCCAGGCCACGATAGGTGCGGTCCACCTCAGCGGTCACCGTCTCCCAGTCGCGCTCGCGGCACACCCAGCGGCGAGCATTGCCGCCTAACCGCTCCCGCTCCGCTGGGTCATCGAGCAGGTCGTGCAGCACGGCAGCCAGATCGTCCGCGTGGCCCTTGCGGAAATGCCGTCCCGTCTCCCCGTCGATGACAATCTCGGTCAGGGCAGCCACGTCAGACACGACGACGGCTTTGGCGGTGGCCATCGCCTCGAAGGGTTTGATGGGCGAGATGAGCTCGCTGACCGGCATCGGCACCCGCGGGAACGGGGTGATGTCGACCAGTGACAGATAGCGCTCCACCTCGTGGTGGGGCACTCGGCCAGTCATGGTGAGCACGTCGTCGGTGAGTCCTTGCCGACTCGCCTCGCGCGTCACCTGGTTGCTGTGTGCTCCGTCGCCGACGATCAGGACGTGGAAGTCGGTCCGGGTGCGGCGAAGTGCGGCGGCGGCCTGCAACAGCAGCTCGAGACCCTCGTAGTGGACGAGCCCACCGACATACCCGATGACCGTTTTGTCGCCGACGCCCAAGCGATGGGCCAGGTCCTCGTCGCGCGGCAGTGGCCGGAACGACGCAGTGTGCACCCCGTTGGGCACCACGCCGATCTTGTCGGCGTCGACCCCGAGGTCGGCCATGAACTCACCCAGAGCGGCGGTGATGACAAACAGGCGATCGGCGCGCTTGGCCACCTCCAGCTCGACGCCGTCAAAATAGCGCCCTCGCTCGGTGGTCTCGAAGCCGGCATACCTGGCGCCCTCAAGGAGCTGTTTGAGGCCGCGCATCTCGTAGACGAACGGCACCCCCAGGCGCTCGGCCGCCACTGCTCCGGCCAGACCCACGTCGAAGAGGCTGGCCGCGTGGATCACGCCCGCGCCATGGGCCTGCGCGACGCTGACGATGCCGTCGGCGCTCGGGAGCACGTGCTTGACCAACGGGTAGCGCGGGTAGTCCGTGTGGCCAGGTATGAGGTTGCGGTGGTAGGGGACGCCATCGACCACGTCGACCGGCTTGACCGGTCCATCTCCCACGGATCGCGACCAGAAGTCATAGGGAAAACCGAGCTTGGTGACCGCGGCGACATCCCAGCCATGGTGCTTGAGACTCGTCAGGATGCCATGCGACCGAGTGGCGTACCCGCCGCTGCGCAACGGAAGGGACTGACCGAGGACCGCGAGGGTTGCCCCCGGCCTGGAGGTGTGCGGGACCCGGTCGCTGGGCAGATCGCCCAGGCCGGAGGCGAGGAAGTGCACCTGGTCCGTGCATTCGACCCTCAACGTGGCCGCGTCGGCGGGCGGCGAGCCGTGCCGCGTGGCAAGGTCGACGAGCGCCAGAGCCGGCGAGATATGCCCGCGCGCAGAGGCGCGTCCCGCTGCCAGGCCCAGCCGCTCGGCATCCGAGCCGAGCAGGACACCCTCACGCTCGGCTCGCTCGGCATAGTCCGCGAGGGCACCCCAGGACTTTTGGCGGGTCAGCTGTCGCAGCACCGCTGATGGTCCGTCAGGAGTCAGCCACACACGTTCGACCTTGGCGGTGAACTCCTTGGCCCCACGAGCGTGTGCGGTCGCGAGGTCGAGCGCCCGCAGATGGGCGTCGACCTTGGCTCGGCTGAGCCCCGAGCCGCCGTGGCTGACCCGAGCGCGGTAGCTGTCCATCAGGGCGAGCCCGCCCGCACCGTCGAGGGACTCGGCGTTGACCAGCAGGGTCGCGGTGTCGACGAGGTCGCGCACATGACGAGGTCGCGACTCGGCCAGAGCGACATACGCACCGCGGCGTCTCAGATCGTCCTGCAGGGCTTCGGCGGCTTTGGCGGCGGCGATCAGGACTCCTGTGCTGGAGCGTCCTGCGTCGAGCGCAGCCGTCGCAGACTCCCACACCTGCTCGTGGTCCCCAGCCCTCTCGTGCGCTCGCACCACGGCCGCCCAGCCGGCCCGGGTCGGGTTGCCGCGGCGCACCACCGGCGCCATGGTGCGCAGGGCCAGCTGGGGGTGCTGCTCGACCAACGCCCGGGCACGCAGCTCCCGCACAGGCCGGGTCCATCCCTGCGCAGGGAGCTGGTCGATGACCGTGGCGCGCACCATCAGCTGCCGGACGGCCGTGACGGCGCGTCCCGTCACGGAGCGCGCACGTGGGGTCATGGGTCAGGCTCCTTGCAGGACGGGGGTCACCACCGCCGCCGTGCGGCGATGGAAGGCTTGGGTCAGGACGGTCCGAGCGTGCTCACTGTGGACTCGCCGGGCGGGCTGGTCGGCCCACCACCTCTGCACGCTGTCAGACCGGCGGCAGTGGTCGCCAAACAGTGTCACGCGGGCCAGGTCCTCGTCGTAGGTCGCCAGGACTGACCTGAGCGCTTCGGGCAGCATCACGGCTGCGCCGGCACAGGCGGCTTCGCGCAGGGCATCGACGGCCAGGGACGTTAGCCGACCGGGCGTGCTCACCACATCGAAGGCCGCGTTGGCCCACGGGTCGTGGGGACCACCGGCGGCGTCGAGGAAGAGCCAGCGTGGGTCCAGGCCAGGGTCACCGACGATGCGTTCGGCCAGTGCTCGCCCGGCGACGAAGCGCACATCGATATGCCGTGAGTCCGGCCAGGCTGCGCGAAGATCGGCCCGCGTCACGTGCCACGCGGAGTCGTCCAGAATCCCGTGGCCGACCCGTGCTCGGACCGGCGACGGGTCGTGATAGCGACGGAGCAGGTCGGGGGCGACCGCCAGCGGAACGTGGGGCGTGGTGACTCCCCTGGCCGCCAACGCGTCGCGAGCTTCAGGCGTGAGGGCGCGCCATCGCGCGGGCGCGCCGAAGACTGAGCGGACGAGCGACAGCACGTCGGCGGGCTGCAGCGACTCTTCCACCGAGTCGGAACCGGGTGTCACCTCACGCGCCAGGCGGGCCGCGACGATGGTCGACTGCACCTGCCACGAGTGCCACGACGCGTCACGCCACCGCACGATCGCCGGGTCATGACAGAGCAGAGTGCCGATGCTGAGGCGAGCGTCCGGATCTGCCCATGCGACGACCCGGTCGTTGAGCAGCCGACCCATGCTGGGGTTGAGCTCAGCGAGTCGCACGGCAGACCCGGCCGGGTGGTCGAGGTGGGCAATGCGGATGTCGAGCCCGGAGTGCGCCCACGAACGCAGCTCCAGTGCCATGTGTCGCAGCCATGCCTGCGGCGAGCGCAGGTTCGCGAGCACCACGACGTCTACGCGGTCGCTGCGTCGGCGGGCCGCCACGGGCAGGCAGTCCGGCACCCGCTCGGGGGTGCTGCGGAAGGTCAGTGTGGGGGACGCGGGCCCGGCCACGCTCGGACCCGACGATGCGGTGGGCAGCCACGGACTCGTCTGGCCGAGAGCGATCCGGCTGTGCCACTCACGGTAGGTGTCCCGGTAGGCGATGCGCGACCAGTGGGTCCAGCCCGGGACCGCGTCGGCTCGGGAGAGTGAGCCGCGGCGCAGTTGGGTGATCGCCAGCGGGGCAGACACCCGCAGATCGTGCAGACTGCCCGGCCGAGCGGCGACTAGGCGCAGGGGAAACTCCATGTCGGCGGACTTGCGCACCGGGTCGAAGCCGCCGATGGCGGCAGTCACTGGGGCCAGGTCGTAGAGCAGCGACGATGCGTTGAGCCGCTGCGGGAGGTATCCGGTGTAGGACAGCGTCAGATCGGCGAAGGCGCGGATGCATCCGCTGCGACTGGCGAGCACCGAGCCTCGGCGCGTGGGCGAGGTGAGGGCAGCCACCTGCCGCTCGACCCTGCGGGGATGCGCCCAGTCGTCGAAGTCGTGGAAGGTGATGAAGCGGCCCTTGGCTCGCTCGATGCCGACGTTGCGGGCGGCATACGTGCCGGCGTTCGTGGGGGCGCGAAGGATGCGGACGCGTGTGTCGAGGGCTTCGGCGCGGGCGAGCCAGTGGTCATAGCCCGGTCCGGAGTCGTCGTCGATGAGCAGGATCTCGAGATTGCTCCACGACTGGTCGGCGAGTGACCGCACCGACATCAACAGGTCGAGATCGGGTCGGAAGGTGGAGACCACCACTGTCACGAGATCGCCGTCCACCCCCTGCGTTGCGTGTGACCGGAGGCGGGTGAAGACCGATGGCGGCGTCGGGGCGGCGACGTCGAAGGGCTCCGCGAGGGTCACCGCTTCGAGGCCGGCGGCGACGAAGGGTTCGTTGATGACAGCCAGCCAGGTGGTGATCTGGGCGTCGTCGGGGGTGGCGCTGTGTCGCCACGGGTGAGCCAGGTCAGCTCGAAGGGTGAACCTGGCCGCGGTCGTGAGCCGGCCGCCTGCGACCAGGTCGGCAACGCGGGCGTCCTCGTGCTCGGCGAGGAGCAGCTGAGCACGCACGAACGCCACATCGGGCGCCAGCTGGTCCGGGCTCAGGGTGTCGAACAGGTCCTTGGCGCGTGCTGGGTCAGGGGCGGTGGAGTGCAGGGCGAGGACCCGGGCATACTCCGCGGCGTATGCGCCCTGGTCACCTGGCTCGGGGCGCCCGTCGCCAGCGAGCTGAGCAAGCCGGCGCAGACCAGGGCCGCTGCGGGTGCGCAGGACCCAGGTCGACAGCGTGCGCGCCGGGTCGACCTCCGCCGGCGAGGCGCTCATCGCGGGTCGCGGGTGTCCGACAGCGTCGCGCGCAGCTCGACCAGTTCGCGACGCAGTGCTTCCAGCGCGGCACCTTGGCGGGCGTCGAGCTCGGCCAGGCCCCGGGTCTGGCCACCTGACGCACCCGCGCCGGGACTGCCGCCCAGCCGCCACACTCCGGCGGCGACGGCCACCAGGGCACCGGCCATCAGCGCCGACACGATGCTGTCGGCGCCCATGGCGTCGAGCAGCCCGACCGTGATCGCCGCAACCACCGCGGCGGCTCCGACAACCAGGGCCTGTCGCCTCACGATTGGCCACCGCCGAGGTGCCGTTCGATGACCGCGGCGATGCGCGGGCCGGCCTTGCCGTCCCACAGCGGGGGAGTGGGCCAGTCGACGAGCGGGCCGACGGCGAGCGCGTCGGCGACCCGCGCCGCCAAGGTGTCCTTGGTCACGAGCTGGTTGGTGCCGTGGGTGATCGTGATCGGCCGCTCGGTGTTGGGCCGCAGGGTCAGGCACGGTATGCCCAGAACGGTCGTCTCTTCCTGCACTCCACCCGAGTCAGTGACGACGGCCGCTGCGCCACGGACCATGCTGATGAACTCGACATACCCCAGCGGGTCGAGGATGCGGACGCGCGGATGAGAGTCCAGGCCCGCCTGCTGCAGGCGTGCCTTGCCGCGAGGGTGCAACGGGATGATGAGGTCGCACTGGTCGGCGACGGCGTGCATGGCGGTCACGAGGTTCTCGATGTCCTGCGGGTCATCGACGTTGCCAGGCCGGTGCAACGTGCCCGTCACATAGGTGCCCGGGAGGTCGTAGTCGCGCCGGACAGCCGCCACGTCATACGAGTCCAGATGGGCCAGCAGGGTGTCGATCATCGGGTTGCCGACGAGGTGGATCCGATCGGGATGCACACCCTCGTTGCCGAGGTGACCGATCGCGTCGGGACTGGTTGCCAGGAGCAGGTCGGACAGTCGGTCGGTGACGAGGCGGTTGACCTCCTCGGGCATCGACATGTCGAAGGAGCGCAGTCCCGCCTCGACGTGAGCAATCGCGATGCCCATCTTGGCCGCCACCAGCGCGGCCGCCACCGTCGAGTTGACGTCGCCGTAGACGACCACGATGTCGGGGGACCGCTCGAGGAACAGATCTTCGAGCCCGGTCATGATGGCCGCCGTCTGATGGGCGTGGCTGCCTGACCCGACACCCAGGTTGACATCCGGGGTCGGAATGCCCAGCTGGCGGAAGAAGATCTCGGACATCTTGTCGTCGTAGTGCTGCCCGGTGTGGACGAGGAGCTGGTCGACCGAACCACCCTTCATCGCGTGGATGACGGGCGCAGCCTTGGGGAAGTTGGGACGGGCTCCGGTGATGTGAACCGCGAGGGGCATGGGACTCCTAGCCGAGGGATCGAGTGCCAACTCTAACGGGCTGGCCCTGCGTCGCCGGGGGGCTCGCGGCCCGGTGAGTCGGTGGTGTCGAGGCGGGCGCGTGCCTGGCCGAGCGTCGTGAGCTGCACAACGGGGGGGTCCAGCCGTGGGAACTGCCGGGTCAGGGTGGCAATAGTGAGCCGCGCGCCGTCATTGAGGCTCGGCCCGTCGACCCAGATCGCCTCCCAGGCGCGCAGGCCATGCCGCACGGACATGACGCGGCGGGTCAGGTATGCCTGCCGCGATCCCCACTCGCTCTGCCAGGCGTGAGCCGGCACCACCAGGTCGGCGACGTATCCATGGGCTCTGGCGATCTCGAACGCCGGCTGGTCCGTGAGGATGACCGGCCGGAAGGAGCGCTCGGCGACCTGTAGGTCGGCGATCTGCTCCACCACGGACCCAACCTGGTCGATGGACCGCTCCAGGACAACGAAGACCATGATCGGAAGGCGCTGAACGTCCTTGCCCTCGAGATAGACACCGCCGCGCAGCGGAGTGGTGCTCGATCCCGGGCCGACCGGTCGAGGAAGCACTCGGTCCGTGAGGTCGCGCAGGGTCTCGTTGCGACGCACCGCAGGCACTGCCCGGGTCATCACCAGGTGGTAGCCCTGTGTCCGGCGCAGCCCTCGGGACATTCGGCCCCCCAGGCCGTTCGGCCACGGCGTCATGCCGGGCCCGCATGAGTGGGGTTCACGAGCGGCGATCCGGACACGTCCGCGGCCGCCGCCACGATCACCTCCGCCGCACGGCTCGCGCCGTTGCCAGGGTCGGCACCGGCCACCCGGGCGCGGGCTGCGTCGGCGTCGGCGAGCACCTCGTCGAGGAACTGCCCCAGCAGCATCGTGCGCGACACCGAACCGACCGAGGGGTCGATTGTCCGGGCCCAGTCGTGCGAGTGGGCCCACGCGGCCCGGCCGACCTGGTCGTCCAGTGCGGTCTGGTCATTGGGGATGAAGACGGTAGGAATGCCGAAGCGCAGCAGCTCGTGGAACGAGTTATAGCCCGCCGCGCTCACCGCCACGTCAAAGGCTCGAAGGTGTCGAGACAGGGGGAAGGCGGAGACTGGCCGGACGCCGTCGGCGATGAGCTCAGTCGTCGTGATCGCGCTCTGAGTCATGCAGACGTCAAACCCTCGCGCTCGAAGTGCTGCTGCCGCGGCCCCGACCTGCGTGGCCGTGTCGTTGATGTTGCCTGCGCCGAGGGACACCAAGGCACATGCCCCGTCGGAGGGCAACCCGAGTGCCGCCCGCGCATCGGCCCGCGGTGTCAGCTCGGACGAGTCGAGCAGGGTCACGGGACCCACCCGGACTGCGTCGGCCCGAGGCGTCGGGCCCCGATCAGCGCCAGCCGCCAGGTCACCTGGTTCGACAACCACGTCAAACCAGGTCGCCTTGCGCAGGTTGTCGCTGCTGTGGCCTCGTTTCCACATGCCGCGACGCGACCACACCGAGCGCACGTGAGGAAACGCGCGCAGGGCCACGTCGATGCCGGGGTAGGGGTAGGTGCCGTCGAACACGACGACCTGCGGTTGGAGGCGCTCAAATGCCTCACACAGGCGGTCCGTGAACAGGTCACGCCAGATCGGGTTGGTCTGGCCCGTCGCTCCGGCGCTCGGGAGGTACTCCCAGGGCACTCCGAACTGCTCGAGCACGGGCACCGCCTGCGACAACGACAGAACATAAGGACGCACAGTCGGAGGCATCCTGCGCAGGTAGGCCGTGAGTCGGGTCAGATGACCCATGCCGGCCCCGTTGCTCGACAGGAGAAGAACAAGCGGACCCTGCGGTGCCGGTCTCTCCTGCATTCAACGGATCTTTGCACATCCGGTTTCGAGCGTCGGCTGCGTTACACTCACCACCGACCCGAGCAGAGCAATACCGCAGCGGGCTAGCGTCGGCAATCGAGGAGACTGCATGTCCGTGGATGTCACCGTCATCGGGTTGGGCTACGTGGGCCTGCCCCTCGTCCAAGAGGCGGTGCGCGCCGGGCTCAGCGTCCGAGGCTTCGACATCAACCAACCTCTGGTTGACGCCCTCAACGGCGGGACTTCGCACATCGACGACATCAGTGATGCGGACCTGCGTGAGCTGATCGACGCGGGCTTCCTCGCCTCCACGGACGAAGCCGTGATTCGCGAGGCGGGCACGGTCGTCATCTGCGTTCCGACGCCGCTCGGCGAAGACGGCGGCCCCGACCTCGGGGCGGTCGAGGCATCGGCCCGGGCGATCTCGCGCAACCTGACGGCCGGCACGCTCGTCGTCCTCGAGTCGACCACCTACCCCGGCACGACCGACGAGGTGGTGCGCCCGATCCTGGAGCAGAGCGGCCTCAGCGCGACCGAGGACTTCCACCTCGCTTTCTCGCCAGAGCGCATCGACCCGGGCAACCCCACCTTCGGCGCCAAGAACACTCCCAAGGTGGTCGGGGGCCACACGCCCGATGCGGGCGACGCGGCCGCCGCGTTCTACAGCCAGTTCGTCGACACGGTCGTGCGAGCCAAGGGCACGCGTGAGGCCGAGACGGCCAAGCTGCTCGAGAACACCTACCGACACATCAACATCGCGCTGGTCAACGAGATGGCTCGGTTCTGCCACGACCTCGGCATCGACCTGTGGGACGTCATCCGGGCAGCGGCCACCAAGCCGTTCGGCTTCCAGGCCTTCTACCCGGGCCCCGGAGTGGGTGGGCACTGCATCCCCATCGACCCGAACTACCTGTCGTACAACGTCCGAGCCAAGCTCGGCTACCCGTTCCGCTTCGTCGAGCTGGCCCAAGAGATCAACGCGACCATGCCGGCCTATGTCGTCTCGCGGGTCCAGGACCTGCTCAACCTGGACAGCAAGCCGCTGCGTGGGGCCAAGGTCCTGCTGCTCGGGGTGACCTACAAGTCCAACATCGCTGACCAGCGGGAGTCCCCGGCTGTGCCGATCGCCCGCCAGCTGCTCGACAAGGGCGCCGAGGTGTCCTTCCATGACCCGCACGTGAGCGACTGGAAGGCCTTCACGGGACGCATCGGCACGGTTGAGGACCTCGACGCAGCGACAGCCGACGCGGACCTCGTGGTGCTTTTGCAGAACCACCGTGACTACGACGTCGCGGCCCTCGCCGCACGATCGCCACGCTTCTTCGACACCCGGGGCGTCTGTGCGCCGGGTGACCACGTGCACCTGCTCTGACGAGCTCTGAACGTGTCCGACCCTCCCGTCCTCACTCTGGACCAAGCACGTGAGCTGGCGGCGCGCCACGGTCTGCAGTCGCTCACCGCTCGGCCGGCGTTATCGGCATACGTCGCCGATCTGTGGCGACGCCGCGCTTTCATCGCCACCCTGTCCTCTGGTCAGTCCGCAGCCCGCTACCAGAAGAACCAGCTGGGCCGACTGTGGCAGGTGTTCAACCCCGCACTGCTCATCATCAGCTACTTCCTCATCTTCGGGCTGTTGATCGGGACCCGGCGGGGCGTCGAGAACTACATCGGCTTCCTGTCGATCGGGGTCATTCTCTACGGGGTGAGCGCGGCCGTCGTGCAGAGCGGGTCCAAGGCCATCAGCGGCAACGTGGGGCTCGTGCGAGCCCTGCGGTTTCCGCGTGCGGTGCTGCCGATCTCGGTAGGGCTGACCGAGATGATCGCGGCCGCACCCGCCTTTGTGCTGCTCCTGGTGGTCATGGTGGCCACGGGCGAGCGCCCCAACCTGGAGTGGTTGCTGTTCCCGGTGGCCTTGGTCTTTCAAGGCCTGCAGATCACCGGTCTGGCGCTGATCTCGGCACGCGTTGTCAACGCCTCGACCGACCTGGCCAACCTCGTGCCCTTCTTCCTGCGGGTGCTGCGCTATGTCTCAGGCGTGTTCTTCAGCCTCAGCGCCTACACCGAACGAGCTCCGAGCGCGATCGCCGCCGTGATGGAGTACCAGCCCTTCGCGCTGCAGCTGACCACCGCGCGGCAAGCGCTGATGGACCAACCCCACGTCGAGCTCTGGCACTGGGTGGCCTCTGCTGGGTGGGCCGTTGGGCTCATGATTGTTGGGATCGTGGTCTTCTGGGGTGGCGAGAGCGACTATGGGCGCGGCTGAGAGTCACACTCCGGTGCCAGCGGTCATCGCGTCGCATGTCGACATCGTGTATCGGGTGTTCGGGTCCCGAGAGCGCACCGGGTCAGGCCTGCGCGACCTGGTGACCAGGCGCGACCGGGCGCCCCGCACGGTTCACGCCGTCAAGGATGTGTCGTTCGTCGCCCACCACGGCGAGGCGATCGGCATCATCGGGCGCAACGGCTCGGGCAAGTCCACCCTGTTGCGCTCGGTGGCCGGGCTCATCCCACCGACCTCTGGCGAAGTGTGGGCTGCCGGAACTCCCGCCTTGCTGGGGGTCAATGCCATTCTCGTGCGGTCCTTGTCTGGGGCCCGCAACGTCTACATCGGGGCTCAGGCTCTCGGGCTCTCCAAGGACGAGGTCGACGAGGTCTTCGACGAGATAGTCGAGTTCTCCGGTATCGGGGACGCCATCCATCTGCCGATGTCGACCTACTCCTCCGGTATGGCGGCCCGGCTGCGGTTCGCTATCAGCACGGCCGCGACCCCTGGCGTGCTGGTAATCGACGAGGCGCTGGCGACGGGGGACGCGCACTTTCGGGCGCGCAGCGTCGAGCGGATCACGTCCCTTCGCCAACGCGCGAGCACCGTGTTCATCGTCTCGCACTCGGCAAGCACGATCCGGCAGATGTGTGAGCGGGCGATCTGGCTCGACGCTGGATGCCTCGTGGCCGACGGACCGGTCGACGACGTGCTCAACGCCTACGGGGCTGCGGGCCGCCCCGCCAAGCCCAGCGCGCCCGTCCCAGAGCGGGATGTGCCCGGCGTCGCGCGGTGGTCCTCATCAGACCGCTACGGAACGTCGTGGGCCCTCGTGGCCCGCAGTCTGTCCAGCGACGCAGACCGAGTGCTGCTCGCGCCCGGGCTGCACTTGGCGACGGCGTTCGCCACGATTCCGGAGGCGACCCGAAGCGGAGCTCCCGTTGCGCTGTGTCCGGATGACAGCCGACCGGTGGAGCTGCGCCGGGTGCTCGACCGGCTCAAGCTGCCGTCCGCGACGGTGGTCGGCGACCAGGCCTGGGTCGACGTCGTCGAGCCGGTGGCCGCCGCGTCGGCCGGGGGCGAGGTGAGCACGATCGCCGCAGCCGGCTGGGTCGAGGCGGTCGCAGCGCTGCTTGCGGCCGACTCGCATCCGGCACCGGGTCGGCCTCTGTATGTCGTGGTCAGCGACGACGAGGCCGCAGCCGCGGCAGCTGCTCTCGCCGCTGTCGCCGACGATGGCCGAGTGGCGCTCGTGGCTCCGAGCGGCCTGTCCGAGCAGGTCGTCGAGGTGATCCGCGGGTTGGCCCCGGGTCGCATCATCACCCTCGGTTACGACTCCGAGCTGCCGGCGACTGTCGTGTCGATCCTCGCCGATATCGCACCAGTGAGTCCGTGGCTCTCGGGCTCGCTTATCGACGCGGCCGTAGAAGTGTCCGCGAGGTCGCACAATCCAGGCGTCGACGTCGTCTACATCGGCTCGGAGTCAACCGTCGCTAACCTCGTCAGCGCCGTCAGCGTGGGCGGGCTCATCGGGGCGCCGGTCCTGGTCATCGACGGCACCTCAATCCATCCCGCGGTCGATGCCGAGCTGCGTCGGTTGACGCCAGGGCGCATCGTCGTCATCGGCGGCCAAGGCACGATCAGCCCAGGTGTGCGTGAGGAGCTGTCCCGCTACGTCGCTGGACAGGGCAACGGCGACCGGGTGAGCGACGGCATCTGAGGTCGATGCGGCAGGTCAGCGAGCGCGGTACTCCTCGTAGTTGTGCCCGAAGAGCCCCGCCAGGGTGCCGACGCCCGAGGCGATCCGGCGCAGGGACAGCGAACGGTAGCGCGGCAGCACGAGAGCCAGCGGCGCCACCACCACGCCGTACGCCACGCGGGCGACTCCTCGACCGGCGATGGTCAGCACCTGCTGGGCGCCCGGGGTGATGAGTCGGCGGGCGATGGCGTCGCCGGCGCCGGAGCGGTAGGCCCGACGGAGATACCAACCCCACGTCAACCGGGCGTCTGGGACGACCTCGTCGATAACCGCCTCTTCGCACCATTCGATCGTGAAGCCCGCTTTGGCGACGCGAAGGAAGAAGTGCAGATCGCTGGAGCCCGTATGCCGAAACGTGTCGTCAAACGCCGGCGTGACCGCGTCGAGCACGTGCCTGGCCACCAACACGTTGTTGGTGTAGGCCTTGGACAGCCGCGTTCCTGTGCGGCGCCGGTTGGTCGGGTCGAACAAGTCGCTGGTCTGCGCCCACGCCGGCGCGTCGGCCGGCAGGACACGTCGCGACGGGCCCGTCACCACGTCGGCTCCCGACCCGCGCCAGTGCCGCACCAAGGTCGCGAGCCACTCGGGTGGCGCGACCTCATCATCGTCGACGAACACGACAGCGTCGGCATCCGCAGTGAGCTCGACTGACCGACGGCGGGCCGCGGGGATGCCGGGGTCGGGCTCGACGGCATACCGAAGCGGCCAGGGAAAGGCTGGACGCATCGACACCACCGTCGACTCGGCGCTGCCGCCCGGGTCGTTGTCGACGACGGCCACGACCACCCGACACGCCACGTCGGCCAGATCCTGTGCCGCCAGCGAGTCGAGCACGGCTCGCAGCCCATCTGGCCGGGCCTTGGTGCACAGCGCGATGCCGACGAGCGGCCCCTCGGCATCCATGGCGGTCACCATACTGTCCGGTGCCGAGGAACACCTCAGGGACCCCGATAGGGTGGCGGCCATGTGTGGAATCGTGGGCTACGTCGGACGCACTGATGGGTCACGGGCCCTTGATGTTGTCATGGAGGGTCTGGCCCGGCTGGAGTACCGCGGGTACGACTCGGCGGGGGTCGCCCTCGTCACGCCCGACGGGGTGGTGTCGGCCAAGCGAGCCGGCAAGCTCGTCAACTTGCGGTCGGCCCTGCAGGACCGCGAGCTGCCAGCGTCGCGTACGGGAATCGGACACACTCGGTGGGCCACCCATGGCGGACCCACCGACCGCAACGCTCACCCGCACGGCAGCACCGACGGGCGGGTCGCCGTGATTCACAACGGCATCATCGAGAACTTCCACAAGCTCAAGCAGGAGCTCATCGCCGACGGCGTCGAGTTCACCTCTGACACTGACACTGAGGTGGCTGCCCATCTGCTCGCCCAGCACTACGACGCCGACCTCACGCAAGCGATGCGCCAGGTGGTGCAGAGGCTGGAAGGAGCGTTCACGCTCCTGGCGGTCCATGCTGACTCACCGGGCGTCGTCGTCGGTGCGCGACGCAACAGTCCACTCGTCGTCGGTCTCGGGGAGGGTGAGAACTTCCTCGGCTCCGACGTCGCGGCCTTCATCGGCCACACTCGCTCGGCGATGGAGCTCGGTCAAGACCAGATTGTCACCATCACTTCGGACTCGGTGGAGGTCATGGGTTTTGACGGCGTGCCCGTCGAGGGCAAGCGCTACGAGGTGCTCTGGGATGTCGCGGCCGCCGAGAAGGGTGGCTACGC
>CXWJ01028860.1_pt1 | contig 22541 bp, 16 predicted proteins | sample 590841 | NCBI WGS metagenome assembly CXWJ01 (sample SAMEA3498367, study PRJEB10139) | wastewater metagenome | biome: wastewater treatment plant; material: activated sludge | place: Austria | collected 2015-01-21 | reverse complement strand
CGTACAGGGTGGGTCCGCCACCATTGCCGCGCTGCAACCAAGCGTCTCAGGTGAAGTGTCGCTGGTGTGGGCTCGACCAGGCATCGGTGGTTTCACTGGAGCGACACAGTTTCAAGGACAGCACGAAAACAGCGGCGTGGCCCTGGCGGACGTAAATAGCGACGGCGACCTGGAAACGCTGTACGCCGCCCAAGGCGAAGCTGGCCAGGCGAGACTAGTTGCCGCGGCAGCCGACGGTAGCGAAGTCTGGCACCGCGACTTTGATGTTCCAGGAGGCGCACGCGTCTGGAATCAACCCGGCCTGACTCTATGGCGGACAGGCCACTTTCGCTCCACGCTTCACGAAGACGTCCTGGTGCAATTGATGCGTGGCAGCGGTGGTACGGGTGAATTTCAATTGCTCGACGGCGTCACTGGCGCTGTCGTCTGGACGCGGACCTATGGCCCAACGCCCGGAGGACCGATCGATCGAAATGCCGGCGAAGCCCAGATGACCGTCTACGATTGGGACGGCGACGGCTTGGACGAAGCGGTGAATTTTCATCCCGATATGTACTATGTGATCGACGGCACCGGAGTCAATCTCGTGGATCGTTCGGTCTACAACGGCGGAGTGTTTCCGGGTGGATCGCCATTGTATGGCACTCCGATCGTCGCCGATTTTCTGGGCAATCAAACCGATACCGTTTTGTTCGCCGGCAGTTACGCGCAACTCGGATTGGTGACCAAGAACGGTCAGGCCATTTGGAACACTCCGTTCGTATATGACAACACACCCGGGTTCATCCAGGGCGTAGGTGATGTCGACGGCGACGGCGACTTGGACTTGCTCAGCGTTGCCCACCCTTCCGCACCTGGGGTCGATACCCAATCGCGGTTCCGCGCCTACGATGCCGCGACCGGCGCGCTGCTTTGGACGGTTAACTTGCCTGGCCGCGCGCATGCGCCTGTGGGTGGCGCATACGCTGACACGCCGACACTGTCGGTGTCGGGCGATGTGGATAATGATGGTCGCGTCGAATCAGTATTTGCCATAGGAAGTACCTTGTATGTCGTAGGAGCTAATCCGGACGGCTTGAGCGGCAAGATCGAATGGACTTTTACGCCCGATTCCGGTTACCTCGGTTCGCCCATCCTGGCCGATGCCAATGGAGATGGTAAGGCAGAGATCATCGTCGTCTCTACAAGTGGCATGGTCTATGGAATCGGCAGCCCGCCGGCAGCCGCGGGGGGCGCCGCGCTAGCCGTAGCTGGCGGGGCATATGTGGCTGACGTACAAGGGGATGCGACCTCTGATGTTACGGTAAACACAACTAGTACAAGTTTACGATCGGTTACCGGGATTAATAATCTCTGGAGGGCAACCCATGCCGTAACGTCGGCGCGCGTTCGACCGCTGAAATCAGACCAGTTCTTTATCAATCAGGCGAAGGATGATTTATTGCTGAACTTAGCCACTCTTGGGAACAATTTGGAGCAGGCCTTTGCTGAGATTGGTGATATGACTGCAATCGAGTTTTCAATCGTTCCGTCACAGCTCGCGGAACTCGAATCGGAGTCTACAGATATCGACGGACTGTTCGAGCACCTTTTTCCTAAAATGGTTTAATATCCATGAGCGAACAATTAAAATTTTGTAGTAATCGGCTGCTGGATCGACGCGGCTTTGTCAGCGGCACGGTAACAAGCGCGGCTGCTGGGCTCGTGGTTGGCGCCAGCGCTTCCGCTGTAAGTGCAGCTGGAGAGAATCCGCTGCGAAAAGCGTTGCATCCCGAAGGGGCACCGGCGGCGGATGCCGGGTATTCGCCCGCGATTCTGGCCGAAGGGCGGCGGTTGTTGTTTATCTCTGGTCAAGGACCGAAAGACCTCGATGTGGACATGGAAACACAAATCCGCCAGACCTTCGACCGCATTGGATTACTGTTGAAGGAAGGCGGAGCGACCTGGAGCAACGTCGTCATTATCCGCTCGTTCTGGGTTCATATGCTGCGAGATTTACCAATCTTTCGCAAAGTGCGGCGAGACTACTTGGTAGAGCCCTATCCAGCGTCAACGGCCGTTGGAACGACCGAGCTGGCGATACCGGGCCTAGAACTGGAGATCGAAGCGGTGGCGGTCCTCTGAAGTCGCATCGCAGGACAGCAGATCAGCCATGGTGAACACATCGATCAATCAGCAAGATGGATGGCTGACGCGCCGCGAGGCGTTGCGGACAATGGCGGCCATCTCCTGCTCTGTGGTGGCCGCTCCTCTGGTTATGGCCGGCCAGAAAACCAAACCACAATTGATCGACTTTCACACCCATTTGACACATGGCTGGTACGCTCAGGAGCAAGGGGCAATTACGGCCGCGGATTTGCTCCACTGGATGGACGCGAGAGAGATTGCCCAAGCGGTGGTGTTGCCATTGGTGTCGCCAGAGGCGTTTTGGTATCCCGTGACGACGGAGCATGTTCTCACGGCCACCGCGCCTCATCGTGATCGGCTGATTCCTTTTTGCGCGGTCGACCCTCGCACACTGGGCACACATCTGCCGACACAGACAGAAGTGGTCGACCTGCTAAAGCGTTACATCGACGCGGGGGCAAAGGGGCTGGGAGAACACAAGCCGCGGTTAGCGATCGATGATCCACTGAGCATGAGGCTATACGAAGCTTGTAGTCAGGTCGGCTTGCCAGTGCTATTTCACTTGGATAACTTTGCGAACATGGATCAGCCGGGACTGCCGGGTCTAGCCCGCGCGCTGGCGGCAAATCCTGAACTGGTCATGATCGCTCACGGGAAAGGTTGGTGGGCTTCCATTGCTGGGGGCTTGCAGCAGTCAGACCTGCAGGTTGGATTTCCGCGTGGCCCGGTAGCGGAAGGTGGAGCGATCGATGCGCTGCTGACGGCTCATCCCAACTTATATGCCGATCTGTCGTCGAGCGGTGCCCACGCGTTATTGCGCGACAAAGAATTTGGCGGCGACTTTCTCAAGCGCTGGTCGAATCGTCTGCTGTTTGGCACCGATTACTACCTCAAATCGCAGGTCGATTTCCTGCAGTTTTCGCTGTTTGATGAGCTAGCCGCGAGCGAAGACATCCGCCGCCGAGTGGGGTATGAAAACGCACGCCGCGTACTAAGTTTGAACGAGGCAATCCAATGATAAGGACATTTTTTTGCCTGCTGATTGTATCGACGGTAGCTCAAAATGGAGCCGGTGCGGATGACCAAGTTTTGTATACGCCGGTGCCACAATATGTGATAGCTCGCGTTACGGAGCCGATCGAGATAGATGGAAAGCTTGACGAGCCGGCGTGGTTTGCGGCCGACTCAGTGGGTGCCTTCCATTTCCCCTGGTTCAAGTCTGGCGAACGTGAACAGTCGATCGTGAAACTGATTTGGGACGATCGCTACCTATACATTGCTAGCGTATGCCAAGATCGGCATATCACCGCGCGTCACAAAGAACACGATGGCCCCATCCCAAGCGACGATTGTTTGGAAATAATGCTTTCTCCTAACGCAGCGCGGCCGGCGTTCTACTTCAATCTGGAATGGAACGTCGTGGGGGGCTACGTAGATGGGCATCGGCCGAATGGGGCCGACTCGCCACGAGTCGAATGGGACGCCAGCGATGTGAAGATCGCGGGGAGCTATCTTGGCACACTGAACGACGACCAGGACGTGGATCGGCTGTGGCAAGTTGAGGTGGCGCTCCCTTGGTCTAATTTTCGCGACCATTTATCACATTTTCCCCCGCAGCCAGGCGACGAGTTCCGTGCAAACTTCAATCGACATGGCGGCGACACCAACATGCAATACAGTCAGTGGTCGCCGGTCGGTACGCCGGCGCCCGCGTTTCACGTGCCCCTTAGGTTTGGTGTGCTTAAACTCACGGACCAAACAGTTCCATTTCCTTTAGCGCCATGACGCAAGGGTTTCAACTGATAAATCTTGATATTCCATCATCCAATGACTAATTCAACTCCCACCGTTCATCGTCGAGAGTTTTTGGCGGCGACCGCCGCGGCCGCCGCGGGTTTATGCTGGTCGGCCAAATCAGTCGCGGCTCCCGGACCAGCCGCGAAGAAGGATGGCGTGGCTCAAATCGCCATAACGCTCGATTTAGAGATGGCCCGCAACTTTCCTAAGTGGGAGGACAAGCACTGGGACTATGAGAAAGGGAATCTCAACGAAGCTGCCAAGCAGTACACCGTGGAAGCCTGTCGTCGGGTGAAAGCCCGCGGCGGCAGAATCCATACCTTCGTCGTTGGGCAAGTATTCGAACAAGAGAATGTTGATTGGCTCAAGGAGATCGCTGCCGAGGGGCACGCCATTGGCAATCATACCTACGATCACGTTTATTTATTGGCTAAGTCACCTGAAGAATTGCAATTTAGGTTTCAGCGCGCGCCCTGGCTGATCAGCGGCCGCGACGTGCAAGATATCATCCACGAAAACATCAAGCTTACGAACATGGCGCTCAATAAGCGCGTGGGAGTCGAGGCGAACGGCTTTCGCACGCCAGGCGGATTCGCCACCGGTCTCCAAGGCCGGGAGGATTTGCAGAAAATGCTTTTGGCCCTGGGTTTCGAATGGGTCAGCTCGCTCTATCCAGGGCATGAAATCGTCGATCTTCACGGGACAGGACAATCTCCCGCCGAGAGCACACTATCCAGCATCTTGGTCGCCCAATCAGCAGCCCAGCCCCACAAATATCCAACCGGGCTGATTGAGATGCCTATGAGCCCGATCAGCGACATCGGGGCCTTCCGAAATGGTCGATGGAAGCTTGAGGATTTCCTGAAGGCGACTCAGGCGGAAGTCGAATGGGCCATCGAAAATCGGGCCACGTTTGACCTCCTATCTCACCCATCCTGCCTCGGTGTCGTTGACCCACAGTTTCGGACGATTGACATGATTTGTGATCTGGTCGAAAAGTCCGATGGGGCGGCCAAGATCGTGACCCTGGATCAGATGGCGAAGCAATTGAAGACCGAACAACCTGCCGTGCGGCCATGAGCGACGCCCTCAATTCCCAGCGAGTGTTTTGATGCAACCGCGTTCGACAATCTTGTTGCTCGCAGCCGGACTCTCCCTGCAGATTATCGCCAGTCGTGGCGTCTTGGCGCAGGGCTATTCTCCCTCCGAAGCCGAAAACAATTTCACCGCCTTGGACGGCGTGCGGGTGAAAGTCTTTGCGGCCGAACCCGATGTCCGCCAGGCGATCTTCGTCAAGTGTGACGATCGCGGCCGCGTATGGACGATTCAATACTTGCAGTATCCCAACCCGGCTGGCCTGAATAGAGTCAAAGTCGATCGCTGGTCACGGACGGTCTACGATCGCGTGCCCGAACCGCCGCCACACGGCCCGCGCGGGGCAGATAAGTTAACGATTCTGACAGACACCAACGGCGATGGTCGCGCGGATCAATTCAAAGATTTTGTCGACGGGCTCAACTTAGCGACCGGGGTCGAATTTGGCTTTGGGGGAGTTTTTGTATTGCAGGTGCCCTATTTGTTGTTCTACCCCGACCGCAACCGCGACGACGTCCCCGACAGCGATCCCGAAGTGCTTCTCTCTGGTTTTGGCATGGAGGATGCGCAATCGATGGCGAATCACCTCACATGGGGCCCAGATGGTTGGTTGTACGGAGTGAATGGCAGCACGACGACCTGCCTGATCCGAGGAATCGAATTCCAACAGGGTTGTTGGCGGTATCACCCGGTCACCAAGGAGTTCGAGCTGTTCAGCGAAGGAGGACAAAACTGTTTTGGTTTGACATTCGACGCGAACGGCGAATTGTTTTATTCCACGAATGGCGGACCGTTTGTGCATGCGGTGCAGGGAGGGTATTTCTACAAGAGCTTTGGCAAGCATGGTCCGCTCCACAACCTGTTCGCCTATCATTATTTTCCGCAACAAGAGTGCGATCAGGTGCCCGGCGGCCCACCAACCGGCGGCACGATTTATGGCGGGAATAGCCTACCATCCAAGCTAAATGGCGCGTTTGTGGCCGGTAATTTTTTGGGTCACACCGTTTCTTGGTGGAATCTGGAGCCCAAGGGCAGCACGTTTCGAGCCAGCTACGGCGGTATACTATTGGACACGCACGACACGTGGAGCGGGCCAACCGATTTTTGCGTCGGGCCTGACGGCGCGGCGTATGTGAGCGACTTTTTCGATCAACGGACGGCCCATCCCGATCCTGACGCCAACTGGGATCGCTCGAACGGGCGAGTTTATCGCATTGAGCCCTCAAATGGCGCTCCGGCGAAGGAATGTGACTTGGCAGCATTGGCCAGCGAAGAACTTGTCAGTTTATTGAGCCACAAGAATCGCTGGCTTGTGGATCGAGCGCGTGTTGAACTGGCCGCTCGGCAAGATTCGAAGGTGGTGCCTCGGCTGAAGCAAATGGCACTCCAGACCGACGATACACAACAGGCATTGGACGGGTTGTGGTCCCTCCACGTAACCGCCGGACTCGATGAGGACACCGCCCTGAAGCTATTCGATCATCCCTATCCATATGTACGATTTTGGGTTGTCCGACTATTAGGCGATCGCAAGGACGTCTCACCAGCTATCGCCCAGCGGTTGCAACAGTTAGCGTTGAGCGAGCAAAGCGAAGTTGTCCTTGCGCAGATTGCCGCGACCGCGAAACGATTACCAGGATCTAAGAGCTTGTCGATTGTGGCGGCATTGTTGGATCGTGAAGCTGGCGCGACCGACCCGCGAGTGCCTTGGCTGCTCTGGTGGGCAATCGAAAGCAAAGCCATGAGTGATTCTGCACAGCTTGTCGAGTTGTTTAGCCAACCGGCGCATTGGAGCCAGCCCATGTGGCGGGAGAACGGTTTGCGGCTGTTGCGAAGATGGGCTGCCGACGGCACTGCCTTGGGCTATGCCGCTTGCGAAAGTCTGCTGCCCAGCGTGCCGACTGATTGGCAAGAGCAGGCATTCATGGCAGTACGCCAAGGGCTTAGCGAGCGTTCTCAAGGGTATGAAGAAATTACCCAGGGAGGGCTCTTTGCTGGTGCAGCCCAAGAACCGAGCGTACAGGTTACGCGTAGCCGGAGAGATTTTCAGCCAGTACCTGATCGACTCAAATCCCTAGCAGTCAAGTATTGGCACGAGCATCCTGGCGATGACTTGGCTTTGGAACTCGCGCTGCGAGTCGGCGATGCCGATGCTTACAATCAACTTCGGAACGCTTTCACGAGCAATTCCATTCAATCTCCCGATCGCCAGAAGTTACTACGATTAGTCAAGGAATTTGGCCGCGAAGACACTGTGGAGCCATTGCTCCGTCTTGTCTCTGCCCAGACGCCGCCGGAAACAGCGGAAGCCGCGCTCGACGCTTTGTCAGGTCACGATCAGCCCCAAATCTCGGAGCACCTGCTGCGAATCTATCTGGAGTTGCCGAATGAGCTACGGCGACCTGTCCGTCAAGTGCTGTTCGCACGTAGCGGATCGACCGTCGAGTTCCTGAAACAGGTTGACGCCGGCCACTTTCCGGCCGACGAAGTGCCGGTTGAGCAATTAAAGCTATTGGCAAACCATAAGTCGGATGAAATTGACGAGCTGGTTCGGACGCACTGGGGCAATATCGGTCCTGGTACTCCCGACGAAAAACTTGCCACCATGAGACGATTCAGCAACGATCTGCGAGCCGGCAGCGGCAACGTGGAAAATGGGCAGCTTCTGTTCAACAAGCACTGCGGAACGTGTCATCGACTTCACGGAGTCGGGGAAAAAACCGGGCCGGACTTGACCACCGCCAACCGTCAGGATCAAGCCGCCTTGCTGGCGAATGTGGTCGATCCGAGTGCGGTCATCCGACGCGAGTATTTACCATACGTAGTCACGACTACATCTGGCCAGGTCTTGACCGGTCTTATTGCAGAGCAAGACGCCGCCAGCATCACGCTACTGACAGCTGAAAATAAACGAATCCCTGTCCCGCGCGATACGATCGATGAGCTTGTGGAGTCGGACGTCTCCATCATGCCCGAAAAACTTTTGGAAAAAATGACGCCCCAAGAGCTAAGAGACCTGTTTGGCTATCTTAGCCGCTGATTGTCAGTTCTAGTTGAAACCACCAGCGACAGTAGCAATTGCGGTGCAGTCGAGGGCGCAAGCAATCGATCGATCATCGAATTTCTTTATTTCACCAGCGGCCAGAAGGAAGACCGACTGGCTCCTCAATGGGTAAATAATGCATACAATAAAAATGAAACAACCTCACATGCTTGACGCCAGAGGGCTATTTGGATAGAATCTGAATGCATTTTGGCGGCTTCGGAAATGAGATGATGGCTGCGGGAGATGTTCTAGGTTGCGGTGGCATAAAGCTAGGCGCAAGTAATCTGGCACTTCCGTTTTAGACTCCCCGCGCTCCGATGAAAATGAGTTTGCCCAGCGGTAGGGTAGGCCTGCATGTAGGAGTTCGATCGATCCCGTTCCGAATTGAAGGAAGGCTGTCCAATGTCTCGTGGCCTGGAAATGTCGATTTGCGACAATGGCGGACACGGAAAAAAACGACTCGCGTTTACTTTGGTCGAGTTGCTGGTGGTGATCGCGATCATCGGCATCTTAGTATCTCTCCTCTTACCCGCCATCCAAGCGGCGCGCGAGGCGGCGCGGCGCTCGCAAAGCTTGAACAACCTAAAGCAGTTCGGAATTGGGTTTCAGACCTATCATTCGGCCCATCAGCAATTCCCCGCCGGCTGGCTCGAAGACAACAAGCCCAATCGGGCGGACCGCTCGCCCAACTTCCTTTGGGGAGCCATTCTTCTGCCGCAACTTGAAGAGCAACCATTGCATGACCAATTGAACTTTGATGTGAAGTCAACCGCGGGAACGCCCGGAGGGGCGATCGACAACATCGACCTAATCGGTACGCAGCTTGGCATTTTTCGCTGCCCGTCGGACGATTCCGTTGGTACTCAGTTTTTTGCCGCATATGGAAGCGGTCACGCGCCAGAGATACCAAGCTTCGCGATCTCAAACTATGTTGGTAGCGGTACGACATGTGAACTTTGCAACAACGGACACGTCCCCGACACTGCCGATAACGGAGTTGAAATTTCATTTGTTTGCGTCGAGTATCCCGAGTATCAAACATCGAAAAGAGCAACGAAAAGATACAACCAAAATGGAGTACTCTATCGGAACAGTAATACCTCTATTCGCAAGATAACAGATGGGACAACGCACACCCTTCTTGTAGGCGAGAGAAAATATGGCGATTACTACGATTCGTTTTCTGGTCAAATGCGATTCGCGCAATCCTATTGGGCAACTGTACCAGGTCCTACCAGCAATGGCGTAGCTTGCTGGTCTGGAATTCCTATCGTGGGAAGGTGGTTCAATCAACTTAAGGCACCCTTGATAAATTCCGCGATCTTCGGTTTCATTAGCACTCATTCTGGTGGCGTGCAAGTTGTGATGTGCGATGGATCAGCCCAGTTTCTCTCCGAGGATACTGATGACCAGTTATTGGAGTTGTTGATTAGGATCAACGATGGATATGTTCAAACCGGCCAGTAAGGGTCTATCTCTTTTTTCGGCTTCGTACGCTTTCACATTGGTCGTTTCCATCACGATTAGTAGCGGTTGCGGACGTGGTGAACCAACTCGAGCAGCGGTATCGGGGAGTGTCACTTATCAAGGCAAACCGGTTGAATTTGGCGATGTAATTTTTCAGCCTACCGAAGGGGATTGGCGAAGATTCTACGCCCAAGCGCCGGTTAGGGATGGTAAGTATCAATTGCAATCTCCTGGGGCAATTGTTGGGCTGAATCGCGTGGAGATCCACGGTTATCGGCAGACGGGTCGGCAAGTTTTGGATGTGGCTGGGAAGAGGCCTGACGAACCAGTTGAGCCAACGCCCGAAACGGTGCCATACATTCCGCTTGAATTCAACGCCGGCAGTACGCTAACCATTGAGATTAAGCCCGGGTCAAACGAAAACGTGAACTTTGATCTGTGATCTTTCCTTTCGGGAAAATGTTTGCCAAAGTGGCCTAAGATGAACACTCGACTTAGCTCGACTATCGCTCGTTACGCTTTGATTGTCGCAGCAGGTATAGCGCAGCTACCGGCTGCGTTCGCAGACCCGGCGGCAGTTGCCCCGACGGCGCGAGTCTACTCCAACAAGCTCCGCATCATCGAGAATCCTAAACCTCTCCTGGCCGATTATCCCGAGTTCGTCGAGCCGGTGGTAGAAGAACGCCACTATGAAGCACCGCGGCTAGTGGACGAGCAGGATGCCGACCTCGACGTTCGCGCTTGGAGGTTCTCCTACAATGCCCGCGGGATTATCGAAATGCCCAACCGCTTGCGGGCAGATCGCACCGCCGTGATTGTCGTACATCCCTGGGGCATCGACGACGGCCAGGGATGGCGGACGCCTGAACCGGCTGGAGTGGCTGATTTTTGTACGCCCAACAAGAATCATCTGGCCGGACGGCACACCCGCGAGGTGGTCGATCCTTTTCTCAAACGGTTGCGCGGGCATGCGGCCCTGGTGTTGTACAGCCTGAGGTCGAAGGAATATCCGGTGCATCGCAAGCTCTATCGGTCAATCCGCTACACCCCGACGGCAGCCGAGCGGGAAGAAGGCCGGCGCGAATTGGCGCGCGCGCTGAATGAATTCGATTACCGCGGCAAGCCACTGCCCGCTGAAATTCAGCTTTCGGCCGATCAACCCCTCAAGGACTATTTCCGTCAATTTCCCGGCCTGGCTTTCGGGCCCGAATTCAACAACGCTGGCTTCTGGGACATGGCGATCCCGGTGACGAGCGACATCACCATGCACCCCGAAGACGTGGTGTATTACGACGACGATGGTTATCCAGCGCTGCGCGATTTCTTGAAAGCGAACCAGGTGCGGAACGTGCTGCTGACCGGCTATGCGACCGACATGTGCTTCTGCCTGACGACCGCCGGCTATAAGAATTTGTCCCAAGATTTCAATGTCTTTCTGGTGGGCGACGCAACCCTGGCGACATTCCCGGCCAACAACACCCCGCGCTTCGCCACGAACGCTCACGTCTCGTTCGCAGCGCTAAATCAGCTCGTAACTCAGTGTTCCTGGGTAAAACTCGATTCCGAAGCCCAAACGGCAAGCGCCAGCGCCTCCGCGGAGTCGCCCTGAGCGGATGGGTCACTTGCCGGTCGACAAAGCCGTGGATGAAGCTCGTAACTCCACTGTCGCGATTGAGGCCAAAGTATCAATCGCGGTCTGCGTGTAGAAGGACCACGCGGCCGGATCCCGGGCAGGCGATTTCTCCGTGGCCGTCACCGTCGAAGTCTGCGATGGCGCCCCATCCCATTGTGGCTGGTGCCTGCCAGAGTAGCTTGCCTTTGCCATGTTCATCTGTTCCGATCGCATAAGAAGCGGTCAGAAACTCGCCTCTACCATCTCCATCCACGTCCGCCGAATAGACGGGGCTGTTGGGTGGCGACGGAAGTTCGAGTTTCCACTCGATTTTTCCTGTCCACAGATCGCGACAAACAAATTTCCGATCGTTGAGCGCCGCGTAGCCGACTTCCATTNNCATCGTACCCCAGGTCGACGAGCCACAGGCCTTCGGTCGGTTCCGGTTTCATCAGTCCGAACGGGCCGAAGCCCGCGATCACGAACCAATGCGGCCGAGCAGCGGTTGCAGTTTCGAAGATCGGGCAATACGTATTGTAAAGGTGGCCGCCATAGACCACATTCTCGCTGCGAATGTTGTGAGTCGGTAGGATAAAGGTGAAGCTTCCGTCCACGCCTCGTAGAAAGGCCATATAACTCAACAAGTCCATGCCGATTTCCTCCGTTCCGTCGCCGTCGAAATCGACGGCGGTGGGCACGCCTCGCGAGCGGTAAGGCATGATCGTGCCACCGTCGCGGTATTTCGATTTGAACCACTGTGTCTGCCCATTCCAACCATCGAGCAGATAAGTTCCCTCTCGCACTAAACGCCCGTCGGTTACCGAGACTGCGACACCGGAATGACCGGGGGCCAAGAATTGTCCGGGGTTGATCTGGCAGCCTTGCACTTCTTTGGCGGTCAAGTCAAGTTTCGTCTGCCACAGCGGCGCGCCTCCTAGCCGCTCGGCCGATACTAAGAGACTTCCATCTTCCGCTGAGTCGATCCGTAATATCTCCGGGCGTCCATCGCCATCAAGATCGTAGGTAACTGGTCCTTGTTCAAACCATTGTGCTAGGGACGAATAATCGGCGCGTAATGAAGGCTCGCCAGAATCGTTGAACGAATAGATTTGGAGCCGTTGTTGTGGCAGCGAGACCAACAATTCGGCGCGATGGTCGCCGTCGAGATCGGTCGCGCTTAATGTGGGCACCCCAGAGCCTGTAAGCGGCACTTGCTTCACAACTCGACCGCCGGATTCTGCTAACGTAAGTTGGCCGTCAATTCCCTGTAAGGCATACACTTCCTCGCCATCCGCGCCATGCAACACAGCTTGAATGCGTGCACTTCGGAACGGTTCCTGATCGAGATCTTGGACTAGGTCGATACCCACGGCGGACCAACGATACCGGCGCACCCGGACGCCACCCGCCGCGTTCGGTTCTTGAACGAAAAAGGTTGCGTCTTGTGCGGGAATTTGCAACTGCAATAGCTCGGCATTTTGCCATCTTTCAACTTTGGTTGCTGGCCAAGCCCCATTCACCACATAGGCCTCTAAATTGCCTTGCGCCGGGGTCGCGCCCGCAGGGGCTGTGTAGGCCAAGAGCAGCGAAGGCGAACCCGACTGGGTCGGTGCTGTTACCTTTGCACCCCAGTGGTCGGCCAGCTCAAATTCAATGTTTCCAGTCGCTGCATCACGCACTCGCACGAACGATCGATAGTCCTGGCCCGGATCGCGCACCGAATAGGCCGTTTCCGTTGCTCCATCGCCATCCAGATCGGCAACGGCGAGGTGTTCTAGCGCGACTCCTGGCGCATCCTTGTAGACTTCACCGTAGTAATGCTCCCAAGCAAGTTCATTTTGTCCTGATCGATGCAGTCGAATGGCATGGGTATGCAGTTGCACACTTTCGCCAAATACCACGGCAAGAGGCTGGCCATCTCCACTAGCGCCTAATGCCCATAAGCCGTAGTTGCGGCGTGGTTCGCCGCCGATTTTATACTCCAGCGTGCTGAGGATCTTGCCGGTCCGCGCATCAATGCCACGGCAACGGTAGCGGCGGACGTTCCAAATCACGGGTTCTTCAGGTTTCGAAAGGTCAAGTTCGATGCTGCTATGGTGGTCGTAGCGTTCATCAAAGGCGCCATGGTCAACCACCGTGCTTTGCCATACGACCTCGGGCGGCCCTCCGGGGGGGAAAGTCCAAACGCTCCCCTCCTCGCCATGATTCAAGAAAATGGCTGCCTCCAATCCGGGACGGTCCGGCAAAATATCTGCCACGCGGACCACCAAGTCCNNATCGTGGACCACGTGACCGGAGCCGTTTTCATGCCGCAAACAAGGGGCGAGAAACCTGTCGCCAGCTTATCGTGATGCGTGCGGGACCAGTTGGGATTGTTTACTTCCGCATTGCGGATTCCCGGCATGAGTGGATGGCTGATCGATGTTTCGTCTGCTCTGGAGGGGAGCGGAAGAACGATACCGATCAAGAGTAGGAGGTGAAGACAAGCACTCTTAGGGGGTGCAAAACGATCATCGCGATACGGTGTCTTCATAAGACCGATCCAGCGCTGGCCACGTTTTCTGAAGTGCCTGTAAGTCGTTAGGATATCTTGAGTTTTCCCCCTGGTCGAGTTTCTCCTTCAATGAATTGCTAAACGAACCAAATAGAATCAGCCCTTGTTCCCAAACTTGCGAAGCCATTGAATCTGGCCGGCTGCCGGCCGAATTTTCTTGTTGAAATTGTGCCACGACTTGTGCTAGGGTTGAACCGTCTGCCTTCCGTACCTCTTTATGCCTAACGGCTCACGCCTTTCACCCACGGCTGTCACGCCCAACTGTTCAATTTTGCATCAGATGCGCAAAACTAGGTGGGGGAGTTTTGCGCATCTGATGACCCTAGACACAAGGATGACCGAAGGTGCGCAAAATTAGTGGGGGGAGTTTTGCGCACCTTCGTGAAAACGCCGAGAATTAGCGCGAATGCCAGGGGGAGGAATTTTGCGCACCTTGAGTTCATGCTGAGCAGCGCCCAGCCGCGGAACAAAAAAAGAGGAGCAGGGTGAGGTGAATTGTCCATTTTTGCATTTAGGATTCGGCAATTCTCGTATCTAATTTTTCGAGGGCGCTATCTTTGCGTGGGCGACGGCGGCTCCCCCCTAATGGTTTTTTCTAAACTTTAATTGCTTCACTCAGAATTCGTGAAGGAAATCCTTGACAAGAGGAGCTTTATCGTTACACTTTCGGGAGTTGAATCTGCATGCAAAATCGTGCAGAGTTCAATCTCAAGAGCCAATCGGCAATTTTGATCGATTGGCTGTGAATGGAACAGAGCAGCGGCATGGTCGTGGTTGACCAACGAAACGCCGCAGCGTTCGACTAAGGCGCGGTTGGCTGACCCAGGCGACGTGGATCGGGTTTTGCAACTGTTTTTTGCCCTTTTTGAATTCGGCATTGTCCGAAGGAGGTCGAACCAATGATGTTCTTCTCATGGCGCGCTCCACTCGTAGTGGGCCTCTTCTTGCTTTTTGCCGCATCATCGCAGGCTGCGGTGCTGCTCAATGAAAACTTCGACGATGACGCGGTCGGTTCGCGACCGAATACCGTCGATTTCAATCTCGGCGAAGCTCCGCCGGGAACCGGCTCAGACATGGAAGTGGTTGGGCCTGGTAGTCCCTATACGGACCCCTTCGGCCCGGCAGGAAATCACAGCTACGTTTTTGACAACTTTAACGGTGGTTCCAATCCCCCAGCTCGGTATCCGGTTGCCGCGTGGAGCGATGAATTGGGGGGAGCACCGGGGAGCAAATGGCGAGCCGGCACGGTCGATTTTGACCTGTACATGGTGAATGACTTCCCGCCCGGCGGCACCGATACCAAGTATTGGACCTACATGGATCTGCGTCTTGGATTCGATAAGGGTTATCCGAATACTGTAGGAGATACCATCATCTACGGGAACTTCCGCGTCCAAGACGGTAATTCTTATTACTTTTTTGACAACGCGTTCGGACCATCGAATGGCCATCCACTGCTGGCTGACAAGGCTGTCCACGTCAAATACACGATCCTTCCAAACGAGACGTACACTCTGCAACTGGATGGAAATTATATTGAAAAAGACGGTTCGAAATTTGTTCCGTGGCGCACTACGGGACCAACTGCGGGTTTCAACGTATTGGGCATTGGCAGCGCATTCGGTCCCGGCGGCCTGACCAACATGCCGTTTTACATCGACAACTTGGTTGTGACGGGTGTACCAGAACCAACCTCGATGTTCCTCGCCGGATTGGCGCTGGCCAGCGTGGGGATGTCGTTCCGCAGACGCGGCTAAGTTTTTGAACTTGGAACTCAGTGATACACCGGAACTGATGGTGGCACGGCCATCAGTTCCGGTGCACTTTAATGATTGCCCTGTAGAGGTGAGGCCATGGCTGCTGCTTTAAGGAATCTACGTTCTAACGAAATTTTGGCTTATGCATTCCTGGGGCTCTGCCTATTTGGCCTGCCTCGCGCTCAGGCTCAGAGAGTCATTCTCTCCGAAGATTTCGAGAGCGATACACCCGACACTCAGCCCGAAAGTGCGGATTTTTATGCGCGCAGTTGCGTTTCGTTTATTAACTGTCCTAATGACCCCGCAAAAATTGTGGTGACTGGGGGGACATTTACCGATCCCTTTGGTCCTGGCAATCAAAGCGTTGTGTTTCACAATCCAAACAGTGGCGCACAGATGGCGATTACATGGACGTCGATCTTCGAGGACGATCCCAGCACGTTCCGTAATGGCGTGATTGAATTTGATTTGTGGATGGATAAGCCACTGCCTGTTATTGGAGAACCAGGCGGCAAATTTTGGTCATTTCTTGATATTAGGACGGGGTTTGGCGGGGAGAATCGATCTGGAGTAACAACAACGGCAGATGTCACCGTATGGGACAACATCCGAATTCAGAATATTTTTGAACAACCAGAGCCGGTTGAATCGGTTGTCGATGCCGGAGCGCAATTCTCTGTAGGTCTGGAGACAACCTATAGCGACCCCGTACCCAACGGTTTAATGGCGCCCGATCAATCGTTCCACGTTAAGATGGAATTCAGTGGCACACCCGGTAACGAGTCGTACGTGATCAAGCTGAATGATACGCCAATAACATGGCTACAAGATGGAGAGACGTCACACCCTTGGGTGCCCGACGCGCCGGGGATTAATGTTCTCTCTTTCTTGACCGATGCCGTGGNNGGGGATTAATGTTCTCTCTTTCTTGACCGATGCCAGCGCATTTTTCTCCGGTGGCGCGGGCAACGTCTTTCTCGACAACTTGGTCGTCATTAACAACGATTTGGCGCCTCTGCCTGATTTAATTGGCGACTACAACGACAATGGCGTGGTCGACGCGGCCGATTATGTCCTCTGGCGTAACGGTGGCCCGTTGCAAAACGATCCAACCCCTGGTGTACAGGCGGCAGATTACGATCAGTGGAAGTCCAATTTCGGTAAGACTCCAGGTTTAGGCTCGGCGGGGTTCATCGCCGGCGTTCCTGAGCCGGCCGCATTACTACTTCTGGCGGAATCTTTGATGATCTGTCTCTGTCTTGGACGGGCAACAAGGGCGAATCAACGGAAATAAACGCGACAAGCGAATTGAAGTCGCCGAAGTGAAATGGGTTCAAATTGTTGTGACGGTTGTCGTATGGCAATGAGTGTGAGTTGAGGCAACCATGATCACGTTCGACAGATTACGATACTTGCGAGTGCGGATCAGCATCCATGTAGGTCTGACACTGCTAGTTTCATCAGTACTTTCAGGTTCGGGAGTGGTGCTAGGACAGCGCGTTATTATTTCAGAAGATTTTGAGAGCGACGTTCCCGATACGCAGCCCGCTGGTGCCGACTTTTACGCGCGTGGTTGTGTCTCCTTCGTCAATTGTGCGACCGACCCAGCCAAGATTGTCGTGACAGGCGGCGCGTTTCCTGATCCATTTGGCGCCGGAAATCAAAGTCTCGTATTTCACAATCCGAACAGTGCCGCCCAGGCGCGAATCACCTGGACGTCGGCGTTCGAAGAAGACCCATCCACCTTTCGCAACGGCACCATCGAGTTCGACCTCTGGATGGAAAAGCCGCTACCCGTTCCGGGAGAGCCTGGTGGCAAGTTTTGGTCATTCATCGATGTGCGAACCGGCTTCGGTGGAGCAGATCGCAACCAAGTGACTACCGTAGGTGATGTGACTGTCTGGTCGAACTTTCGTATCCAAAATCTGTTTGGTCAACCAGAGCCCTTGGATCAAGTGGTCGACGCTGGCGGGCGATTCTCCACTGGCTTCGAGGCGACATACACTGACGGAGAGGCCGATCTATGGGATCCTGATGAGACGTTTCATGTGAAGCTAGAAATCAATGGGGGAACCGGTGCCGCCGGTTCGGAATTTTACGTTTTAAAAATCAATGACACACCGATCACGTGGTCGCAAACGGGCGAGATGTTCAGTCCCTGGGTGCTCGATGCGCCGGGGATCAATGTTCTCTCTTTTTTAACGGATGCCAGCGCATTTTTCTCCGGTGGCGCGAGCAACGCCTACTTGGACAATCTGGTCGTCATCAACAATGATTTGGCGCCACTGCCTGATTTAGTTGGCGACTACAATGACAACGGCGTGGTTGACGCGGCCGACTACGTGGTCTGGCGAAACAGCGTCGGGACTACCATAGAACTGCCGAATGATCCGCTCGACGGCACCATCGGTTCGGCCCAGTACAACCAGTGGCGAGCCCACTTCGGACAAACGGCTGGCAATGCGGCGCTACCCTCCGCCATTCCAGAGCCGGTAACATTGTTGCTTCTAATCATGGCGGTTGCGTCTAGTTGGTGTTTCCGACAACGCGTGCCCTTTTGATAGGCATCAAGTTCAACAGCGGGTGACATACTTGCGATAGCCTATCACTTCCGGACAGAGATTCAGAGAGAGAATTCGACTCCGATTCGCTCTCCTTGCATATATCTTACTTGGCTCTCGGTGGCCGGAGTGGGGTCTGAGTCTCCAACCGTCGATCTTGAGTGATTGGGGAGTCAATCGGCGTCGGATCGAGCCGGATCGAAGCCAAACCACAGCAATCCGCCGAGGCCACAGACAGTGCAGGCAAAGCCAATGGCCACGTGCCACCCAAAGCGTTGCATCAAAACGACAGTTACCCACGGCGCGAAGGCCCCGCTGAGGTTTCCAAGCGTGTTAAGAAAGGCAGCCGCCATTCCGCCCGCTCGCCCGCCTAATTCCGTCACCGTGGTCCAAAACACGTCTTCACACATGCCCAGCGCGCCTAAAGCCAAAGCGAACCACAGCACCACTCGCTCCGGCTCTTCGGCTGAAATCCCCAAGAGAGCAAATACTGAGCTGGCCAACATGCCGCCGACGGCCATCGTTCGACGCCCTCCACGAATTCCCCAGCGCCGGCAAAGCCAATCCGCCAACCACCCACCGCCGGCCATGCCTACCGCCATAGAAAGCATCACGATTGACGATGCTCTGCGACTTGTTGCCGTGGGTAGCTTGAGCGCGGTATCGAAATAATATTCGATCCAGTAGAAGAACAGGTACTGAAAATAACCGACGGCCGCATAGCTGAGGGACAGCAGCATCACACCTCGATTTCGCATCAACCGCCAAGAATCTCCTCGCACAGGTCGGTCGTGTGATGATTCCGTCAACTCGCGTTGTGCCACCAGCGTCTGCTCGGCCTCGTTACTCCAGCGGTGACTCGTGGCGTTATCGGCGGCAAAGTAGCTCCAGACGACGGCGAACAATATCATGCCGGCGCCACACGTGACGAACGCCGCAGGCCAATCGATTTTATCCATCAGCCAACCAAAGATGGGATAGCTGGCGGCGATCCCTAATAGCGCACCGGAAGTCACTAATCCGTTGGCCCAGCTTCGGGATAGCGGCGGGATCCACAAGGAGACGCATCGAGCCGCCCCTGGATGGAGCGGCGAACTCGCGGCCCCCGCCATTCCGCGAACTATCAGCAGGGCCATCCAGAGCCCACTCGACGTGAGATCCAGCCAGCCGACAATGCCGGTCAACGTTACGCAAACGCCCATTCCCGCGGACATGCAGGTTAACGCATTAGTGGGGCCCACGCGATCGATGAACCAGCCGGCGGGCAACATGCAGGCGGTATACACCAGCAGAAAAGCGGTATAAACCTGTCCCATCCGCTGTTCGCCGACGAGTCCCTCCTTGATTAATCGTTCGTTGCCTGCAACGGAAATGCTGACGCGATTGAAATGCCCGAGTAGGGCGAGCACGATCAGCATCGAAACGATGATCCAACGAATATTCGTCTGTCGCGGCGGGACTGGTTCGATTGGATTCATCCGTTTGTGGTTCCGCAATGCGTGACGTCTCTAGCTCTCGAGAGTATATTCAACTCACTATGATCATTACAGATATTGAATGTCATGTCTTGCTGGTCCCCGAAGTCCGCAAGGACGCCACGTCGTCCGCTCAAGACGATATTGTTGTGTTGGTGCATACGGACGAAGGGATCATCGGAATCGGCGAGACGGATGTCAATCCTTGGATTGCCAAGGCGTGCATTGAAGCTCCTGGGACTCACACGATGGGCCTGGGACTGAAGGAAATGCTCCTGGGAGAGAATCCTCTGGAGCCCGAAAGAATTTGGCAGAAGCTGTATACCGGCAGTGCAATGAACGGTCGGCGCGGCGCCGTGATCTGTGCGATCGGGGCCATCGACATGGCGCTGTGGGATATCTGCGGGAAGGCGGCGGGCAAGCCCTGTTGGCAACTGTTGGGCACCGCGGCCAAGGACCACATCGTTCCCTACGCGTCGCTACAGCCGCTCGGCCGCAACTTTGCCGAGTATCGCGATTCACTTGTCGCCTGGGCGGTGCGGGCAAAGCAGTTGGGTTTTGCCGCCGGAAAAATGGAGGTTACGCTCAGCGGTCCCTACAATCACAGCGGACTCAACGAACCAGATGAGCGAATCACCGAGGTGGTAGCGGCATGCCGCAAGGCCGTCGGCCCCGATTTCGTCATGATGGTGGACGTTCAATATACTTGGGACGATGCGGAGACAGCCTTGCGGACATTAAGGACGTGGAATGATTTAGGCATCTATTTTGTTGAAACGCCGTTGCAGATTGACGACCTGGAAGGGTATGCCCAACTCCACCGCGAAGCGCCCATGCCGATTGCCGCCGGCGAATGGCAGAACACACGCTTTGAGTTCATCGAGTTGATGGACCGAGGGCTGGTGGACGTAGCTCAGCCGGATGTCGGTCGCGTCGGCGGACTCACTGAGGCTCGCCGCGTGTGTCAACTCGCGGCCGAGCGGCAGCGCCGGATTGTTCCACACTGTTGGAAAACCGGAATCGGGATCGCCGCCAGTGTGCATCTGGCCGCGGTGACGGCTCATTGCCCGTTTGTCGAATTCATGCCCACCGAATTATGCGATTCATTGTTGCGCAAAGAGCTCGTTTACGATCCGCTGTATTTGCAAGACGGTGTGTTGCCGCTGCCTATGAAGCCTGGGCTGGGTGTCGAACTTAACTCGGAGGCCTTGCGGCGATTCCGCGTCGAATAGATTCCCGCGTCGGCCTCCCGGCCGCAGAAAACGTTACGTTTGCGATGGCAATTCGCTCTTCGACGCGAATTAGCAGACTTTTTGAGCACCTTCGATCACCAGAAGGGGTCATTAGTCTCAGTCATCAGATGCGCAAAACTCCCCCACCTATTTTTACGCACCTGATGCAAAATTGAACAGTTCGATGTGACGGCAGGAGGGAGTAAGTCGTTGGGAGTAAGCTAGAGATAGGGACGGCTGGCAGCCCGACCCTAGCACAACTCGTGGCCTAATTTCAACTAGAAAATTTGGCCAACTGGGTGGCCAAAAGTGATGGCTTGACATGGTTTAGAACACGGGCGCATTCCATCCCTGGTGCTTGAGGAAATGGAGGGAATGGACTGAAAGCTATCCGAGTTGCTTGGCGCATGGCTTGTATCGTGGAGCTCGGTTTCGATTTCTCGTCCGGGATCGAGAGGTCGCCCTGCAGCTGCCATGGTTCCCAGTGAAGTACCCATTAAAGTCCCTGGAAAACCAAAAAATTCGTTACTTGTGCCTAACGAAAGGATAAACCCTACATCATCTGCTAAATTGGCTTAAATGAAATGCATCTTCACCAGTGCTCTCGCGATTTTCGGCCTTGCGATAGGGTCTCTCGCTGGAGAGCCAGGGATTGATCCGCCCAGGGACTGGCCTTTCGTCCCGATTCCCGACATCAACCCACCCGCTGTCCAGCACACTGATCGAGTCGCCAACGGGATCGACAACTTTATCCTCGCCCGGCTGGAGGAAAAGGGCTTCTCGCTCGCGCCCCAAGCTTCCGCGCGCACGCTCGTCCGTAGGATTTACTTCGATTTGATCGGTCTGCCGCCGACGCCCGCGGAGGTAGACGCTTTTGTGAATGACACCGATCCCAAGGCGTATGAGCAACTGGTGGACCAGCTGCTTGCCGATACGCGCTATGGAGAGCGCTGGGCGCGTTTTTGGCTCGACCTCGCCCGCTACGCCGACACGGCCGGCTACGAAGGGGATCCTGATCTACCACACGCCTGGCGTTATCGGGATTACGTTATTGACTCGTTCAACCAGGATAAACCGTACGACGAATTCATCGTTGACCAGATTGCCGGGGACGAAACGGAAGATGTCATGGGGGCGGGCGACCTGCCCAAAATGAAGCCCGAACGAACGGTAGCGCNNCCTCCCGCCACGAGATGTTGAGCGAAATGATCTCCACAGTAAGTTCAGTTTTCCTTGGGCTCACGATCGGCTGCGCGCAATGTCACGACCACAAATACGACCGCATTCCGACGAAAGACTTCTATCGCATGAAGGCTTTTTTTTCGACGGTCCAAATTCCGCGCCCGGTGGATGGCGATGAATTCCAAATCGGCGGCCCGATACCTGCGGCGTTTTATCGCGATGGGGAAAAAGAATGGGCGTCGAAACTCATATCCCAGCGCCAAAACGAACTACAGCAGCTGCGCGCGATCGTGGAGGAAATTGAAAAGATTAGGGAGGTCGGCAGGAAAGCCGATCCTAAGGTTGACCTCGCTGAAGAACAGGAACAGCAGCTTAGGGAGTCTAAAATACGCGCCAAGCTTTTGGAGCAGGATCTCATTCGCTTACAGCCCAACGCCATGTCGTTGCGTCACTCGTACGGACCTCCGTATGAGCCCGGCGTACCAGAGACTCGGGTCATGATTCGCGGCGAATGGGATAAACCGGGCGACGTGGTCGAAGCCGGCTTTCCAAGCGTCATCACGGGCAATCAGGATCCAGCGACGATCCGCCTTGATCCTTTCAAACGCTGGCCGACTCGAAGCCGCCGCCTGGCTC
>CXWJ01026763.1_pt1 | contig 22553 bp, 19 predicted proteins | sample 590841 | NCBI WGS metagenome assembly CXWJ01 (sample SAMEA3498367, study PRJEB10139) | wastewater metagenome | biome: wastewater treatment plant; material: activated sludge | place: Austria | collected 2015-01-21 | reverse complement strand
GCCGGTGGGCATGGTGTGGCTCGGCCCGGCGACGTAATCGCCCAGCACCTCGAACGAATGCTCACCCAGGAACAAGCCGCCGGCCTGCCGCAGCGAATCGGCAAGCGCCCGCGGCTCGCGAATAGCGAGGCACAGGTGTTCGGGGGCAAAGTCGTCGGCCAGCGCCGCGGCCTGGGCCAGATCGGCGGTGACGACGATACCGCCGCGCCCGGCCAGCGACACGGCGATGATCCGGTCGCGGCTGAGGCCCTCCAGTTGGCGGGCGACTTCGGCCTGCACCGCCGCGGCCAGCGCCGCCGACGGGGTGAGCAGGATGGCCGTCGCCAGCGGGTCGTGCTCGGCCTGGGCCAGTAAATCGGCCGCCAGCCAGGCCGGGTTGGCCGTCTCGTCGGCGATGATGACCGTCTCCGTGGGGCCGTTCAGACCGTCGATGCCGACCAGCCCGAAGACCTGCTGCTTGGCCAGGGTGACGAACAGGTTGCCCGGCCCGACGATCTTATCCACCCGGGGGATGGTCGCCGTGCCGAACGCCAGGGCGGCGACGGCCTGCGCCCCGCCCAGCGGGCAGACCGTCTCGATACCCACGGCGGCGGCGGCGGCCAGGATGACCGGCGGCACGCGGCCGTCGCGCCCCGGCGGGGTGGCGACGACGATCTCGGCCACACCCGCCACCTGGGCCGGGATGGCCGACATAAGCAGCGACGAGGGCAGCGGGGCCGTGCCGCCGGGCACGTAGACGCCGACCCGGCCCAGCGGCTTCACGCGCTGCCCCAGACGGCCGCCAAGCGTTTCGGTCGTCCACGATTGCACCGGCTGGAGGGCGTGGAAGGCGCGAATTCGCCCGGCGGCCAGGCACAGGGCGTCCCATAGGCCGGGGGGCAGGGCGGCCGGCGCGGCCCGAATCTCGGCCGGATCGACGACCACGCCGGGCAAGGCCACGCCGTCGATGCGCTGCGTCCACTCCAGCAGGGCATCGTCGCCGCGCGCCCGCACGTCAGCCAGAATTTGGGCCACGGCCGCGGCCGGCGCGATGTCCGCCCCGAAGATGCGCCGCAGGCTATCGCCCACGGCGGCCGGTATGTCGGGTTCCAGCGCGCTATCCCGGCGCAGGATGGATTGCCGGGCTTCGTCAACGGTATAGATGGCTATCATGGTTTTTCCGCCTCCCCGGCGGCCGATATGGCCGCCGGTTGTTCGGCGGCCAGGGCATCGAGCATGGCCCGATAGCGCACCGGCTCCTCCTCGAAGATGTAGGCGCAGGGCACGACGACCACGCCGCTGCCGCCGATGGCCCGCAGCTCGCCCACGGCTTCGAACAGTTGTTCGCGGCGCACGACGACGTTGACGGCGAACCAGTCCGAAGCGGCGCGCAAATGCTCGCGGGCCACGACGGGGGCGATGGTCGGGCCTTGCAGNNACCTCCGGCCTGCTCCGCAGCGCCGGCCGATTGGCGATCAGCACGGCTTGCGAGCGCAGGACAACGCCATCCGTCAGCGGGCGCAGATGGTTATCGCGCAGGGTGATGCCCGACGATACCAGGTCGCAGATGAGATCGGCATAGCCGATGGCCGGAGCGATCTCCAGCGTGCCTTCGACGCCGATCAGCCGGTAGGGCGTGATGGCCTGGCGGTCGAGGAAGGCCGCCGTCAAGTGGGGGAACTTCGTGGCTATGCGAATCGGATAACCGGCCTGCCCCGCCTCGGCCGCCCATTGGCGCAAATCGTCCACCGTATGGGCGGCCGACCGCTCGGGCACGGCCAGATTGAGCGAACACGCGCCAAAACCCAGATCATCGTGGATCACCAGGGCCGCCCCGCCGTTAGCTCCCTTCTCGGACAGCACGTCGTAGCCGGTGATGCCGAAATCGATGCTGCCCGCCTGCACGCTGGTCACGATGTCGCCCGGCCGCTGGAAAAGAACGGTCACGCCGGGCATACCGGGAATCGTCGCCGCGTATTGGCGCGGGTTGGGCCGGTAGACCTTTAACCCGCACGCCTCCAGGAAATCCTCGGCGCCTTGCTGCAAGCTACCCTTGCTCGGCAGCGCCAACCGCACGTCGTTTCGTTCCATAGGCTCTCCAGGTACAAAAAAACCCTCCCCAGGGACTGAGGAGGGTGCTATTCTCTCGCGTGAACGGCCGAACTGGCCGGCAACCTCAACCCCGGGCAAGGCGAACTCTCCCACCGTGATGATGAGCCGCGCGGCCAAAGAGGTTCATTGTTGCCTGAAGTTGCATGTTGCGGCACAGTCTAGCATATGGTGCGGGGAGCGTCAACGACTCATTTTACCTAATCCATTAACGACAAACAGAGCAGATTATACAAGCAGAGCTTTTTAGACAACCGATGAACCCCTTCACACGATACCTCAGCCAATGGTCAACCGATGATAGCTTCACCGCGTTCGTCGCCGATTGGGATCGGCTGGAGCGGCTGGTCATCGGCGTCTACCGGGCCAAACTGGCCGTGGCCGCGGCCGAGCCGGAATTCACCCAGGTATGGCCCCGCCTGCGCCGGCGCTATGCCCAATGGGCTGACCCGCTGCGCCCCCATTGGCAGGCCACCCGCGCCGCCGGCGCGCCGACACAAACCGATCCCTTTGGCCTGCTGCTCGCCATCGCTGCGCCGGAGGCCATTCCCGGCGACTGGCGGGCGATGCAACATTTGCCGGCGGCCCGCGAGGCCATCAACCGCTATCTGCTGGAACACAGCGCCCAGTCCGATTGACAACACGACCGGCCGGAAACACGGCCACGGAGTGAACGAATGCAACCTGTTCGACCTTCTACCTTCCTGATCGGCTTTCTCATCGCCACCTTGACCGCGCTCATGGTCTGGTACTATCAGAAGAGCACCTCCACCGAGGACGGCGCGCTCGACCTGCTGGATCGTTTCGCGGAGGCCCAGGCGCGGGTGCGGGAGCTGGAAAAGCGTTTGGCCCAGTGAGCTAGGCCGTCTCAATCCGGCCGTCCACCACGCGCCAAATTTCCGTGGCAAAACGCTCGATGAAGTAGCGGTCGTGGACGACGGCCAGAATCGTCCCCGGAAAACTGGTCAGCGCCTCCTCGAAGCGCGTCCGCGACGGGATGTCGAGGTGATTGATCGGCTCATCGAGTAACAGAAAGGTGCAGCCCGCGGCGGCCAGCGTCGCCAACATCAGCCGGCTGCGCTCGCCGAAGCTCAGGTCGGCGATGGGCCGCAACGGGTCATCCCCCTCGAACAGAAAGTAATGCAGGAACGAGCGCGCCTCGGTCTCGGTCAGCGGCGCGGCGTGGAGAATCGTATCCAGAGCGGTGGACGCCGGATCGAGCGCCTCCTGCTCCTGGGTCATGTAGCCCAGCCGCACGCTCTCGCCCAGCCGCACCCGCCCGGCCAACGGCGGCCACACGCCGGCGATGGTGCGCAACAGGGTCGTCTTGCCCGATCCGTTCGGCCCAGTCAACACGACCCGCTCCCCGGCGCGAATGGACAGATTCAGGCCGGACAGCAGCGGCCGATCGGCAAAGCCCACGCTCAGGTCTTGCAAGGCCACCACATCGCGGCCGATGTGGGCCTGTTGCGCCTCGTCAAAATCCAGCTTCATCTGCCAGGTGCGATCCGGCCTGGCGACGCGCTCATCCGCGGCCAGATAGCGCTCCAGCTTCTTCTCGCGCGAGCCGGCCTTGCGGGCTACTTTCTTGGCGATACGCCGCACCCCCGGCTGGTTGGGCTTAGTGGTTATTTCGACGTGGCGCGCCTGCTCTTTCGTGCGGGCGATGTCTTGCCGGATGCGGCGGATCTCATACTCCTGATCCTTCCAGGCCGATAGCTGCCGTTGCCGCTCCGCCAGATACTGCTCCAGATAGGCGCTATAGTTGCCATCGTACTCCCGGATGGTGTGGCGGGTGGGGTCAAGGTCGAGGATGCGGTTGACGGTGTGATCCAGAAACGTGCGGTCGTGGGAGACGACGAGGGCCGCGCCGGGGTAATCGGCCAGCCAACCCTCCAGCCACTCCAGCATGGGGATGTCGAGGTGGTTGGTCGGCTCATCCAGCAGTAGCACGTCGGGGTTATCCAGCAGCGTCAGGGCCAGGGCCAGCCGCGTCTTCTGGCCGCCGCTGAGCGTGCCGACCTGCTGCCGGGCAGCCACGTCGTCCAGGCCCAGGTTCGCCAGGATCGGCGCGCTGCCGCGATTGGGGGCGGCCAACCGGTGGAGCGTCTGATCATAGGCGCGTTGCAGATCGGCCAACTCCAGGGCGGCGGCCAGCGCCATCGCCAGGCGGGCCAGCTCGGCCTCCAGGCGCTCCGGGTCATCCACCAGCCCCTGCCGCACGTCGCCCAGCGTCAGCGCGGGGTCAAGCTCGAGAGCTTGAGCCAGATAGCCAATCTTCAGGCCCGACGGCGTAAGCTGCACGTGGCCGCTATCGGTCTGTTCGCGGCCGGCCAGGATGCGCAGCAGCGTCGTCTTGCCGCTGCCGTTGGGGCCGACCAGCCCGGCCCGCTCGCCGGGGGCCAGCGAGAAGGTGATATCGATCAGGATGGGTGAAAGGTTGAAATATTTGGTGATGCGATTGACGGTAAGCATGAGTTCGCGCCCCTGGACATCAGCCCCCGGTGGGGAGCATGAGCCACAATGCGGCCCGGCAAATGGGCCGACAACCGATAAAGCTTAGGGCAAAAGGGGGGAACTCAGTTCGACATCGGTCACCTGAAGCGTGAGGTTGGGCGAATTATGCCATAAGACTGATTACCGATCAACGTTCGTAGTCAGGTGCTTTAGCGCCGTCGGGCGACGGGAGTCGCCACTAAGAACGCAACTAAAGTTGCTGACTACGAACCATGCTATTAGTCGCGAATGATCGATTCGTAAATCGCGTTGAGATCTTCGTCGGAGTAGTAGTGGATGATCACCCGGCCGCCCTTGGCGCCTTTCTCGATGCTGACTCGCGTGCCCAGCGACGATTCAAAACGGCTCTGGAGTTCGAGGAGTTCCGGCGGCAGTTGGTGGCGCGGCCGGGGGTCGGGTCGGGCGTCGGCCACCAGGTGGGCCACCAGCGTTTCCGTCTGGCGCACGCTGAGGCCCAGCTTGAGAATCTGGTTCATGGCCGCCGTCTGCATCTCGGCCGTGGGCAAGGGCAGCAGCGCCCGGCCGTGCGCCCCGCTGAGACGGCCGTCATTCACCGCCGCCTGCACACCGTCGGGCAGCGTCAGCAAGCGCAACAGATTGGCGACCGTCGAGCGCGCCTTGCCCACCCGCTCGGCCACCGCCTCCTGGGTCAGCCCAAACTCGTCGATGAGGTGGCGGTAGGCGTGGGCCTCTTCCAGCGCGTTCAGGTCGGCGCGCTGGATGTTCTCGATGAGGGCCAACTCCAGCATGTCCTGTGGCGTCGTCTCCTTGACGATGACCGGCACCTGCTCCAGCCCGGCCAGTTGCGAGGCTCGCCAGCGGCGTTCGCCGGCGATGAGCACGTAGCCCTCGACGGTTTCGGTGACGACAAGCGGCTGGATGAGGCCGTGGATCGTGATCGACGCCGCCAACTCGGCCAACTGCTTGCCGTCGATCGACGTGCGCGGCTGGCGCGGGTTGGGGATGATCTGGTCGATGCCGACGGTCAGCACGCCCGTTTCGCGCGCCGGGCGTTCGTTGCCGGCGAAGAGGGCTTCCAGACCGCGGCCGAGGGCCTGGCGTTTATTGGACATTTTCGCCTCCACCGTTGCGCCGGTCGCCGTTGAGCAACTCCGTCGCCAGCAGCCGGTAGGCCACCGCGCCGGGCGATTGGGGCGCGTAGAAGTTGATCGGCCGGCCGAAGCTGGGGGCCTCGCTAAGGCGAATATTGCGCGGGATGATGGTGCGGAACACCTTGTTGGGGAAGTGGCGGCGCACCTCCTCCACGACCTGGCGGCTCAGATTGGTGCGGCTGTCGTACATGGTCATCATCACGCCGCGAATGTGGAGCGCCGGATTGAGATACTCCTGCACCAGATGGATGGTCTTGGTCAATTGCGACAGACCCTCCAGCGGCAGATATTCACACTGCACCGGGATGAGCACACCGTCGCGGGCGGCGGTCAGGGCGTTGACGGTCAGCAGGCCCAGGCTGGGCGGGCTATCGATCAGGATATAGTCGTACTCGCCGGCGGCCTCCTGCAAGGCGCGCTGCAAGCGATATTCCCGGCCGATGGCTTGCACCAGTTCGATCTCCGCCCCGGACAAGGCGGGATGGGACGGCAACAGATCCAGCCCAAACTCATCGTGGCGCAGGCGCACGTCGCCCACCGGGGCCTGATCGAGTAAGAGTTCGTAGGTCGAGGGCTTCATCCGGTTTTTGTCGAAGCCCAGGGCCGAGGTGGCGTTGGCCTGCGGGTCCAGATCAACCACCAGCACCCGACGGCCGCTGCCGGCCAAATAGGCGCTCAGGTTGACGACTGTGGTCGTCTTGCCCACGCCGCCTTTCTGATTGGCTATGGCATAGATGCGGGCCATGTCGTTATCGAATCCCTCGGGCCGGTTGGCGCGTCTCTTCCATGAGCAGATCGCCAATCGCTGCGGCTTTGGCCGCCAGGCCGCGCCGGGTCACCGAGCGGGCAGCGATGCGATTGGCGAACTCGGCCGCTTCCCACACGTCGCCGTCGGTCTGATAGAGCCGCACCAGATAGGCGGCGGCGAAGGTGTCGCCCGCGCCGGTGGGGTCGGCCACGCTCACGGCCGGCGCGGCAAAGGCCCGTGTCTCATTGTTATAATACACCAGGCAGCCGTTTGAGCCGTTGGTCATCACCAACAGGCGGGCCAACCCGGCGTAGTCGTCAATCAGGGACGGATCAGGCAAATCCTCGGTGCTCAGCACGGTGACCGCCGCCAGGGGCAGCACCTCGGCCGCCGCGGCCCATTCAACCTGATAGACCCGGCCCCGTTCATCCCAGCGGCGCATCCAGCCTTGCGGCCCGATACAGACGATGCTGTTGCTGAACAAGGTGATCATGGCCGGGTCGATCTCATTGGCGATGGGGCCAAGATGCACCATCGGCGCGCGCGACCAGAGCGCGGGAACGTCCTCGGCCGTCAATGTCCCGGCCAAGCTATGGATGATCTGCCGGCGTTGGCCGCCGTCGTAGATGTTCTCGAAAATCGTCGTGGCCGCGGCGTCAATGCGGTGGATGGAGATGCGCGGCGACACGTCGGCGAATTCACTGGCGGGCGCGGCGCTGGTGACGATGCCCGCCCGGCAACCCAACGCGCGGGCCACGGCGCTGGTGTAGGCCGCCGCGCCGCCGGTCACATAGCCGCCGGGGGCCACGTCCAGACAGATGTGACCAACCGCCAGATAATCGACAGGTGGGTGGGGCGCGCGCGTTTGCATCGGTGCATTCTACTTAGGCCGGACAGAATCGGCAAGGAGTCGGCTAAATGGCCCAGACCTGACAGGTGGGCGGCCCCGGTATCGTTTATGTAAAAGTTCTAGGGCCGCCCACCTGTCAGGTCTTGCCAAGCAGTATCATTAAGGCTAAGATTTCAACGATGGCCAAAAGGTTGTTCGATTCACCCGTTTTCCGCGCGCGCCCGCTCTTCAGCCTGCCGCAGGTGATCTTCTTCCTGGTCATCGTCGTGGCGATCATCATCGCCGTCGATCTGAACAACCGGGCGCAGGCGGGGCGGCTGGTGGGCAGCGGCGAAGAGGCCCTGCAAGCCCAAATCGACAGCGAAGCGACCCGCCAGGTGGAGCTACAGGCCACGCTGGAATACGTCAGCAGCGACGATTACGTGGCCGCCTACGCCCGCAACGAGGGCGGCATGATCCTGCCAGGCGAGCGGCGCATTGTGCCCATGTTGCAGGAAGCCACACCCGAACCCACGCCCGCGCCACCGGCCACGCCCGACCCGGCGCTGGACGCCCGCCCCTGGCAGGCATGGTGGCGGCTGTTGACCGACGCCCCCCAACCCACCCGCTAGAAAATAATAAGCCGGCCATCAGGCCGGCTTTTTTTACACAAAAACCTGACCGCCGCGGCTCAGGTGACCCACAGCGATTTCATCAACTCATAGCCGACGATCACTTCCTCGCGGCCGACGCGCAGGCGCATGGGGCCGTTGAACGGGGCGCGGCCGAGAATCTCGAATGGCGTGCCCGGCGTCAGGCTGAGGCTGGCCATGTACTGCAACTTCTCCGGCTCGTGGGTGCGCACGCGGCTGACCAGCCCCTTGTGGCCGACGCCCAGATTGACGATGCACACGTCGTTGATCTCCGGCAGCCTTCCCTCGGGGTCGGGGATGGGTTCGCCGTGGGGACAGCGTTGCGGAAAGCCGGTCATTTCGGCCATGCGCTCGGTCAGCCGGTCGTTGAGGCCCGCGCCCAGCCCGTCGGCGTGATCGTGCGCCTCGTCCCATGTGAAGCCCATCACGTTGACCAGAAAGACCTCCAGGATGCGGTGGCGGCGGATCTCGTGCAGTGCCTCTTCGCGCCCACGCGCCGTTAGCTCCACGCCTTGATAGGGGACGTGCTTAACGAAGCCGACGCTCTGTAGCCGCTTGAGCATGCGCGGCACCGCCGGCGGCGACACGTCCAGACGATCGGCCAGGCTGGTGGTGCTGACCGTCGGTGAATCTTCCTGCAGGCGGTAGATCTCGGCCAGGTATTCGCGCATTGCCGCGCTGGGTTCCATGTCGTCGCGTGAGTCCATCCGGTTTAGTTCGCGCGCTCCAATTGCGCCAGCGTTGTTTCGATGAGATCGACCAATTCCGTCAACAGATCTTCATCGAAGCGAAAAGCCGCGCCGGCGGCCGAAAATAGTTCCGGCAGCGGGCGCGTTCCGCCCAGTTGCAACGCCTGCCGGTACGTGGCGACGGCCTCGGCCTGATCGCGCAGTGCGTTGCGCCACACCTGTAAGGCCCCCACCTGGGCCATGCCGTACTCGATGTAGTAGAACGGGACGTGGAAGATGTGCAGCTTGCGATGCCAGCCGCTGACCCGTTCCGCCTCGAAGCCGCTCCAGTCGATGCCGTGCATGAAGCGATCCCACAGATCGCCCCAGGCCTTGTCGCAGGCCGCAGCATCCAGCGCCGCTTCGGGATGAGTGTATACCCAGTGCTGGAAGCCGTCAACGACGGCCATATAGGGGAAAAAGGTCAGGACTTTGCTCAGATGCTCGATGCGCGCCCGCGCCGCTTCGGCCTCGGTATAGAAGCCGTCAAACCGGCGGGTCAGATAGGGCGCGGCCAGCAATTCCATGCTCATCGACGCCACCTCGCAAAATTCCATCGGCACGTCCAGTTGCCAGATGTAGGGCAATGCATAGCTCTCGAAGGCGTGGAAGGCGTGGCCGGCCTCGTGGAGCATGGTTTGCAGGTCGTCGTGGGTGCCGTCGCCGTTCATAAAGATATAGGGCCGCTGCCGCCAGTTCAGGCTGCTGCAATAGCCGCCCAGCGCCTTGCCCGCCCGCGTGTCCAGATCGAGCAAGCCCTCTTCGGCCATCGTGGCGAATTGGCGGGCCAGCGTCCCATCGACGTGCTCGAACATATTCAGACTGCCCTGGATGAGCGCGTCCTGCCCCTGATAGGGTTGCAGCGGTTGGCCGGCGGCGTCGACCTCGACATCCCACGGCTGCAAGGCATCGAGGCCCAACTGCGCCCGTTTCTTGTCGTAGACCCGCCGCGCCGCGGGCACGATGACGGCCTCGATGGCGTCGTGGAAGAGCAGGGAATCGTCGGGGGTATAGTCGAACCGGTTATAGGCGCGGAAGGTGTAGGCGCGGAAGTCCGGCAGCCCGGCGTTTTCGGCGACCTGGCGGCGCAGTTCCAGCATCTGGCGGTAGATATCGTTCAACTCAGCCCGCTTGCCCTGCCACAGACCCATGATCGTTTTCCAGGCCCGCTCGCGCGTCGCCCGGTCGCGGTTCTGGAGAAGGGAATCCAGTTGGCTCAGGTTCTTCTCTTCGCCGTCCCAATCGGCCTTCATCGCGCCGGTGAGCTTGTCGTATTCATTGCCCAGCTTGGCTAGTTCGGTGAAGAGGGGCACGTTGGCCTCGCGGAACAGGTCGGCCTGATTGCGCATCTTGCGCAGGGCCATGTGCATCTCCGGCCCGAAGGCGTCATCGTTGGCGGCGAAGGCCAGCAGCCGTTCCTTCAGGGCTTGTTCGGCGCGGCGATAGTTCGGCTCGACGTTCTCGACGTAATTCAGGAAGGCTTGCTCGCGGGCCGGGTCGGCCGTGTCCAGCGTCGATTCAATGTAGACGATGGACCCGGCCTCATCGACCAGACGGTTCAGGTCCGACCACTCGCGCAGCCAATCGCGCACGTTGGCTTCATCCAGAGGCGCATGCAGCAGGCGCTCGAAGTGGCCGGCGAAGGACTCCCATTGCGTCGGGTCGATGGGAAAAGGTGTATTGGGGATAGGGGAAAGGGACATGGATTATTACTCCAGCGTGGAATTGTATCCAAAAAGAAAGCTCTTGCGCGGGCAAGAGCTTTATAGCTACACGTTCTGATTCAGGAGCGCAGAGGCGACGACCGGATTCGAACCGGTGATCAGGGTTTTGCAGACCCATGCCTTACCACTTGGCCACGTCGCCATAACAAGACGGCAGGCCCTGCGGCCTGCCGTTTAAGTTGAGAGCGGGCGACGGGATTCGAACCCGTGGCCTTCTCCTTGGCAAGGAGACGTTCTACCACTGAACCACGCCCGCATGGTCTCTAGCTATGTAAATCAGAACCGATGCCAGGACCCAGACTCGAACTGGGGACACCTTCATTTTCAGTGAAGTGCTCTACCAACTGAGCTATCCCGGCCAGTGGGATTGGCTTGTTGTTAATGGTACTGCCATTCTATCGGAATGGCCGCTGGCTGTCAAGAGAATAACGCCGCCGCTCAGCCTCGTCTCCTTTTGTTGACAATCGTTCGCCCAATAGCCACAATTCACAGTGGGAGTGGTTGTGTCCCGGTGGGCGCCCTTGTCTTCAAAATAAGTGGCCGGCTACGCACAGTAGGCGGTGGTGGGTTCGACTCCCATCCGCTCCCGCTAATCCGCTATCTGGACGAATGGACATCCAGCGTATAGGCGGCCGGCTGTAACGTCTGCGGCGAAAGGGCGGCGACGATCAGGATCGGCCGCCTTTCCCCGGCGATGGTCGTCAGCGTGTGTTCCAATCGGCCATCAGCTGGAATCTCCAGCGCGGTCACCGACGGCACGCCATCCTCAAACGTGATCAGTTGCAACGCCCAACGTTGCGCCAACTCGGCCGGGGCGCGCACAAACCCTTCGGCCACCCAGCCCGCATCAAGCGTTTCGATGTCATCGAAAAAGTTGATCTCGGGAATGGCTATGTCATCGACGGCGAACCCGCCATACGTCAGCACCAGATCGGTGACGTATTCAAAGCGCAGTTGTATTTCCTGCCCGGCGAAAGGCGTCAGATCGATTTCTTCGGCCCGCCACTGCCCGTTTTGTCCGGTATAGAAGCGCTCGGTCAGGCCGCTGGCGGAGGGATCATCGACCGGGTCCAGACCCTGCATCCCGGCGGCGGTCAGCCCCTGCCAGGTTTGACCGCCATCGACCGAGACGGCGACGTAGGCAAAATCATAGCCGCGCTCGATGTCGGCGTAGACCCGGTATTGCAGCGTAGCCGATTCGACTTCCCGTAGATCGACCGTCCGGGTCAGGCGGGGGTTGCTGCTGTTGGCCCGTTGGGCATACCAGAAGTGGTCACCCGACGGCGCGGGCGAACCCAACAGGGAGACGCTTTCCGCGCCGGCAAAATCCAGCGTGATCGTCCCGCTGGAGGGCAATTCGTAATAGTCGGCGGCATACTGCTGCACTGTGGTTTCGAAGCGGGCCGGCAGATTGATGGCCTGGGTGGTGGAGATCGGCGCCAGGGCCGGGCCATCCCAGCGGTACGTTTCGGCCACGTCGGCCGTGTCGTGCAAGGCCATGGCCGCCAGCCAGTCGAGCCACAGTGCATCGCCCGTTTTGCCCAGCGCCATAGCCGTCGCATTGTCATCAACCGCCGCCAGACCCGGCGCCGGACTGAGCGAAAACTCACGATAGCCATCCGCGCCCAGGCGGTCGTAGAGGAAACGATTCACCAGATAGCCCTGCCCGTAGAAAGGGATGGTGTTCTCGTCCGTCCAGCGATTGAGTTGCTGGTCGGTATCTTGCAGGAACAGGCTGCCCCGATCCTGGGGGATTTCCGTGAACCCCAATAAGTCCTCGGCCAACATGGCCGCGCCCTCGACAAACCAATCTTCTTCGCCCTGGCTGTTGTCGTGACCCAGCAGATGGCGCAGTTCGTGGGTCAGGGTACTCAGATAGCTTAGCTGGCCGAATTGGCGGCTATTCATAATGAACATGGCCCGCTCGTTCGATGACGGGCTGACGGCCAGGGGCAGCAGATCGCGCGACGAAAAATAGCCGGCCAGGCCGCACTGCTCGACCTCGCCACACAACCGCTCCGGCGACATATGCACGATGTGGACGCGCCCGCCGGCCGGCCGGGCCACGCCGTAATAGTCGTAGAGACGGTCGAAGATGGCGTCGAATTCGGCCGTCTCCTGGGCCAGCAACGCCGCGTCGGGTTCGCCGTCCGCGTCGCCGACCTCGAACCAGAAGTAGGCGTTTTCGCCGACGCTCTTCAGTTCCGCCTCGACCTGGGCGATTGTGTTGTCCTTCACATTGCCGATGAAAAAGGTATCCACCGCGCCGGGTTGCAGGTCAACGGCCGGTTGCAGGGTGGGTAGCGCCGGATCGACGCCCAGATAGGCCACGGCCAGCGCCACGTCGTCGCGAAAGGGAGGGATGGAGCCATCGAAGACAGACGTGGCGACGGGCGTCGCCGGTAGGTCGGTGGGCGGCGGCGTGACGCGAACGATGGTGGCGGTAACCGGTGGGACGGGCGTGGGCATAACCGTGGGCACGGGCGAACTCTCGACCGTGGGCAAGCTCCCGGCCGTGGGCGACGCGGCGATTGTCGCCGCCCCGCTAGTCGGGAGAACCATCTGATTGGCTGGAACCGACCCCGGCCACAGCGAGCAGGCTCCCAGAAACAGGGACAACAATAACAGGATTCCGATTGAACGCATGGGGCGTGATTGTACTCGCGCCGCGGCCGTTTTCGTGAACCGATGGGCCATTTTCAGTCGATTCTCACGAACGCCGGTACAATCAGGGGCATGTTGTCCCTCGATCGACAAAATGAGTGGCGCGAACGGTATCGGGCCGAGCACCCCGGCTGGCGACCGGCGACGGAGGTCTTCGCCGCGGCCGTCCGGTCATCGCTGCCGCCCGATGGCCGTTGGCTCGATCTGGGCTGCGGCCGGGGCGGGCTGGTGGAGCAATTGCCTCACCCGGCGACGCGGACGTTCGGCATCGACCCGGATTACGTCTCGTTGCGCGGCCATCGATTGCCCGGCCTGGCGCGGGCCGTGGCCCTCAGCGACGGGTTGCCCTTCGCCGAGGCGACGTTCGACGTGATCACCGCCGCCTGGCTGCTGGAACATCTCAGCGAGCCGGCGCGCACCTTCGCCGCCGTGGCGCGGGCCTTGCGGCCGGGCGGCGCGTTCATCTTCATCACGCCCAACGGCGGCCACCCGCTCGGCTGGGCCAATCGCGCGGCCGGCCGGTTGGGGCGTTGGCAGGGACGTCTGGTGGATGCCATCTATGGCCGGGCCGAGGGGGATACATTTCCCACCGCCTACCGGGCCAACACGCCGGATACATTGCGCGGCTTGACGGTCGCCGCCGGTCTGAGCCTGGAGACGCTCGACTGCGTAGCCGACCCGTCCTATCTGGCCGTCAACGAGGGCGCTTTTCGCCTGATGGCCCTCATTGACGACCAGTTGCCAGCCGAGCGGCGGATCCATCTCGTCGGCGTGGCCCGCAAGCGTTAGCGGGGAAGTTAGGGACAATACGGTGACAATGGGGCGACAATCGCGTAAAATTCGGCCATGGAGAGTCTATCCCTGCCGCAGCGCCTATACTATCGTTATTTGAGCCGGGCCTATGCGTTCATGTTCGCATTGAGCCGGCGCTCCTTTCTCGGCATCCGGCTGGTTTCGCTCGTGCGCTGGCTGCCGATCCTGCTATTGCTGTGGGGCTGGTTGCGACGTTGGCCGGGGCCGGTCCTCATCGCCATCATGCTCTTCATCATCTGGATCAACTACTCTCTCTGGCGCGCCAAGCGTGATAATTACAATCGCTTCGTGCCCGCCGCGTCTTCGCTACTGGAAGCGGCCGATCTGGAACCGCTGCCGCCCAACCAAAAGGTCAAGCTCCAGGCCACCGGCTTGTTCAGCGTCAGCGGCCGGGAGGACGTCTTGCTCCTGCGCCCGGCCGACTATTGGCGCGTGCCGCTCGGCGAGCACGTCATCATGGTCGAGGAAAAACCGGAAAAATATCTCTATCAATTTTTCAGCGCCCGCAGCCTGCAAAACGTCCAGCCCGGCTGGCTGCTCTTCGGGCCGCAGCCCATCGATTGCCTGGCCGTCACCTTCCTGGCCCGTTGGGGGCCGGAGTACACCCGCTTCGGCCAGATCTACGAGGACGGCAACGACAGCGATTTGCCGCCGCCCAAGCGGATTACCATCTATTTGAGCACCGCCGACCCGGACATACGACGCGCCGTCTGGCAGACCATCGTCAGCGAGGCCCGTCGTAGCCGGCTGGGCGACGCCGCCTAAAAATCGTTCGCGCAATCAGATCGATGCGTATATCATCATAGGCCAAGATGAACGAAAATGAAGCGCTTTTGGTCGTGGAGCGTGGGCCGGTTCCCTCGACCCAGGTGCCGTTGACCAGCGAGCAATTGACCATCGGCCGTAGCGCCGGTAATGATCTGGTGCTGGCCGATCCTGAAGTATCGCGCCGCCACGTACGCATCGTGCGCCGCGCCGATGGCTTCGCCGCCGAAGACATCGGCAGCACCAACGGTACGTTTGTCAACGGCCAGCGCATCAGCCATCTGACGCTGCTGCAAGACGGCGACACGATCGATCTGGGGGATACGGTGCGGCTGCGTTTCATGTCGCTGGCCCCTGTCCCTCCGGCCACGCCGGTCAACCTGGCCGATAAGCCCACCGAACAGATTGCGCCGGTCGTCTATCAGGCCGAAGCCCCGGCCGCGCCGCGCCCCACGCCGCCCGTTCGCCCGGCCCCCGCGCCCGCGCGTCCCGCGCCCGCCCCGGCCCGCCCAAGCTCGCCGCCGCCCGCCCCGGTCTATACGCCGCCCCCGAGCTACACCACCGAACCGCCGCGCCGCGGCCGTGGCCTGTGGGTGGGGTGCGGGCTGCTGGTCGCCTTGCTGCTCGTCTGCGCCGGCACGTTCCTGGTGCTGGATGCCTATGAACAGGGCCAGATACTCTATTGCGGCGCGTTGCGGCCGTTGTTCCAGGTCGTTCTCGGCCCCTTTGGCTTTGCCCCGGTCTGCCCCTGAGCCACGCGCCACACCCTAGCCAATGCCGTCCGTGAGCAAGCCCCATCTGCGCCCCCTCGACTTTCAGCCGGTAACCCATCATGGCCGGCAAATGTGGCTGCTGCGCGATCCGTGGCAACTGGGCGAGCGGCAACTGATCTTCCCCCAAGCCCTGGCCCAGATGCTGCTCCTGTGCGATGGGACGCGCACGCCGGAAGAAATCCGGGCCGAACTGGCCGCGCAACTGGGCGAGGAAGTGCCCCTGGCAATCGTGGCCGAGGCTTTGGCCGAACTGGAAAGGGCCTATCTGCTCATCAACGAACGCTTTGAGGCGCAGCGCCGCCGCCTGCTTGACGAGTATCGGAGCCAGCCATACCGGCCACCGGCTCTGGCCGATCTGAGCTATCCCGCCGCGCCGGATGATTTGGCCGATCTATTCCGGCAGTATGGCGCGGATGATGACGAGAGCGAGGCCGAGCCGTGGCGCGGGCGCGGCGTTGTCTCGCCCCACATCGACTATGGGCGTGGCGGGCCGGTCTATGCCCGCGTCTGGCGGCGGGCCGCGCCGAGCGTCCGGCAAGCCGACATCGTGCTCATCTTCGGCACCGATCACAACGGCCGCCCCGGCAGCATCACCCTAACGAGCCAACCCTACGCCACCCCCTATGGCGTGTTGCCCACCGATCCGGCGCTCATCGACCGGCTGGCCGAGAGTATCGGCCCCGAGGCGGCCTATGCCGAGGAGTTGAACCACCGCAATGAGCACTCGGTTGAGCTGTCGGCCGTCTGGCTCCACCACACCTTCCATCAGGCCGGCCGCGCCCCCTGCCCGATGATCCCCATCCTGATCGGCTCGTTCCACCATTTCCTGCATAACGGGGCGCACCCGGCCGATCATCCCCCCTTTAACCGATTTCTGGCCGCCCTGCGCGAGGCGACCCGCGGCCGGCGCGTGCTGGCCGTGGCCTCGGTCGATCTGGCCCACGTCGGCCCGGCCTTCGGCGATTCGTTTGGCATGGACGCGCAACGGCGCGCCCGGCTGGCCGACCAAGACCAGCAGCTGATGGCCGCCGCATTGCGCGGCGATGCCGCCGATTACTACCGACAAATCTGGAACGTGGGCGATCGCAATCGCATCTGCGGCTTCTCTCCCCTCTATCTGATGCTGCGCTTCCTGGAAACGAGTGGCGGCCGACAGGTTGCCTATGACCAATGCCCGGCCGACCCGACCGATACGTCGCTCGTTTCCATCTGCGGCCTCCTACTGGACTGAGCCTTCGCCGTCAATCCTCCCAACCTAAAAATAAACCAGGGTCAATGTAAAAACATTGTTCCGGTGGAATAGTACTATTGACTTAGGGTTCTAACTGTTGTATTGTTGCAATATGTTGTATTATCCCGCATGACATATTCAGCTTTTGGCCGAGCGGCTTGTGGGAAGACAGGCCGCTAATCGTCAGCGGGGGTTTCATTATGAGCAAAGAGACTTTATTGGAAAACTATGCCGATGTCGATCAGGTCAGCAAGAGGTTAGGGATTCACCCGGAGTCGGTTCGTCGACTTATCCGCGACGGCAAGCTTCCGGCAATCAAATTCGGGAACAAGTGGTTGGTCGAGAAATCAGTCCTGGAGCAATTCGCCAGCGGCTATGACGGACGACCGGGGAACAAGGCCACACTGTTCTAGCTGACCTGTGCATTTGTAGGGGTCCATTGCTCTTTGCTCGTCAGGGAAGAAGGGAAAAGAGGATGCAATCAAGAACGAATACGGATTGTGCCGCCAGCATCCGTGTTATCGGAGTCGGAGGAGCAGGCAGTAATGCGGTCAACCGCATGATCGCCGAGGGTGTCAAGGGCGTCGATTTCATCGCCGTCAACACAGACAACCAGGCTCTCTCCCTTTCTGATGCACCGGTTCGCGTGCGCATCGGCGACAAACTGACCAGAGGCCTGGGCGCGGGAGGGTTCCCCGATCAGGGCGAAAAAGCGGCCGGTGAATCGATCAACGAGATTCAGGCCGTCCTCCAGGGCGCGGATATGGTGTTCGTCACCGCCGGCATGGGCGGCGGCACGGGCACCGGGGCCGCCCCGGTCGTGGCCCGCGCCGCCCGCGAGATCGGCGCGCTGACCATCGGCGTCGTTACCCGCCCCTTCCACTTTGAAGGGAGCAAGCGGGCGCTATCGGCCGAACGCGGCATCGAGCAGCTCCAGCAACACGTCGATACGCTGATCGTCATTCCCAATGACCGGCTGCTGGACATCACCAACAAGCGCATGCCGCTCTATGAATCCTTTCAGTTGGCCGATGACGTGCTGCGCCAGGGCATTCAGGGCATCACCGAACTCATCACCGTACCCGGCCTAATCAACCTCGACTTCGCCGATGTGAAGACGATTATGAGCCAGGGCGGCGCGGCGCTGATGGCCGTGGGGCGCGGCACCGGCGAAGACCGGGCGCGCATCGCCGCCGAGCAGGCCATCAGTTCGCGCCTGCTGGACGTGACCATCGACGGCGCGCAGGGCGTATTGTTCAACATCACCGGCGGGGCGACGCTCAGCCTGTATGAGGTCAATCAGGCGGCCGAAGTCATCCGCGAGACGACCCACCCCGACGCCAACGTTATCTTCGGCGCGGTGATTGACGAGACAATGGGCGACGAAATCCGCATCACGGTCATCGCCACCCGCTTCGACCAGACCAACATGCGCCGCCAGATGCTGCAACACAACGACACCGGCCTGTTCGAGACCGCCGCCCGTCAGGCGCGCCCGCCCGAACCGATGCAACGGCCGCCGGAGCGCATCGTGGAGCCGGCCCCGGCCGAACTCATCCCGCGCTTCGCCCCCGGCAATCTCGACGTGCCGGCCTTCTTGCGCCGCAAATAATCGCTTACCGACCATCCGGGTGCGCCCGGATGATTCCAACGCTTGCTCGCAGGCTACATCCCCCCTCTGCAGCTCCCCCTGTTTCGCAGGACAGGGGGAGCATCCTTTTTAGCCGGCCTATTCGGCGCTCTCCAGCAAGGTGAATTGCGAGCCGCCGGAAACCCAACACGACCGGCCCTCCACCGTGGGCGGGCAGGCGATTTGCCACCAGCCGCCGACCGGATCGCGCCCCACAACTTGCGCGCGGTCGCCCTTCAGCAAGAAGCCCACCCGGTCATAACTGACCCCCGGCCCGGAGCGGATATTCAAATCGACGAGGATGCGCACCGTGCCCTCGGCCGCTTCCGGCGCGGTTTCGCCCGGCAGGGTGGCGGTGGGGGCCAGCCCCGGCAGCGGCGTCGGGGCGGCGCTGGTCGCGGTCGGCGTCGGGTTGGCCGGCGGCGGCGGCAACGTATCGACGCGGCCGGCAAAGGCATTGCAGGCCAGTGACGACAACAACAGGATCAAGATGCCCCAGCGCGCGATAGCCCGATCGTTCATGCCCACCTCTCTAATCCTTCCAGTTGATTCATTATTCGCTTTATTATAGTGGTTCCCGCCAAAGAGGAACCCCTATCGTTCCAATCGCCCCCACCCGCGCACTGGGCTATAATGGTTCGTGCGAGAGGAAAGAGAGACATGAGTTTTCGCCGCTTCATCGACATGGCCGCCCAGCGCGGCGATCTGATCGTCATCGACACCCCCGTCCATACGACTTATGAGGCAGCCAACGTCGCCCACGCGCTGGACGGGCGGCCGGTGCTGTTCAATCATATCCAGGATTACCCCGGCTGGCGTCTCTGCTCTGGGGTCTGCGCCGACCGCCGCAACTTCAGCATGGATCTGGGCGTGCCCGTGCCCGACCTGCTCCATCACCTGTCGCGGGCCGTCGCCAACCCGGTGGCCCCGCCGATTGTGGACAGCGCGCCCTGCCAGGAAGTCGTCGTCGAGGCTGTCGATCTCAACCGGCTGCCCATCCTGCTCCACTTGCCCCAGGACGGCGGCCACTACATCGCCAGCAACGTGGTCATCATCAACGATCCCGAACTGGGGCGCAACATGTGCTACCACCGCCTGTTGCGGCTGGACGGCAAGCGGTTCGCCGCCCGCATTGTGGAGAATCGCGGCACGTATAACGCCATGCAGAAGACGCCCGGCGATCTGCCGGTGGCGATCTGCATCGGCGTGTCGCTGGGCGTCCATCTGGCGGCCTCCATGTCGCCGCCGCCCGGCGTCGATGAGTTGGCCGTGGCCCAGGCCCTGTCCCCCACCCCGCTGGTGAAGTGCCTCACCAATGACCTCTACGTCCCGGCCGAGGCCGAGATCGTGTTAGAGGGGCGCATCACCAAACAATTCTACAGCGAAGGGCCGTTCATGGACCTGACCGAGACGATGGACATCACCCGGATGCAGCCGATCATCGAGATCGACCTGATGACCCACCGCCGCGACCCCATCTTCCACGTCCTGCTGCCCGGCGGTCTGGAGCACAAGCTGCTGATGGGCATGCCCAAGGAGCCGACCATCTTCAACGCCGTCAACGAGGTCACGCGCTGCACCGGGGTCAACATCACCCCCGGCGGCACATCCTGGCTCCACGCCGTGGTGCAGATCGATAAGCAGGGGCCGGACGACGGCCGCCACGCCATCGAAGCCGCCTTTCGCGGTCATGGCTCGCTCAAGCACGTCTGGGTCGTCGATAGTGACGTGGACATCTACGACCCGGCCCAGGTGGAATGGGCGCTGGCGACGCGCTTCCAGGCCGACCGCGATCTGTATATCTATGCGAATCAGCCCGGCAGTTCGCTCGACCCGTCGGGCAGCCACGTCCCCGGCCGCAAGAGCCTGACGGCCAAGATGGGGCTGGACTGCACCATCCCCTGGGATGCCGACCGCGCCAAATTCGAGCGCGGCGAATATGGCCGGGTTGACCTGAGCCGCTATCTCTAATCACCATGACAATCACCCTAAATGAAGACCAACGCGCGATGCTGGCCGGCGAGCAAGGCCGCGCCCGGCAGATGGGCATGCGCCTGCTGCTCGACCTGGCGGCCATGGCCGGGGCCGAACGGCTGACGCCCATCGGCAGCGCCCACCTGTCGGGCGTGTCGCCGCTGACCGGCGGGCTGGGTTTGCGGCTGTTCCTGGCCCGGCTGGCCGAAGACCCCGGCGCGGGCGTGGCCGTGCCCACCACCCTCAACGCCGCCGGCTGCGACGAGACCCAATTTCCGGCCATGCGTATCGCCGTGCCCGATTTCCTGGATCACCATCGCCAAATCGTCGCCGCCTACGTCCGCTTGGGCGTGCGGGCCATCCAATCCTGCGTCCCCTACGAGTGGGATGACGTCTTGCCCGCGCTCCAGCCCGGCGTGGCCGCCGCCTGGGCCGAATCGAACGCCATCTGTTTCGCCAACTCCTACTGCGATTTGCGCACCAACCGCGAGTCGGGGCTGTCGGCGCTGGCCTGCGCCCTGACCGGCTACGCGCCCGACTACGGCCTGCTCGATGAGGCGGCGCGCCGGCCGAATCTGGCCGTCACCGTCACCGTGCCGCTCGATGACCCCACCGACTTCTCTATCCTGGGCGACTGGATCGGCAAGCAGCGCCGCCCCGGCTGGCGTATGCCCTATGGCCCCATCCCGGCCATCACTGGCCTGCCGGCCGAATTGACCCACGAGCAGCGCAAGGCCCTGAGCGCGGCGGCGGCCAACTATGGCTGCCCCTTGCTCTATCTGGTGGACACCGCTGAGGCGCTGCCGACCGACGTTCAGGATCAGTTGACCTTCGGACCGGACGAACTGGCCGGGCGCTACGCCGAGCTACACCCGGCCGCCCCCATTTCCCTGATCGTCCTCGGCTGCCCGCAGGCCTCCATCGGCGAATTACGGGCCATCGCCGCCCTGTTGCGCGGCCGGCGGGTGGGGGCAGACCCGGCTGCCCCCGGCCAACCGCCGCCGCTGTGGGTGTTCACCTCGGCCACGTCGAAGGCCATCGCCGAAAGAACCGGCCTGGCCGCGGCCATCACCGGCAGCGGCGCGCTGCTGCTGGAGAACACCTGCCCCGAAGTCGTACCCTATGACCAAAGCTGGGTCAGCCACATCCTGACCAACTCGATGAAGGCCGAACATTACATCAAGTCCGGCCTGAACGGCATCCCCACCTCGGTCATGCGTCTGGCCGATTGTATTGCCCTGGCGGCCGGCGAGCAGGTTCTGACCGAACAAGCGCCCCCACCGACGGCCCCGACCATCCACCCGGCCCCCAAGCCGCCACGACCCGCGCCAGCCAAACCGGCTGACGAACCGGCGGCCGTCACAACCGCCTTGGGGCGCGGCTTGCCGTCGCAGGGGGACTACGAAATCATCGGCGAGGCGTTCGTCACCGACACGCCGATCACCTTTCTGGGTTATGTCAACCGGCAGACCGGCGTCATCGAGGAAGAGGGCCACCCGGCCGACGGCCAAAGCCTGGCCGGCAAGATCGCCATCTTCCCGCGCGGCACCGGCTCCAGCGTGGCCCCCTACGTGCTGCTGGAGTTGTACTATCGCGGCGTCGGCCCGATTGCCGTGGTGAATAGCGAGATCGATCAACAAACCGCGCCCGCCTGCTCGCTGGAAGGCATCCCCTATGCCTTCAGCTTCGACACCGACCCCACCCGCTTCATCCGCCACGGCGACCGGGTGGCCCTGCGGCGCGTGGGCGACGCCGTCACATTACATGTCATTGAGCGAGGTTAACGGCATGTCGCCATTGTTGAACTTCCTGCTGGCCGTCGTCATCGTCATCATCGCCGCTAAGGCCGGGGGCTACGTCAGCGCGCGGCTCGGCCAGCCGGCGGTGCTGGGCGAATTGCTCGTCGGCCTACTCCTGGGGCCGACGGTGCTGAACCTGTTCCACATCGTGCCCTGGTTCGCCGGCGATACGCACCTTGAGGAATCACTGACGCTGTTCGGCGAGATCGGCGTCCTGTTGCTGATGTTTCTGGCCGGGCTGGAACTGGAGCTGGACGAACTGCTCAAGTCGGGCAAGGTGGCGGCGCTGGCGGGCACACTGGGCGTCGTATTGCCCTTGCTGGGCGGCTACGCGACGGCCCTGCTTTTCGGTCTGGGCCAAACCGAGGCGGTGTTCATCGGTCTGGCGCTGTCGGCCACCAGCGTCAGCATCTCGGCCCGGTCCCTCATGGAGTTGGGCGTGTTGCGCAGCAAGGTGGGCATCGCCCTGTTGGGCGCGGCCGTCTTCGATGACATCCTGGTGGTG
>CXWJ01029684.1_pt1 | contig 22567 bp, 19 predicted proteins | sample 590841 | NCBI WGS metagenome assembly CXWJ01 (sample SAMEA3498367, study PRJEB10139) | wastewater metagenome | biome: wastewater treatment plant; material: activated sludge | place: Austria | collected 2015-01-21 | reverse complement strand
ACGGTCGACCGGCACCTGGGCCGCGGGCGAGCCGTGGCCCCAGTTGTAATTGATCGCCGCCTCATCGCGCACGAGCACGGGCGAACCGCCCAGGTTCATATTGTTGAAGTATTCAGCGTGGAATGCGCCCGTGGCCGGCGGCGGGGTGGTCGATAGCCGCGTCCAGTTCAGCACCACATAGGCCCGTTCGGTGTTCTCGAAATATTCCACCTTGATGGGAACATTGCCGGCGGGCAGATCGATGTCGGCCTGATGCGTCGTGGCCGCCTGAACGCGCCACTGATCGATGATGAGGATATTGTTGACCCAGACCCGGACGCCGTCATCGGAGGTGACGCTGAAGCGGTAGCGCCCGGCCTCCACCGGCAGGTTGCGCACCCAGCGCACGGAGAAGAAATCGGACGGGAAACCGGGGGCGGGGGTGCCGAAGCCCCAATTGAAGTTTACGGCCGAGGTCGTGCCGGTCAGCGCCGGCGTCCCGCTCAGGTTGGTATTGGTGAAGTACTCATTGAACCACGGCTGGCCGCCGGTCGGCGGCGGCGTCGTGCCGCCCACCTGGACGTAGTTCATCTTGGCCACGGCCACGCCGCCCGCTTCGAAATACTGGACGACGATGGTGTGGTTGCCCGCGCCCAGGAAGACGTCGGCGTTGACCGAGTGGGCCTGGCTGTCGAACCAGACGTCGATAATCAGCACGTTATCGACCCAGACGCGCATGCCGTCATCGGTCGTGGCCGAGAAACGGTAGGTGCCGGCCGGCAAATTGGCCGTCTGCGTCCATTGGGCGGAGAAGTTGTCGGTGAAGACTTCGATAGCCGGGGAGCCGCCGCCCCAGTCGAAGTTGATGTTGGCATCCTGTCGCACCAGCACCGGATTGCCGGACAGATTCCGGTTGTTCCAGTATTTGCCTTCCCAGGCGCCACCCTGAGCGCTCAGGTTCAGGGAGCTGCTGCTCAATGCGGCGATAATAAAGGCGGAGAGAAAGATTGCTGCCAGGACGTTGCGCACTCTTCCGAAACCATGCCACCTGTCCATTGAAATTCTCCTGTTGGCGCACATTCGCGCCATCTCGATCGGCGAGGGCCAAATAGGACTAACCAGCACGAACAATCGCGCTGACGACACATGACATAATAATAGTTCTCTGCGAACAATATGTCAAGTGTGCGATGGTGCGATGGGGCGGGCTAGGGGGTGGGGAGGGGGCGGGCCGGGGTACGCACGTCGCCGGCGCGGCGGGAGATACGCCGTTCGTCCATGTGCTCCAGCAAGGCGATGGCATATTTGCGGCTCGCGCCCAGCAAATCGCGGGCTTCGGCGGCGGTGATCGACCCTTGCTGATGCAGAAGAGTCGTCAATCGGTCAATCAGTTGGTCGTCGAGGTCAGTGGCGTAGACCACATCGGCCGTGATCGCCTTGACTCGGCCCATGTCGCTCAGGGCCATAAAGATAGCCGGATCGACGATCTCCTGACATTCCTTGACGCTGGGGGCCAGAATTCCGCGACTATCCAGGAAAGCCATCAACCGGGCGATGGCCTCTTCCTGACCCGGCGTAAAAGTAATGTGGTGGTCAGGTCGGCATAAGACAGCGCCCGCTTCAACCATTTCACCATTGCCAACCAGAAATTCGCATAGTGAAACGTAAACAACCACCGGAACCTGTAGCCGGGCGCGCAATTCCTCGCGTTCCATCCCCAGACGGAGGGGATACTGGCGATGGTATTCGGCCAATTCCTGTGGCGCGCGCTCACTTAGCCCGCGCCAGCTCGTGGCGGCGATGACGGTCTTGCCCAGATCGATGACCTGGCCGGCAGCAATCAGGTCCTGTAGCGCCGACCGGCCCGCCGCCGGCGGCAGACCGGACTTCTCGATCAACGTAGCCGGCGGCAGCGGCCCCCAGCGGAGCAGGGCGGCCAGGAGCAATTCATCCGGTGCGTCTTCCTGCAAGGCGCGGAATCGTTCGACCACGTCGGCGCGGAGGCGGCGGTGTCGCCGGCCGGGGTTGGCGTCGAGGACGCGACCGCCGCCGAGGGTCGTCCCCGGCGATGCGCGGCGCAGGATGAAGCGGTCGCCGCGCAGGACGGCCAACGGCTCGGCCAAAGCCAACTGCACCCAACCCGATTGGCCGGGCGGTATGGCTTCCTGACCGATGAGGCGGGCATGGGCCGTCACTTCGGCCGCGCCGATGAAAACCTTTACCTCGGCGTTATGGGCCAGGGGGGCATCGGCATCGGGCAGGTGACGATAGGCGACATCCAGCAGACGGGATGGGCGCAGCACGCCGCGCGGGGCGATCACCTGCCCGCGGCGTAGCTCCTCGCGGCTGATGTTGGTCAGGTTGACGGCCACGCGGCTGCCGGGATGGGCGACGTCGCGCTTCACCTTGTGCGTTTGCAGGCCACGCACGCGCCCCGTCAAACCGTCCGGTTGCGCTTCGATCTCGTCGCCGACGCGCAGGCGGCCGTCGATCAGCGTGCCGGTGACGATGGTGCCAAAGCCCGGCATGGTGAAGACGCGGTCAATGGGTAAGCGCGCCTGCCCGCGGTCTGTTTTCGGTTCGAGTTGGCTCAGGGCCTGGGCCAGTGATTGTCTTAGCTGATCCAACCCCCGGCCGGTGCGGGCCGAGACGGGCACGATCGGTGCGCCGGCCAACACCGTGCCCTGCAATGCGTCGCCGATCTCCAGGGTCACCAGATCGAGCCAATCGGGATCGTCGACCAGATCGCACTTGGTCAGGGCGACGATGCCATGCTCGATTTGCAGCAAGTCCACGATCGCCAGATGTTCGCGGGTCTGGGGCATGATGCCTTCGTCGGCGGCGATGACGAAGAGCACGAGGTCGATGCCGCCGATGCCGGCCAGCATATTTTCGATGAAGTCGCGGTGGCCGGGCACGTCAACGATGCCGACCTCTTCGCCGGCCAGCGTTAGCCAGGCGAAACCGAGGTCGATGGTCATCTCCCGCGCTTTCTCTTCGGCCAGCCGGTCGGGGTCGATGCCGGTCAGCGCCTGGACGAGGGTCGATTTACCGTGGTCGACGTGGCCGGCCGTGCCGATGACGTGCATGGAGGTTTACGCGATGCGCGGCGGTTACTCTTCGCGCACCGGCACCAGCGCCGGTTGGCGGCGGCGATTGGGGTTTTGTTCCAGCGCCTTCTCCACTTCATCCAACCACACGACCGGCCACTTCTTGATGGCATCGGATTGGGCGGCCTGGATGCGGGTGATTTGGGTCAGATCGGCCGTCAGGCGCTCCAATTCTTCCTCCAGGGCATGGATCTGTTCGCGCAGTTCGCGCTCGCGCCGGTCGTTGATCGACAGGCGTTGCAAGGCGTCGGCCTCGAAGTTCTTCCACTTGCGCGCATCCTCCACCACAAACTGTTCCCAGCGCGATTCCATGCGCTTGGACTCAACGCGCACCAGTTCGTTGGCTTCCCGTTGTTGCTGTTCCAGGTGGGTCTGTAGCGATCGCATTGTCTCGACGGCCGTGCGCGATTCGTTGTATTGGTTGTTGAACTTAACCCAGTCCTGATTGAAGCGATGGAAGGCCGTCTCGTGCTCGTCCATGGCGCGCTGCCAGCCGGCCAGCCGTTGGTTGCGTTCGTGTTCGCCAATCTGCACCTGCTCGGTCCAATCGGTGATGCTCTTGCGCAAGAGGACCTGTGCCTCGCCGGTGGTCTGGGCGGTGGTCTGCACCTTGGAAAGATTTTGCCCCAGGATTTCCAGGCGGTTGGTGATCGGTTCCCAGCGCTTGCTAATTTCCAACAGCACCGCCTGCACCTCGCCGATGTTGCGGCTGTCCTGCTTCTCTTTCTCTTCCAGGAAGGTCAACGACCGTTCGACGTTTTCCACCATGGAGTTTAGCTGGGTGAGAGTGTTTTGCTGGACGCCAATCAGATTCGCCAGACGTGCTTCCTCCGCCTGACGCAGCGGCAACACTTGCTCGATGCGGCCGATGGCCGGCAACTCTTTACGAATATCGGCGATCTCGCGCGAAGTGGCTTCGTGTTCCACGCGCCGCAGGCGGTCAAGCTCCCGTTCGGCGTCGATACGGCGCTTGTCATATTGCTCGATCATCTTGACGATGTCGTCCTTGAATTGCGACAATTGCGTATCGACCATCGGGATGCGCGAGAGCTGGGAATTGACGACCCCTAGCTGCTTTTCCAGGTCCTGGATGCGGCGGTCGCGGCTGACCAATTCGCGTTCCTGGAGTTCGCCGCGCTGTTCCAGTTCGGCCAGCTTGCGCGCCGACTTGCGCCGCTCTTCGTCCAGCCATTCCAGACGTTTGCGCAGTTCGCCCACTTCCTGATCGAGGGCGCTGCTGCCGCCCGGCCTTGGGTTTGAATTCTTACTCATCGCCTTGCCATCCGTGTAAACCGTGAGGTTCCGTGGTGAATTCTTTCATCTTTGTTGGCGGCATTATACTACCGGCTGGGGGGCAATCCAACTTGCCCTCATTTGCTCATGCGCCATACAATTCAACGCCATGCATATCGGCATCGATTGTCGCTTACCGACATACCGCATGGGGGGAATCAGCCAGGCTACCATCTATCTGATTCAGGCCCTGGGCGCGCTGGCTGATGACGATCGGTATACGATCTTTCACAAGCGCGGCGAAGCGCGTTCCTTTTTGCCGGAGAACGGCAGATTTTCGCGTAGTAATTTGTGGACACCCTGTCATCACCCGCTGGAACGATATTCGTTGGCCGTCGAGCTAGTGGGGCGGGGGCTGGACGTTTATCATAGCCCCGACTTTATCCCTCCGATTCTCCCCGGGGCGCGCCGAGTGATTACGGTCCACGACCTGACATTCCTCTATTACCCGCAATTCCTGACGGCCGAGAGCCGCCGCTATTACGCCGACCAGATTGAATGGGCCGTCAAAGTGGCCGACGCCATCATCGCCGATAGCCACGCCACCCGCGCCGATCTGATCAACTTGCTGGGCCTCGCGCCCGAGAAGGTGACGACCATCCATCTGGCGGCTAACCCCATCTTCAGCCGGCCATACGCGGCCGAAGCCATTGACCGAACGCTGGCAGAATTCAACTTGACTCGTGGGTTCATTCTGACCGTGGGCACGCTGGAACCGCGCAAGAATCTGGCAACGTTGTTCGCGGTCTATCACCGGCTGCGGGCAGAAAAGGGGGTTAATGTCCCGTTGGTGCTGGTGGGTGGCAAGGGGTGGAATGACGCGGCGATCTACGAGGCCATCGCCCGGTTGGGGTTGGCCGACCACGTCATTCACCTCAGCGGGGTCGCCGACGTCCAGTTGGCCCATCTCTACCACGCGGCCGGCGTCCTGGCCTTCCCGTCCCATTACGAGGGGTTCGGCCTGCCGGCGCTGGAGGCCATGCTGTGCGAATGCCCGGTGGTTGCCAGCGATCGCGGCTCGCTGCCGGAGGTGATCGGCGACGCGGCGCTATCGCTCGATCCCAATGACGTCGATGCCTGGGTAGCGGCCCTCCAGCGGGTTCTGGAAGATGACGGCCTGGCGGACGGGTTGCGACTGGCGGGGCGGGCACAGGCCCAGCAATTCACGTGGGCGAAGACGGCCGCCGCGACCCTGGCCGTGTATCGTGGCCGCAATGGGTGATGGGTATGGCTGACATCCTGATGCTGACCCCGCAGTTGCCCTATCCCCCGCAGCAGGGGACCAGTTTGCGCAATTTCCACATGCTGCGCGCCCTGGCCGAACACCACCGCATCACGCTGTTGAGTTTCGCCGAGGCGGGCAGCCCGGCACAACTTGAGCCATTGCGCCGCTATTGCGATGTGTTGCCGCCGGTTCCGGCCCCCACGCGCACGACGGCCGAGCGCCTGCGCCAACTTTTCACCAACCGCCGGCCGGACGTGGCTTTGCGCCTCGCCAGCCGGGAGTTTGACCGCGCGCTGAACGAGGCTCTATCAGCGCACACTTATGACGCGGTGCAGATCGAGGGTATTGAACTGGCCGCGACTATCGGCACAATTCGCGCCCACCCGTCCGCGCCGCGTATCGTGCTCGACTGCCACAATGCCGAGACGGCGCTGCAACGGCGCGCTCTGCGGACCGACCTGGGCCAACCGTCGCGCTGGCCGGCGGCACTATACTCCGGGATGCAAATCGGCCGCCTAGCCAGATTCGAGCGGTGGGCGCTCGAGGCGGCCGACGCAGTGATGGCCGTCAGCGAGACCGACCGCGACCGCCTTCGGGCCATGATTGGGGATAGTAAAACGATCACCGTCATCCCCAACACCATCGACGTGGGCGAATATGCCACCGCCGCGCCGGCCGACCCGGCCCTGCGCTACGATCTGGTGTTCACCGGCAAGATGGATTACCGGCCCAACGTCGATGGTATCCTGTGGTTTGCGGCGCAGGTGTGGCCGGGCGTGCGGCAGCGGCGTCCCCAGACCACATTCGCTATTGTGGGCCAGCGGCCACACCCGCGGCTGGAGCCGTTGCGGGCGCTGGCCGGCGTCACGCTGACCGGCAAGGTGCCGGAAGTGCAGCCCTATCTGGCCGGGGCAAGCGTCTACGTCATCCCCCTTCGCATAGGAAGTGGGACACGCCTCAAACTCATCGAGGCCATGGCCGCCGGCAAGGCGGTCATCTCCACGACCATCGGGGCGGAGGGGTTCGCCGTCTCGCCCGGCGGCAACATCATCCTGGCCGATCAGGCGGCGGAGTGGGTAGAAGCGATCGTGGCGTTGCTCGACCACCCCGAAAGGCGGGACGAAATGGCCGCCGCCGCCCGCGCCTTCGCGGCCCAATTTGATTGGCGGCAGATCGTCCCGCGCCTCAGAGAGATTTACCCTGACGAAGCTACAACGGGATAAGCGGCGACTGGGGCGCGGCGCTCAGATATTCCGCGCCGTCGGCCGTCACCAACACGAGGTCTTCGATGCGCACACCGCCGAAGCCGGGCACGTAGATGCCCGGCTCAACCGTCATCACCGCGCCGGCCGGGATGATCGTCTTTTCGGACAAGATACTGAAGCGCGGCTCTTCGTGAATCTCCAGCCCCAGGCTGTGGCCGGTGCCGTGGCCGAAATGGTCGCCATGTCCGGCGGCCTTGATCAGATCGCGGGCCAGCGAATCGATGGCCTTGCCGGAGACACCAGCCCGTATGCCCTGAATGGCCGCGGCCTGCGCCTGCTGGACGGTGTTGTAGATGTCCCAGAAGGAATCATCGGGGCTATCCCCCAGATAGAAGGAGCGGGTGAGGTCACTGCGGTAACCATCCACCTCGGAGCCGAGATCGACGACGATCATGTCGCCCGGCTCCAGCAATCTATCGCCGGGCCGGTGATGGGGCAGGGCGCTATTGGGGCCGGAGGCGACGATGATATCGAAGCCGGGCCGATCGGCGCCGGCGTCGCGCATGAACTTCTCCAATTCCCAGGCCAGGGCGCGCTCAGACACCCCCGGGCGGGCCAGGCGGGGGAATTGGGCCACGGTGTCATCGGTAATGCGCGCCGCCCGGCGAATCGCGGTCAGTTCATCGGCCGTTTTCACGGCGCGAAACGGCTCGACCGTCGTCGGCAGGGCGCGCCAGCGAAAGCCTTTCTCGCGCTTGAGGGCGCTGTATTCGGCCAGGCTGACGTGCCGCGCCTCAATGCCGATGCGCTCGGCGCCGCTCATCTGCAAAAATTTTGCGGTGTCGTCTTTCTCCCCCTTCAGGCGATGGATTTCAAATTGGGGGGCCTGATGCGCGGCCTGTTCCCAATAGCGGGAATCGGCGGCCAGGATAGCCCGGTCGCGCGTCACCAACAATCGGCCGGCCGAACCCGTGAACCCGCTCAGCCAACGGCGGTTGGCCGCGCTGGTGATCAATAGGGCATCGACCTGCCAACCTTCCAAGCTGTCTCGAACCTGCGTCACTCTGTCTGTCATAGTGGTTACATCCTAATGCTCAACATAGATTTGCCCCTTGCCCGCTGTCACGCGGCCGATTTCCACCGCGCCTGGAACCTGGGCCACATAAGCGGCCACCGCGCCGGGATCGAGGGCCACCAACAGGCCGCCCGATGTCTCCGGCGTGAATAACAAATCCTGGAACAGCAAGCTGATGCCCTCGGCAAAGCGCACGTGGGGGCCAAAATGGACGGTGTTGTTGCCCATGCCGCCGGGGAACGCGCCCGCCGCGCCATAGTCCGGCGCGCCGGGCAGCCAGGGCAACGCGGACAGGCGCAGCCGGAAATCGACGCCGCTTTGTTGGGCCATCTCATGGGCATGACCCAGCAGCCCGAAGCCGGTGATGTCGGTCATGGCGTGGGCCGGGGCGGTCGAGGCGGCCCGGGCGGCGGCGCGGTTTAGCTGCTTCATGCTCTGGACGGCGGCGGCCACGTGGTCGGGTGCTGCCAACTCGCGCTTCAGGGCTGTGGTGATGACGCCCACGCCCAGCGGCTTGGTCAATATAAGGCTGTCGCCCGGTCGGGCGCCGCCCTTGCGCAGGATGGCGTCGGGATGGACCAGACCGATAGCGGCCAGGCCATACTTGGGTTCGCGGTCGTTGACACTATGACCGCCGGCGATGATGCCGCCGGCTTCGGCCACTGTTGCCGCGCCGCCGCGCAGGATGTCGCTCAGAATCGCCATATCGAGCGTATCGGGGAAGGCCACCAGGTTGATGGCGAACAACACTTCGCCGCCCATGGCATAGATATCCGACAAGGCATTGGCCGCGGCAATCGCCCCGAAGTCGTAGGGATCATCGACGACCGGCGGGAAAAAATCGGTCGTGGCGATGATCGCCTGCGTCTCGTTCAGACGGTAGACGGCGGCGTCATCGGCCGCGGCGAGACCAACCAGGAGGTCGGGAAAATCGCCCGCCCGGAACATCCCCCGCAAAGGGTCGAGCAGTTGCTCCAGCGCCGCCGGAGCCAGCTTAGACGCTCAACCCGCGCACGAGGCCAGCGAAGTCAATCGAATCTGCTTGTCGGTCATACGTTTCTCGGCTTTCAAGCGGCGTGATTCAAGCCATGGGAAGCTTAACGCTTGCCACGGAAAGTATACTGTTGGGCGATGATTCGGCAATTTACGTTGCCCGGCGGCGGGCGGCCACCTATAATGATCGGTTATGAAATATCTGCCGTTGGCGAGGGTCGAGAGTTTGATCAGGCGGGTGGTCGAGGAGCCGTTCACCTGGCTGGGCGCCGGCTCGCTCGATCCGTTTCAGCTTGCTTCCCATCTGACCCGCCAGTATGAGCACGCCGCGGCCCAGGACGAAGCGCCGCAACGGTTCACGGTCTACATCAGCCCCGACGATTATGACGACATCGAGCGCGAGCTGCCCGCTTTTCAGCAGCAGGTGGCCGATTACGTCGTCCTGATGGCCCGCCGGCGCGGCTTCGATTTGAAGGAACCGCCGGCCGTAGACATCCAGGCCCGGCCCGAGGAGGCGGCGCGCTCGGCCCATATCGTGGCCCACTTCGATTCGCCCGACAATCCATCGGAGACGGGCATCCTCTTCACCGGCGACGGAGCGGCCATCCATGAGGCCATTCGCGCCGCCGACGCCTTCCTCATCATCCAAGGGCGGCAGCACATCGCCCTCGATCAACCCGTCATCCGCATCGGCCGGCGGGTTGACAATGATATCGTGCTCGACTTGCCTTCGATCAGTCGCCAGCAGGCCCAGATCAGATGGCGGCAACGCTATTTCGTCCTCTATGACGTGAGCGGCCAGGGGAACACGTCGGTCAATGGCGTGCGAATTCAGGAACACGTGCTGCGCCCCGGCGACGTAGTGGCCCTGAGCGACATCCTGATGGTCTATGGCGAAGGGCGCGACGAGCCGGGCGGCGTGAATCCAGACGCGGCCGATGGCATGGATTCGACCATGCTCAAACCGGAAGAATGAGTCCGGCTACCATCCTCCTTCTGCTGCGTCTGCTCAGCGCGGCGGCATTGTTGTCCTTTCTGGGCGTGTTGTTTTATTTTCTCTACGCCGATCTGCGGGNNCGTTCGGTTCGCTGCGGGTGCTGGCCAATCGGACAGGCAACCCGCCGGTGGACTCCCTCGTCGAATTAGCGCCCATCACCACCATCGGCCGGCATAGTCGCAATAACATCGTCCTCAACGATACCTACATCTCCGGCGAGCACGCGCTTCTGTCGTGGCGGGATGCCCAGTGGTGGCTGGAGGATCTGGGCAGCCGCAACGGAACACTGCTTAACGACATTGCGTTGACCGACCCAGTGGTTATCTCGGCCGGGGACGTCATCGCTATCGGCGAGGTGCGCTTTAAGCTGGAGCTGCCGGGGAGACGTGAAGAGGGGGAGAGCGGCATACGAGATTCGAACTCGTGATAACAGNNCTTGGGAAGCTGCTGTGATACCACTTCACCAATGCCGCTTATTCAGTGGGGATTATAAGGCTCATGGCGGAAATAGGCAAGGCGGATTGTCTCACGCCGGCCCGGACGTTTCGGCGGTGGCCGTGGGGCGCGCTTGCCGCCGCGGCATGGACAGGCCAAAGCCCACGGCGGCGTGGCGATGACTTCGCAGACGCTCACCGGAATAGTTCACGGCGTAGTGAACCGAGGCTGAAAGACCGAGCAACATCCACCACAGAAAACCGGGCCGCGAGCCGAGGGCGATGGCGTCGAAAATGCCGAATACCCAGCCGGCCATGAGGGAACCCGCTAAACCGGCGACCAGGGCGTAATACGGGTGACGCCGAGCACCTCGCCGGCGCAGGTTTTGCCAGGTGGTTGCCAGCAGGGCCGCGCTGATGAACCAGAGTGCCAGGTAGCCGGCCAGACCGGGCAGGCCCAAATCGAGCGCCGCTTGCAGTAAATGGTTATGGGCGTGCCCCAGATCGATGGTGTCGGCGATGCTGAATAGGGGATAGAGCACATGGACGACCCGCCGAAAGGCGTTCAGGCCAACGCCGGTGAGGGGGTGATCGGCGATGGCTAAGAGGGCACGCGACCAGATCTCCAGGCGACCGCTCAACCCCAGCGCATCGCCGACAAGGTCTTGTTCCAGCGTACTAATCGCATAGGACATGACCCCCGCCAATGAAATCAACAGACCGGTGAGCAGCACCAGCCGCCAGCGGGAGGGCAAATATAAGGCCAACACCACCGCCACACCCGCCCCCAACGCTAAAATCCCACCTCGGGACGACGTAGCGATGAGGGTCAGACCGGACAACAGGGTTGTCGCCAGCACAAATAGCAACCCGAATTTATTAGTCCGCCACAGCGGACGGCTCAATCCGACGAGGCAAGCCAGGGCCATCGGGGCGATCCAGGCCATGACGCCGGCCAATTCGTTGGAATTGACGATCCCCCCTACTGCGCCGGGGATGCCTTGCGCCGACAGGGCGACGTAGTCGCGCGCGCCATTCAAAAAATCAAAGGGCGGTTCCCAGGTTGCTCCCAATAAACCGACGACAGCCATGACGATGCCCAACAAAAAGTAGACCGCCACGATAGGCCATGCGGAGAATTGGCGGCTATAGTCGACAACCGCGCCGAACAAGGCCACCCCCAACAGAACCCCGGCCAACTTAGGCAAGCTGAGCGCGGGATCAAAAGAAACCAGAAGCCCCACGCCGGTCATCATCAGTAACAGCAGTAGGGCCACATTGTAGGGCGTGGCCGGAAAGAAACGTCCGGTCACGATCTTGCGAATGATCCAGAAGGCGGGGACGGCCAGAATGATAAACCCGCGCGACCATTCCGGAAACATAAATAAGGGCAGCAGACCCAGGAGGATGAGCCATTCCCAGCGATTGAGCAAGCGGGCCACATGCCACATGAAACCATCATACTGACTGGGCCGCTTTGCCGCAAGTTAGAAAGGGTGAAAATCCGCCACAATGCGGTTGCCTCAGACCGCAGAGAGTCTATAATCAAAAACCGCAGAAGGAAACAGGAGACGCGATGGGGACAAGTCCGTTAATCTTGTTGGTGGAGGGGCAGAGCATCGGTCGCGATTCACTCGCCACCATGCTTGCCAAAGCCAACTACGACATCTTAATTGTCCGTTCCGGGACAGAGGCTTTGGCGTGGCTGGGCGACCATCATCCCGACCTGATCATTTTCGATGCCTCCTCCATGCGCTCCAATGGCGTTCGCAATTGCCGACGATTGCGCCGCGTGGCCGAGCATACACCGATCATCCACAGTCGTTCGGCCGGCGAGGAAGAGGATCGAGCCGCTGGGGCCGATGTCTATCTGGAACGACCGTTTTCGCCGCGCAAGCTGTTGAACCGGGTTCGCGCCCTGTTGCCGGCCGACACGCAAAAGGAAGAAATCGTGCGCTACGGCAATTTGACGCTGTTCCGCACCAAGCGTTCCGTGGATGTAATAGGCAAGGGGGAGTTCGCGCTGACGCCCAAGCTGGCGTCCCTCCTGGAGCATTTCATTCGCCACCCCAACGAACTCCTCACCCGGCGGCAATTGATGCTATGGGTGTGGCAAACCGATTTTATCGGCGATACGCGCACGCTCGACGTACACATTCGCTGGGTGCGTGAATGTATCGAAGTCGACCCCAGCCATCCCCAATTGCTGACCACCGTTCGCGGCCAGGGGTATCTATTGCGCATTGAGCCGCCGAAGACCAATTCCGACAAAGCCCATTCGGTCGAATCGTCGTGATGCTCGCGGCCTCGCGCCGGCCGCCGCTTCCCCAACACAAAAAGAGCATCGCCGCACTGGGCGATGCTCCCATCTAAATTTAGTGCGCTAGGTGCCGGCGCAGCTAACGAATCAAGCTGCTCCCGGCGGATATGGTAGCCTTTACTTTTTGGCGCTTTTCGCCACGGGGGTGGCGGTGCGCGCCGCCGCCAGAGCGGCCATCAGGCGCCCCTTGCGACGCGCGGCATTGCGCGGGTGGATGACGTTCCGGCGCGCCGCCTTATCCAGCGTTTGGTAGGCATCGTGCGCTACCTTTTCCGCTTCGTCGAGTTTATTCTCGGCAATCAGACGACGAACTTTCTTCACGTAGGTACGCGCCGAGCCGCGATAATGGCGGTTGCGCTCGGTGCGCTTTTCCGTCTGTCTAATGCGCTTCTTTGCAGATTCCGTATTTGCCAATTCAAATCCTCCGAAATGATAGCCTCTTTTATGATTGGAGGCGTGAGAGCCGATGAATATTAACACAATCAGGAAATTTGGCAAGTGGCCCTTGCCGGGCCGCGCCTATATAATTAGCCGTTCGTTATCTTGATTTGTCACTGCCGCCGCGCCCCGCACTATGGATGAACAGCTACGCAATGGTTTGCTATCTCTGACCGTTCAGACGTATGAGATTGGCTATCTTCTCCTGGAACATGATCTGACTATTCGCGACGGCCACCCTCACGTTGACCGCTGGCTGGGCCACTCCTACCGCGTTTACATGGGTCGCAATGTGACCGAGGCGATTCCTGAATTGATCGGGAGTGAAGAGGCCCTGGCGATGATTGGCGTCGGCGAGGATGCTTACCGTCTGGAGGCGATCTTCCGGCCGTCGGCCGATGAACTCGGCATGTTTTTCGACATCCAAATCATCCGTCTGCCCGGCGATGACCAACTGCTGCTGACCACTTCGGATGCCACCCGCAAAACACGTCAGGAATTCCTCTTGCAGCAGCAGCATAATGAAGTGAAGTTGCTATCGGCGCAATTGACCCAGACCAACGAACGATTGAGTTATATTCTCAAGCGTCTTGTGCCTGAACCGGTTGCCAGGACGATGATAGCCAATCGTCAGATGCCCGAACCGGGGGGCGAGATGCAGCGCGAGGCAACTATCCTCTTCGCCGACATGCGCGACTTCACCGTCTTTGCCGAAGTATACCAGCCCGCCGACACGCTCGATTTCCTCAATACCTATCTGGCAATCATCGCCGAAGCGATTTTGCGCCATCAGGGCAGCCTGGTGCAACTGGTCGGGGATATGGTCATGGGCGTCTTCAACGTGCCCGAGGAGCAGGCCGACCACCCGTTGCGCGCCGTGCGGGCGGCGCTGGATATTCAGCAAAGTTTGTTGGCGTTCAACAAAACGGCCGATTCCCGGTTTCCGTCCGTCCAGTTCGGCGTAGGCATCAGCACCGGCCCGGTCATTGCCGGCTATCTGGGGATGCAGCAGCGCTTTCGCTACGCGGTCGTCGGTGATGCCACCAACGTCGCCTTTCATCTTAGCTCGTTGGCCGCCGCCGGTCGTATCCTGCTCAGCGAAACGACGGCCCTGGCCGTGGCCGACTACGCTCAGACCGTCGAAAAAGGGGAGTTCCAGCTGAAGCGCCGGCGTAAGCTGGTGAAGGTCTACGAATTGGGCACGCTCCGCAACGGGTTTACGATGGCGCCAGACGATCAGCCAGCACGGTAAATGCCGTGTCTACAAGGTCGCCGGTCTTGGCGCTGGTGAAAAAAACCGGCGCTTGCATCTCATGGGCGACGGCCCATAGTTGCTCGTCAGTGATCACTCGTTCGTCAACCAGGTCGGCTTTATTGGCCATCAAAGCCACTGTGGCGTCCGGATTGGCCTGATGGATCAATTGAGCATAGCCGCGCAGAGCGTCCAGCGTGTCAGCCCGCGTCAAATCGCAAACCAACAGCGCGCCGGCCAGACCGACCAGGTTGCGCGACCGGCCAATATCCCGCCCCCCGGCCAGATCCCAGATGAGCAGGTTGACCGTGTAGCCGCGAACCGCCACCACCTTGCGGGTGACCACGGTGCCGACCGTCGTCAGGTACTTTTCATCAAAGCGCCCTTCCACGTAGCGGCGGATCAGGCTGGTCTTGCCGACGGCAAACTCGCCCAATAAGCAAACCTTTTTTTGGTATAGGCCGGGGCTGGGCGACATGGCGGCTAGGCTGCTCCTTCCACGAACACGCGCAGACAGGTAGCCGAAGTGGCGGCCACAACCTGAAACGGGCCGAGGGCGGCCGGGAGCAACGTGAAGCCAACGGCCGATAGCTCGACACCATTGACGGCGATCCGGCCGGTGATGGCTCCCCAGATTTCCAGCGTGTCGCCATTGAGATCGCCCCGATAGACTGCGCCGGCGTCAAGCGCCACGCGTTCGGTGGTGAAATAGCGATTGCGGCATAGCCGCCAGCGCCTGACCCCATCGGCCTCGCTGACGAGGGTCGGAGGCTGCAACTGTGGTTCGTTGGCGGTATCGAAGTCGATGACCGCCAGGGCCTGGGCCACGTGGAGCGGCCGGGCCTGCCCGTCTGTCGCGCGGTCCCAGTCGTATACACGATAGGTCGTGTTCGAGTTCTGTTGAATCTCGGCGATGAGGACACCGCCCATAATGGCGTGGACTGTCCCGCTGGGCACACAGACGTAATCGCCGGCGGCCACGGGGATCGTGTGCAAATGGTCGGTCACCGTGCCGTCGGCGATGGCTTGCTGAAAGGCCGCTCGATCCGTTCCGGCGCGCAAGCCGACGATGAGTTCAGCGTCCGGCTCGGCGTGGAGGACGACCCACATCTCGGTCTTGCCCAGTTCGTTGCCCTCGTGGGCCGAGGCGTAGGCGTCATTGGGGTGAACCTGGACCGACAGTTTGTCGTGGGCATCGAGTAGCTTGATGAGCAGGGGGAACTTGTGGCGCTGTTCGGCCCAGGCATTGTTCCGACCAATCAGGTCGAGGCCCAAGCGGGCGTGGACGGCGCGCAACGACAACCCGGCAAGGGGGCCATTAACCACGATGGAATCACCGTCTTCATGGGCGGCGATCTCCCAACTCTCGGCTATCCGGCCCGGCGGTAGCTCTCGCCCCAGCCGCCGTTCCAGGTTTCGCCCGCCCCATACGTAATCCTTCAGCACCGGCTGCATGAGGAGCGGATAGAGGGGTGAATCCGGCTGATTACTCATCCGTAACGCGCTTGAAAAAGACCGCGCCCAGGGGCGGCAGTGTGACCTCAATCGATTGGGCCTGACTGTGGTACGGCTTGTCGGTGGTGGTCTGAGGCTGATTGACGACGTTACTGCCGCCGAATTCGGCCGCGTCCGTGTTGAATAGCTCGTGGTAAACGCCCGCCTTGGGCACGCCGATGCGATAGTTATGGCGAACGACCGGCGTGAAATTCAGGAACACCAGCACCGTCTCGCCCGTGTTAGGCGAAATCCGCGCATAACCCAATATGCTGCGTTCGTAGTCGTGGAGATCAACCCATTGAAATCCTTCCCACGAGTACTCCTCTTCATGCAAGGCTGCTTCCGTCCGGTATAGCCCATTGAGACGGCGGAGGCAGTCCTGCAATTGGCGATGCTTGGGGTCCTGATCGAGGAGATGCCAGTCCAGGCTGCGCTCCTCGCTCCACTCGCGCCATTGTCCGAACTCGCTGCCCATGAACAATAGTTTCTTGCCCGGATGGCTCCATTGGTAGGCAAAGAGCAGGCGCAAGTTGGCGAACTTCTGCCACACGTCGCCCGGCATCTTATCGAGCAAACTCTTCTTCAGATGGACAACTTCGTCGTGGGAGAAGGGCAGGAGGAACTTTTCGCTGAAGGCATAGAGTAGTGAAAAGGTCAGTGTGCCGTGATGGAAGGAGCGAAAGATGGTCTCGTTCTCAAAATATTGCAGCGTGTCGTGCATCCAGCCCATATTCCATTTATAGTCGAAACCCAATCCTCCCTCGGTCGTCGACCGCGTGATGCCGGGGAAGGAGGTTGACTCCTCGGCGATGGTGATCGCCGTGGGGAATAGACGGTGTAGCTCGTGGTTGAAGCGCCGGATGAAGGCGATGGCGTCGAGGTTCTCGCGGCCACCGTAGCGATTGGCGACCCATTCGCCCGGCTTGCGCGAAAAGTCGAGGTAGAGCATGGAGGCCACCGCATCGACGCGCAGGCCGTCTATGTGGTACTTATCGAGCCAGAAGACGGCATTGCTGATCAGGAATTGGGTCACTTCGTTGCGGCCGTAGTTGAAGACGTAGGTTCCCCAATCCGGCTGCGTACCCTGACGCGGGTCGGCGTGTTCGTATAGATGTGTACCATCGAAGAAACCCAGGCCGTGCTCGTCGGTGGGGAAGTGGGCCGGCACCCAATCGACGATGACCCCCAGCTCGGCCTGGTGACAAGCATCTATGAAGGCCATGAAATCTTCCGGCGTGCCATAGCGTCGGCTGGGCGCGAAGAAGCCGGTCACCTGATAGCCCCACGAGCCGTCGAAGGGATGCTCCGACACCGGCAATAACTCGATGTGGGTGAAGCCCATCTCCTTGACGTAGGGAATCAGGTCGTTGATCAGGTCGCGATAGGTCAGCCATTGCCAGCCATCCCGGCGCCGCCAGGAACCCAGGTGTAGCTCATAGATGCTGATGGGCTGTTTCTCGTCGTGGCGCTCGGCCCGGCCGTTCAGCCAGGCCTCATCCTGCCATTCATGCTTGTTGATATTCCAGACGACCGAGGCGTTATTCGGCCGCAGCTCGGCCGCAAAACCCACCGGGTCGGCCTTGGTGACCGTGTAGTTGTGGTAGTGGGTCTTGATCTCGTATTTATAAACTTCGCCTTCGTCCAGCGCCGGAATGAACAACTCCCAGATACCGTTAGCCGGGTGGAAGCGCATGGGGTGGCGGCGGCCGTCCCAATTGTTGAAATTGCCCACCACACTGGCGCGCCGCGCGTTCGGGGCCCACACGGCAAACAAGACGCCCTTGACGCCATTCAACTCAATGATGTGGGCACCCAGTCGATCGTAGATGTGGAGATGCGTGCCTTCGGCCATCAGATGGGAATCGAAGTCGGTAAACGTGGGCGGGAAAGCGTAGGGGTCGTGGATTAACCCGGTGGTGGCGTTATGATAGGCTATATCCAGTTGATAGGACTCTATTTTCTTTCGTCCGGGGATGACTGCCTCGAACAATCCGGCCGGATGAATCTGCGTCATCGGGATGGCTTTTTTCTTGGAAGTGATGACGGTAACGTGGGCCGCGTCAGGCTGCATGGTACGAATGACCAGATCCGTACCAATCAGGTGCGGCCCCAGAACATCAAATGGAGCGCCGATGTAGCCCCCAATAATCGCGTCCAACGCGCCCGGATCTAGCGACGTGGTTTCCATTTCTTCCCTCATTGTCAGGCTGAGAATCGTTGAATGCTCTCGATTGATTACTCCGCAAGCGGACAGGCGCGTTGATAGTTCTCCTGAATCGCCGCGATGCGTTTGGTAACCGAGGTGGATAGGCCGATTCTACTCCCTATCCCGTCAATTGCCTATAAAAGCCTCGTCAGTTCTCCGCTTCCCATTCAACCGGATCATAGGCGGGCAATTCGCAGCGCATGGCCCGTGTCTGCCGGTTGCCCAGGGCGTATTCGGCTTGCATCAAGGTATGAATCTGCGACGTGCCTTCGTAGATGACGGCGCTCTTGCTATTGCGCAGGTGGCGCTCGACGTTGTATTCGTCGGAGTAGCCGTAGGCCCCATGGATTTGCACGGCATCGTCGGCGGCCCGTTTGGCGGCTTCGGTGCAAAACCACTTGGCCATGCTCGTCTCGCGCGTGTTACGGACGCCGCGATTCTTCAACCAGCCCGCTTTCCAGACGAGTAACTGCCCGGCGTCGATGCTCTGCTGCATGTTAGCCAACATCTGCTGGACGAGTTGGTACTCCACGATGGGCCGGCCGAATGTCTGGCGCTGCCGGCCATAGGCGATCGACTCGTCCAGACAGGCCTTGATGATGCCGACCGCGCCGGCGGCCACGCCATACCGGGCGTTGTCCAGGGCGCTCATGGCGATCTTGAAGCCCTCGCCCTCTTCGCCCAGGCGGTGGCTGCCCGGCACGCGCACGTCGGCCATGTTGACCCAGCCGGTATTGCTGGCCCGCACGCCCATCTTGCCTTCAATCGTGCCCGTCGTCAGCCCCGGCCAGCCGCGCTCCAGAATGAAGGCGGTGATGCCGTTCGCGCCCCGATCCGCGTCCGTCTTGGCGAAGACCAGGAAACGGTCGGCCACGTCGGCCAGGGTGATCCACATCTTCTCGCCGTTCAGGATGTAATCGCCGCCATCACGGCGCGCCCGGCTGTTCATGGCGGCCACGTCTGATCCCGCGCCCGGCTCGGTCAGGCCGAAGCAGGCTATATTTTCGCCACTGCACAGGGGCGGTAGGAAGGCGCTTTTCTGCTCGGCCGTGCCCCATTGGAAAATGGGCAGCGCGTGGAGACCCAGGTGGACGGCAATCGTCTCGCGCACCGACGAGTCGGCATACTCCAGCCCCTCGGACAGGATGGCTAACGACAGATAATCCAACCCCGCGCCGCCGTAGCGCACCGGCAGGCAGATTCCCAGGAAGCCCAGCGCGGCCATCTGGGGCAGCAATTCGCGTGGGTATGTATGGGCGCGGTCGTGTTCCTTGATCAGCGGCATGACAGTCTTGCGCGCAAAGTCGTAGACCGTCCGCTCGACCATCTTGTTGCTTTCACTCAATTCAAAGTCCATATTCACCTCGTGGGTCTATGTTACCGAACTCCGGCGCTCTAGTCACGGAAGAAATTTCGACATGATTAACAAGATGAACAGGATTTACTCTTATCAACCGGAGACCTATGTCCCATGAATCCACTCAATCCTGTTAATCTTGTAAATTCTGTCAAATCCTCTGCGGCTAGTTATCTCTCCTGAAAAGCCCTGCGGCTCTTCCACGGCATATTATAGAGATTTACTTGACGTAATGTTTAATTTGTAATAATGTATGTTAATTTAAGTATGAAAGTTTCGCCTCATCACACCTGGGCACAATACACCCTGCCCCGGAAGGAGTTGACAATGGCCCGCCATGAAGCCAATCTATTGCCGATCTCGGAACGGCCGCTGCCGGAGGGGCCGATGTGGATCGACGAAGAGGCTTTCCTGCGCGAGGCCGGCGCGCAAAGCCTCAAGACCGAGACCACCTATCGCAGCGGCTTGCGGCTGTTCGCCGATTGGCTGCAACATTATCGCAAGGCCGGCTACTCGCGTAAGGACGCCTGGCCGCTGGCCCCCGGCCAACTGACCACCGATGTCGTCCTGGAGTATCGCGGCTGGCTGCTGGCGAACCGGGCCAAATCGACGGTGACGACCTACATGGCCGCCATCGTCGGCTATCTCAACTTCCTGGACGGCTATGACCGGCTGCCGGACACGATGCAACTGGGCAAGCTGCAACGGCAGATGGCGCGCCGCCAGATCGAACGCAATCAGGCCGAAAACGTGATCGATCTCGACCTGGCCCGGCAGGACGTGCCGCGCATCGTCGAATACTACGACACCCTGCCCCTGCCCGGCGACAACGACCGCTACAATCGCCGGCTGACGGTGCTGCGCGATCGGGCCATCGTGCGCATGCTCTATTCGACGGCGGCGCGCATCTCGGAGGTGGTATCGCTGAACCGGNNGGCAACAAGGGGCGCACCCTGCACATTCGCGCCTACGCCCGCGAGGCGGTGGTGGCCTATCTGACCGAGCGTGGCGACACGAACCAGGCCCTGTTCGTCTCCCATAGCCGCAACTCGGGCGATGCGCGTCTGAGCATCACCTCGGTGCATAACGTCGTCAAGCGGGCCGTCAACGCCCTGCACCTGCATGAAAGCCTATCGGCCCACGACTTTCGCCATTACCGCGCCACCCAACTGTTGCGGGCGGGCATGCCGCTGGAAGTGGTGCAGGAATTTCTAGGCCACGCCGACGTCACCACCACGCGCAATATCTATGCCCCCGTTCTGGGCGTGCAGGTGGTCACGGAGTGGCTCGATAATCTCGACGTCACCCCCCGAGACGCGCTCAATGACCCCAATAGCGGCTACGCGGTCGACGAGCGGGTGCAAAACATTTTGGACACATTATGACCCCCCTGCCCTGTTAGCAGGCATGGGGTGTCGAATAATTCAACTACACGAAATATTGTACTGTTTTCAAGTACGTGGGGAATAGATTAGCCGTTATCGCGCCCCAACCAGGCGGTAACTTCGGCAATGCGCCCAGTGGCCGCCGCCAGTTGTCTGTTTGGGCCGTGGTCATAGCTCAGCAGTAGCTCAGCTGCCCCGGCGATTGCTATATCGGCGATTGTTGTAGGCCAGCGTTGTAAAGTAAATTCTAACAAACTATGCGAAATAATCGCCCTGATCCCCACCCCGCGCAAGGCCGCCAGTTGCGTCATCAGCCGGTCGATTGACCAACCGGCGGCCACATCGAATACCAGCCCGTCAACCGCCTGGATGTCGCCGTAAGCACTCACGCCGGCGTGATCTTGGCCGTGGGCACGGGCGACCAGGAAGGGTTGCTTGTCGAAAGCCGATGACCGCCGGCAATAATCCTTAAGCTGGTGGAATAGCGCCGGTTGGGCGAAGGGATCATCCAGCACAAAGGGGTCTTCCAGATGCAAGTCCAGACCACCGACGGCCGATTGCAACCCGGCGCAATGACCGAGTATCTGGCCCAATTGTCGTCGCGGATCGCCAACCAACTCCCCTAGCGCGCCGTTGAGGCCGAGATAGATGGCCGGCCGCCCCTCTTCCCCGTCAGCCTGAGTGGCAATTCGTCCCGCCAGTTCGCGCACAAAGCGCTGCAAATACTCGGCGTTGAGGCCAATGGCTTCCGCTACCTGGCCGCCGGTCAGGCGATAGCCGATAGCCGCCGGGCGCAGGGCCAGCATCCGGTCGATGCGCTCGGCCGTGGCGGCGAAATCGCTTATCTCCAGGAAGAGCGGCACTTCTAGCGGCGCGTGTTGCGGGGCCGGAAAGCCATACGCTTCGGCCAATGTCTCGGCCGCCGTCTGTTGCCTTGTGGCCGCCACGGCCGCCAGCAATGCCTGTTGCATTGCCCCGACAAGGGTCTCAGCTTGCTCCAGCGTCGCCGCATCAGGCGCGGATAGCAGTGCGCAAAGTTCCCTAAAATCGGATAGTTCATGCCCCACCAGGGCCGAGGCCATGACATCCAGCACGCGGCCGACGGGTGGCTCAATTGCAGCGGCGGAAAGATGGCAACCGCCCCAATAGACGCGGGCATCATCGACCACGACGCCGATGGAATGAGCCAGATCAGGCCCGTGGGCCGAGAGTCGGGCCGGGGCAAGCAGTAGCCGGGTGATGCGATCCACGGCGCAGTTTTACCACGGCCGCGCCGCCTGTCGAATCAGGCGGAACGGTCATCGATGACCGGCGGGAGCGAAGCCAGCACCTCGATGGGAATGTGGCAGAGGATGCGCTGCCCCCCGCCCGCCTCGCGCCAGGGCGGGCGTTCGACTTCGCAAATCGCGCCGCCATCGGGCAGCAACACGCGGCGCGGACAGCGGGTGTGGAAGCGGCAGCCGGGCGGTGGATCGACGGCGCTGGGCATGGCTCCGGCCAGAAGAACGCGCCGCTGCGGGGCGGCTGGGTCGGGGATGGGCACGGCCGACAGCAAGGCTTCCGTATAGGGGTGATAGGGCGGCGCGTAGATGGCCTCGGCCGGGCCGATGTCGACGATCTCGCCCAGGTATAGTACCGCCACCTGGTCGGCCAGGAAGCGCACCACGCTGAGATCGTGCGAGATAAAGAGCATCGCCATGCCGAACTCGTGCTGTACGGCCAGCAAAAGGTTGAGCAACGCGGCCTGCACCGACACGTCGAGGGCGCTGACCGGCTCATCACACAGGATGAGGTCGGGGCG
>CXWJ01012905.1_pt1 | contig 22590 bp, 23 predicted proteins | sample 590841 | NCBI WGS metagenome assembly CXWJ01 (sample SAMEA3498367, study PRJEB10139) | wastewater metagenome | biome: wastewater treatment plant; material: activated sludge | place: Austria | collected 2015-01-21 | reverse complement strand
CCTATTGGCCGCTCTCCTACCACTGCGGCAGCGTCTGGGTGCATGACACAGCCATCGCCATCGAGGGGATGCTCCGCGCCGGTCTCACCGAGCCCGCGCGGGAACTCGCACGCCAGCTGGTGCGGGCCGCCGACGCCTTCGGCTCCCGCGCGCCGGAGCTCTTCGCCGGCTTCAGCCAGGACGAGAGCAGCCATCCGGTGAGCTACCCCGCCTCCTGCCGTCCGCAGGGCTGGGCCGCAGCCGCAGTGGTGCCGGTGCACCGCGCCCTCACCAGGCCCTGACGAACCTGTCCAACCCGCTCCCTGACCCGCTGCCACACCCTAGGATCAGCACCGGAATCGTCGCGTCCGGATTCAGGGGGACCCATGACCGACTACCGCGATCTGCACGCGGCCCAGCGGGCGGTGCAGGATCCGACCACCAGTGCCGAGGAGCTGGCGCAGCTTGCGCTGCACCAGCCCGCTCTACAGCGATCGGTGGCCCTGCACCCGAACAGCGACGAAGGGCTCCTCGGCTGGCTGGAGCTGATCGGCGATCCGGCGGTGACCGCGGCGGTGCGGTCGCGGCGCGCGGGTGCGGCGGCGCCCCCGCCGCCACCGCCCGCCGAGCCGCCGGCCCCGGAAGCACCGCCAGCACCGCTGGACGAGCCGGCAGCCGGTGCGGCGGCCGACATCCCGAAGCCTGCGAAGCCGCCCCGCAAAGGGTTCTTCCGGCGGCGCCGGGCGCTGGTCGGCACGGGCATCGGGCTGCTGGTCCTGGGCCTGGCGGGCAGCGGCTTCGCGGGCGGCTGGATCGCNNATGATCCCGGACGTCCCCGAGGGCGTGCGCATGCCGGACCTGCGGGGCCTGGGCAAGGACGAGGCGCTCCAGGTGATCGCCGACGCCGGCTGGGACGTCTCGAAGGTCACGCTGACCGGCGAGCCGTTCGCCGGCGCCCCGGGGGTCGTGGTCGCGCAGACCCCGGCCTTCGGAGCCACCGACGTCCCCGTCATCGCCCTCACGCTCTCCGAGCCGGCGCTCGTCCCGGAGGTCGCGGGACGAAAGGCCTCCGAGTTGATCACCCAGCTGCGCAACCTGGGCGCGAACGTCCAGCTCGAGTACGGCTATGACCCGGCGGTGGCGGCGGGCGGGGTGCTCTCCGTCACTCCCGTGCCCGGCCAGGCGCTGACCCCAGACGCCACCGTGACGATCGCAGAATCCGGCACGGCGGTCTTCCTCAGCCAGCTGAAGTGCCCGAGCGGCTGCTTCTCCCAGTACGGCGAGCTCACCCTGGACGGCGCCCGCTACGACAACGGGCTCTCCGACGACTTGCGGTTCAGTTCGTCCGACACCGAGACCGAAGTCGAGCACCACGAGTACCAGCTCGGACGCCACGCCGACCTCTTCATCGCGACCGTCGGGGTGCCGGACGACGTCTCCGAGACCGGCGGCACGATCCGAGTGCGGCTGGTCGGGGACGGCAAAGAACTCGCGACGGTGACCACCGGCTACAGCCAGCCCGTGGAGCTGAAGGCGTCGGTGACCGGAGTGCTGCGGATCGACGTCCAAACCTCCTTCACCAAGCGGCCGGCGGGCGACTACGGCAGTCAGACGGTGGCCCTGGGCGACGCCCGGGTGGTCGGCTCCGACTCCGAGATGGCCCTCCTGCTGGGGGAGTGACGATGCGCTGGCCAACTCTCTCCCGATCCGCCGCCCTGCTGCTGTCGATGGCGTTGCTCACGGCCTTGCTGACCGGGTCGAATCCGGCCCGGGCGACCGCCGAGGTGGTCGGCGCGGGCTCGACGCCGCTGATCCTGCTGGTCGACGTCTCCGGCTCCATGGACGACGCCGGCGGCAACGGGATGTCCAAGCTGGACGGCGCGAAGAGCGGCATGAAGAACGCCGTCAACGGCCGCAGCGGCAACCTGGTCGGCCTGTGGACCTACCCGAGCGACGGCAATTGCTCGGCGGGGGGCTACGTCGCCGGCGCCGAGCCGGTCGAGCGCCAGGACGCGGCCAAGCTCAAAGCCCTGATCGGCAACCTGTCTGCGAACGGGGGCACCCCGACCGCCCAGGCGCTGCGGGCCCTGGGCGACGATCTCATCAAGCGCGGCTTCCAGCGGGCGAACATCGTCCTGGTGTCGGACGGCGAGAGCAACTGCGATCCGCCGAAGCCGCCGTGTGAGGTGGCGCGGGACCTGGTGGCGGAGGGCTTCGACATCACGGTCAACACGATCGGCTTCAGCATCTCCTCCGCCGGTCGCGACGAGCTGACCTGCATCGCGGACGCCACCCACGGCAGCTACGTGGACGTGAGCGACAGCGAGGCGCTCATCGACGAGCTGCAGAACCAGGTCAACCCGGTGCTGAGCCTCACGGCCGTGTCCTCCCCGGAGCCGGTCGAGGCAGGCCAGCGGGTGAGCGTGACCGTCACCGCGTCCAACACCTCCACCCAGCAGACCGTCACCGACCTCTCACTCACCCTCGCCTTCCGATCCGAAGGGGCCGAGGACGTGCTGCTGCCGGTGGTGCCGCCCCGCGCCAAGGCGGGCAACCTGCCGCCGGAGGAGTCGGTGTCGAAGACCTGGGAGTTCGCGCTGAACGACCTGGCGCCCGCCAATCAGCGAGGCAAGTACCGGGCGGTCGCCTACGGCCGGACCGCCGAGGGCACTTTCGTGGACGGCGTGATCACTATCGACACCTCGCAGGTCGAGAAAGAGGGGGAATACCTCTGGGGAGTGACGATCGACGGCGACGACCAGATCGCCATCCTGGGCGACTCGTACTCCTCCGGGCAGGGCGCCGGCCGGTATGAGGACTGGATGACCCACAAGGAGTACGCCAGTGTGGACGAGGCGGACTGGTGCCACACCTCGCAGCTGACCTACGGCCACGACGGTGGCTACAAGATCAAGAACCTGGCCTGCTCCGGTGCGGTGATGGCCAACTTCGAGGCAGTCCAGGTCCACGGCGACAAGTTCGAGGAGATCGCGCAACCCCAGTTCGGGAAGCTGGCGAGCCTGGAGACAGCGCCCAGGATCGCCTTCATGACCATCGGCGGCAATGACATCGGGTTCGCGAAGATCATCACCAACTGCATCTCCGTGAAGGACAATCCCGCCCTGCTGGCGGTCAAAAGCTGCGTGGCCGGCGACCTCCTCGGCGCCATGACCACCCTGAACACGATCTCGAGCGGAGACCTGGACCGTGCTGCACCCACCCGCCGGCTGGCCCGGCTCTACCAGCAGGTGTGGGGCGAGCTCAACAGCGACTGGATGCGACGGACCCGGGTGGCCCAGGGCGGACCAGAGTTCGCCCCGGTCGTCGTCCTGCCGTATCCAGCGCTGCTGCCCCCCACCGGCACCCTCCAGCAGTGCGACGTGGTCCAGGGCGGGGCCGAGGCCGCCACTGTGAACATCCAGGCCCCGGACGTGGCGCGCCTCAACGCGCTGCAGGGCCTGCTGAACCAGACCATCGAGATAGAGGTGACGAGGGCCGCAGACGGCGGCAAGTACGGAATCTTCTTCGCTCGCGGCGTCGAGACCGCGCTGGAAGGGCACTCGGTCTGCTCCAACGCCGACAACAAGTCCTGGATCGTGCCGGTCACTGTGAGGACCAACGGCACCGAAGAGGCGATGCACCCCTCCGAGACCGGCTATCAGGCAATCGGACGCCGGTTGCGCTCCTTCCTGCGGTCTGAGGCCTTCAGCTTCACAGGCGACCGATCCTATGAAACCGTCGAGCGGCGGACCTACTGCCAATCCGTCCTCACGGTGAAGCAGTCGGGGATGCTGCAGTTGAGGCAATGGCGCCATCAGTCCAATTCGGCAGCCGCCCTCAGCGATGTCGGCAAGTGCGACTACCGGTGGTTCGAGCTCGACGGCTTTGCCCCGGGAACCGCCGTGCTGGTGAACCTGCACTCCAGCCCGATCGCGCTCGCCAGCCTGACGGCTGACGAGGCCGGCAAGGTCCTCGGCGTGATTCAGCTGCCAGGCTGGATCGATCCCGGCGTCCATCAACTGACCGTGGAAGGGATCGATGCCGAGGGCAACCCGGTGGTCCACTCGACAGGGCTGCGGATCGTCGAGCCGACCCCCTGGTTCGTCTGGGCGGCCGGCGGGGTCGCGGTGGCGGCGCTGCTGGCGGGCCTGGTCTTCGTCCTGCTGGGACGCCGGCGGCGCAAGGGCTGATTAGGCCCTGCCCACGCCGTCCGGGTAAAGTCTTCCCTTGGTCGCCGAACCGGCGGCCGATACGCCCTCCTGCTACGGGAAGCGCCCGTAGCCGCTCTAGACCAGAGGAGGTGGAGTTCGCGTATGCGCAAGTACGAAGTCATGGTCATCATCGACCCTGACGTTGACGACCGCCAGGTGAACGGCCTGCTGGAGAAGCCCCTTGCCGGGCTGACCAAGGCCGGTGGCACTGTCGACAACCTGGACATCTGGGGACGACGCAAGCTCGCCTACGACATTCGCAAGAAGTCCGAAGGCATCTATGCCGTCATCAACCTGACCGCCGAGCCGGCTGTCGTCAAGGAGCTGGATCGCCAGTTCACCTTGAACGAGCAGATCATGCGGACGAAGGTCATTCGCCCCGACACCCGTTGATTCCTCGCTGAGTCTCTGAAACTGTCAGTGGTAGCTGACAGGTTGGGATTCAGCACACGTCCGATCACCGAAAGAACCTCATCATGGCTGGCGAAACCATCATCACCGTCGTCGGGAACCTGACCGCGGATCCCGAACTCCGGTTCACCCCCTCGGGGGCTCCCGTGGCGAACTTCACCGTCGCCTCGACGCCGCGCACCTTCGATCGCCAATCCGGCGAATGGAAGGACGGCGACGCCATGTTCCTCAACTGCGCCGTCTGGCGGCAGCCGGCCGAGAACGTGGCCGAATCCCTCAGCAAGGGGATGCGCGTCATCGTCCAGGGCCGGCTCCGTTCCCGCTCCTACGAAACCCGTGAGGGCGAGAAGCGGACGGTCTTCGAGGTCGAGGTCGAGGAGATCGGTCCCTCGCTCCGCTACGCAACCGCCAAGGTGACCCGCACGTCGGGTGGCGGCGGCAACTACGGCGGCGGCCAGTCCTCCGGCGGCGGCTCCAACTGGGGCGGCAACAGCGGCGGCGGCCAGAGCGAACGATCCGGCGGGAACGACCCCTGGGCCCAGGCGGGCCAGGCCGAAGAGCCCCCGTTCTGATCGCAACCCACGCATCCGGTCGGGCCTGACGGCTCGGCCAGGCACATTCCGGCTTCGGCCGGGCTTTCGAAACCAAGGAGAGCACCACAATGGCCTCATCGCGGCGCATGCCGGCGAAGAACAAGAAGATCGCACCCGCGAAGTCGATTCGGGTCGGTCACATCGATTACAAGGACACCGCCACGCTGCGGAAGTTCATCTCCGAGCGGGGCAAGATCCGCGCTCGTCGGGTCACCGGCCTGTCGGTGCAGGAGCAGCGCAAGGTCGCCATCGCGGTGAAGAACGCACGCGAGGTCGCCCTGCTGCCCTACGCCTCGACCGCTCGCTGAGAAGGGGAGACGTCATGAAGTTGATTCTGACCGCCGCGGTCGACCACCTCGGCATCCCCGGCGACATCGTCGAGGTGAAGGACGGCTACGGCCGCAACTACCTGCTGCCCCGCGGCCACGCGATTCGCTGGACGAAGGGCGCCGAGAAGCAGATCGAGGGCATCAAGCGGGCGCGTGACGCCCGCGAGATCCGCTCCTCCGATCACGCCAAGGAGGTGCGCTCCCAGCTGGAGGCCCTCGCGGTGTCGCTGCCCGCGCAGGCCGGCAGCGCCGGCAAGCTGTTCGGCGCGGTTACTGCGGCCGACATCACCCTCGCGGTGAAGAAGGCCGGCGGCCCCGCGCTCGACAAGCGCTCCGTCGAGATCGGCAAGCCGATCAAGAACGTCGGCGATCACACCGTCGGCATCAAGCTCACCGCCGGCGTGGTGGCTCACATCAACGTGAGCGTCACCGCCGCCTGAGTTCAGCTGCAGCGCCGGTCGTCCTTTGGGCGGCCGGCGCTTCTGCGTCCCGGTTCAGTCGAGGGCGGCGGCGAGCTGCTTGTTGGCGTGGTGGATGTGGGCCTCCATGCGGGCGGCGGCCTCCTCGGCGTCGCCGGCGGCGATCGACTCCAGCACCTGCTCGTGCTCGGTGATCAGGCTGGCGCGGAAGGCCGGCCAGTCCTCCAGCAGGTCCGTCGCGGTGCGGATCGGGCCGCGGACGGCCTCGCGGATCGCCACCGTCAGGTCCGCGACCAGGTCGTTGCGGACGGCCCGCGCCAGCTGGACGTGGAAGACGGTGTCCAGTTCGTTGAACTCCTCGACCGAGGTCACGTCGCGCATCTCGGTGACGGTGGCGGTGAGTTCGCGCAGCGTCTGGAGGCTGATCTCGCGCGCGGCGATGGCGGCGGACGAACGCTCCAGGGCGACGCGAGTCTCGATTAGGTCGGTGATCCCGGCGCCGGCGATCGCCAGATGCAGCCGGAAGATGCGGGCCAGCGCGTTGCCCTGAGCCGGGACCAGCCGGGTGCCGCCGCCGCGTCCGGTGCTGGCGGTGATGAGCCCCTGGGTGTGCAGCACTCGGATCGCCTCGCGCACCGCGGAGCGTCCCACGTTGAGCTGGACGGCGAGGTCGCGCTCGGGGGGCAGCAGGTCGCCCTTGCGATAGGTCCCGTCCAGGATGCCGCCCTCGATGTGGGCCAGCACCACCTGATAGGCGCGCAGTTCTGCCGGTCCGGAATCCATGCTGCTCATTCTGCCCGTCCGCGACGGAAATCGGGCGCCGCAGCCCACTATTGCTACGGTGTTTGCCACAGTGAGGTGCGGAAAGGGGGAGTGGTGAGCGGCTCGCCCCGGGTTGCCTTGTTCGCCACCTGCGTCAACGACGTGATGTTCCCCGACACGCCGCGGGCGGTCGTCACCGTCCTGGAGCGGCTGGGCTGCATCGTCGAGTTTCCGCTCGCCCAGACCTGCTGCGGCCAGCTGTTCACCAACACCGGCTACTACGACGCGGCGGCGCCCGCGGTGCGCGCCTACGTCCAGGCTTTCGAGGGCTACGACTACGTGGTCGCGCCGTCCGGCTCCTGCGTCGGGTCGGTGCGCCACCAGCACCCGATGCTCGCTCGCCACGTCGGCGATCCGGGGCTGATCGCGGCCGTGGCGCAGGTGGCGCCGCGCACCTACGACCTCAGCGAGTTCCTGGTCGACGTGCTCGGCGTGACGGACGTCGGCGCGTCCTTCCCGCACGCCGTCACCTACCACCCGACCTGCCACTCGCTGCGGATCGCGAAGGTGGGCGACCGGCCGCTGCGGCTGCTGAAGGCCGTCCGCGGCATCGAGGTGCGGGAACTGCCGGACGCCGACCAATGCTGCGGCTTCGGCGGCACCTTCGCGGTGAAGAACTCCGAGGTCTCGGTGGCGATGGGCTCCGACAAGGTGAATCACGCCGTCGAGACCGGCGCTGAGTACCTGGTGGCCGGCGACAACTCCTGCCTGATGCACCTCGGCGGGCTGTTGCGCCGCCAGCAGGCGCCCGTACAGCCGATCCATCTCGCGCAGATCCTCGCCAGCACCGAAGGCGCGCCATGACCTTCGTGGGCATGCCCGCCTTCCCAGCCAACGCCCGGACGCAACTGGGCGACGAGCAGCTGCGCCGCAACCTCGGCCACGCCACCCGGACGATCCGTGACAAGCGGGCCGAGCGGGTGCAGGAGCTGCCCGAGTGGGAGGAGCTGCGGCTGGCCGGGGAGGCGATCAAGGATCGCGCCGGACGCCACCTGGACCGCTACCTCCTCCAGTTCGAGGAGCAGGCGACCAAGGCCGGGGCGGTCGTCCACTGGGCCCGGGACGCCGCCGAGGCCAACCGGATCGTGATCGACCTCGTGTTGGCCACCGGAGCCAGCGAGGCAGTCAAGGTCAAGTCGATGGCCACCCAGGAGATCGAGCTCAACGAGGCCCTGGAGGCCGCCGGGATCGCCGCCTGGGAGACCGACCTGGCCGAGCTCATCGTCCAGCTGGCGCACGACCGTCCCTCGCACATCCTGGTGCCCGCCATCCACCGCAACCGCTCCGAGGTGCGGGAGATCTTCCTGCGCGAGATGGGCCGGCGCGGGCGTCCGGCCCCGGAAGACCTGACCGACGACCCGTCCGACCTGGCCGCGGCCGCCCGCAGCCACCTGCGCGAGAAGTTCCTGCGGGCCCGGGTCGGCATCTCCGGCGCCAACTTCGCGATCGCGGAGACCGGGACCCTGGTTGTGGTCGAATCCGAGGGCAACGGACGGATGTGCCTGACTCTGCCGGAGACGCTGATCTCGGTGGTCGGCATCGAGAAGGTGTTGCCGACCTTCGGCGACCTCGAGGTGTTCCTGCGGCTGCTGCCTCGGTCGTCCACCGCCGAGCGGATGAACCCTTACACGTCGCTGTGGACGGGAGTCACCCCCGGCGACGGACCGCAGGAGGTCCACATCGTCCTGGTCGACAACGGACGGACGCGCGCCCTGGCCGACCCGGTCGGACGCTCGGCGCTGCGCTGCATCCGCTGCTCGGCCTGCCTGAACATCTGCCCGGTCTACGAGCGGGTCGGCGGGCACGCCTACGGGTCGGTCTACCCGGGCCCGATCGGGGCCGTCATCACCCCGCTGCTGCGCGGCCTGGATTCCGAGATCGACCAGTCGCTGCCCTTCGCGTCCACCCTCTGCGGCGCCTGCGCGGACGTCTGCCCGGTGCGGATCCCGCTGCCCGACCTGCTCGTCCACCTGCGCCACCAGGTCGCCGAGAAGAAGGCCGCCGACCGCCGTCCGCACCTGGAAGCGGTCGCGATGGCCGGCGCCCGCTGGGTCTTCGGCAAGGCCAGCCACCTGGAGAAGGTCGAGGCGCTCTCCCAGCTGGCCGCCCGCATCGTCCCGCGCACCCACCTCGGCAAACTCCCTTGGCCGGCGTCTCCGTGGACGAACTCCCGCGACCTCCCCGTCCCCGCCCAGCAGACCTTCCGCGCCTGGTGGAAGAGCCGACCCCCATCCGCCGACCCTTCGTCTCCAGCGGTCGACCCTCCGCCCTCGCCGCTCGACCCTTCGCCTCCACCGGTCGACCCTCCGTTCTCACCGGCCGGCGCTTCGTCTCCAGCGGTCGACCCTCCGTCCTCGCCGCTCGACCCTTCGCCTCCACCGGTCGCCCCCGCACCTCCTTCCGTCATCCCCGCGAAGGCGGGGATCTCCCGACCCGACGAAGCGCCCGAGCAATGACCGCTCGCGAGGAGATCCTGGCGCGCATCCGCGCCGCCCTGTCGGACGTCGAGCAGCCCGACCCAGCGCTGGACGTCCCGATTGACTGGGAGTACGGCCGCCCAACCCCGATGCCCGACGTTCTCGACCGCTTCGTGGAGACCGTGCTGGACTACCGCGCCGTCGTCCGCCGGACTTCGGAGGCCGCGATCCCGGACGCCATCGTCACCCTGCTCACCGAGTACGGCGTGTCCTCCCTGGTCGTCCCCGCGGGCCTGGATGCCGCTTGGCGGCAGGCCGCCGACGACGCCGGCGTGACCGTCCACGACGACACCCCGCCGCTGACCTGGGCCGAACTCGACGCCGTCGACGGCGTGCTCACCGCCTCGACGGTCAGCATCGCCGAGACCGGCACGATCGTCCTCGACCACGGCCACGACCAGGGACGCCGCGCCCTCACCTTGGTGCCCGACCTGCACCTGTGCGTCGTCCGCGCCGACCAGGTGGTCTCTGACGTCCCCGAGGCCGTCGCCCGCTTGCACCCCTCCGCCGCCCGTCCGCTCACCTGGATCAGCGGGGGCTCAGCCACCTCCGACATCGAGCTTGAGCGCGTCGAGGGCGTCCACGGTCCCCGGACCCTGCTGGTGATCCTCGCCGAGTAGCCCGTCTCTCACGCAAGCTGTGGCCGAATCGCCGTAGTCGCGACTTCGGCAACACCTTGTGCGGGATGCGGAGGTGGCGCCGCTACCGCCTCGACGCAAGCTGTGGTCGAATCGCCGTAGTCGCGACTTCGGCAACACCTTGTGCGGGTGGGCGAGCGCATACTGCGTAACAATCGGTGGGTCTGCTGCGTGGTGTAGGGCGTGACGATCGAGGGGATGCTGATGGCCGACGCCGGTGCCGGGCCGCGGCCGCTGACCTTCAGCGAGTTCGTCGCCACCCGGTCGGTCGGGCTGCAGCGGTTCGCCTACCTGCTCACCGGCAACGTCGAGGACGCCCGAGACGCCGTGCAGGACGCCCTGCTCGGCGCCTTCCCGCGCTGGAAGCAGCTGGCCCGCCGGGGCGACCCTGAGGCCTACGTGCGGCGGTCCATCGTCAACGCTCACGTCTCGTGGTGGCGCAGCACCGGCCGGGAGTCGGCCTGGGATCCGTCCTGGCTGGAGGTGCCGGCCCCGGACGGTTCGGCCGCCTTGCTCGACGCCCAGCTGGCGATCCGGCTCGTCACCGACCTACCGCCCCGGCAGCGAGCAGCCGTCGTCCTGCGCTTCTACGAAGACCGCGGCTACGCCGACATCGGCCGGATCTGCGGCTGCTCGCCCGGTGCCGCCCGGGTGCTCGTCCATCGCGCGCTGGCCACCCTGCGCGACCGCCTTCCCCAGGAGGATCTCCATGACTGACACCGAGTTCGCCGGCAGCCTGCGCGCCGCCGAGGCTTTCCGCGGTGGGCTGCAGCGGCAGGCCGAGCGCCCGATCTTCCGTCCGCTGGACGTGGCCGACCTGACCGATCGCGGACGTCCGCCCCGGCTGGGGCCCTGGCTGGCGGCGGCGGTCGCGATGGTGGTGATCGTGGCCGCCGGCGGCTTCATTCTGCCGAGGCTGGGTGACCCGTCAGTTCCGGCAGCGCCGGTGGCGACTCCGACGGTCACGCCCCGGGCCTACGGGCAATGGACGAAGATCGCCCCCAGCCCGCTTTCTCCCCGATGGGAGGCGCTCGGCGTCTGGGCGGACGGACGTTACCTGATCCTCGGTGGGCACTCCGACTTCATGTGCGGGCCCGCTGCGAGATGCGTCAGTCCTACCTGGCTGAACGACGGCGCCCTCTACGACCCCGTGACCGACCGTTGGACGCCCATCACTCCGCTACCGCTCACGGTCTCCTACGAACGGCCGGTGACGCTCGGGGCGTCGGTCTATCTGTTGATCTGGGAGGAGGAAACCGGATCATCCACCTTGATGCGCTACGACACCGAGCGGGACGCCTGGAGCACCTACCCCGCGCCGCCGGGCACCTCGGGCGAACTGGTGGCCACCGACAGCAGGCTGCTAGTCGTGTCCTCCACCGACGAGTGGGGTGTGGTTCCGGATCAGGCCTTCGACCCGGAGACGGGGACGTTCACCGAACTGCCGGAGGACCCGCTCGGCCCGAGCTTCGACCGCACGGCGGTCTGGATCGGCGACCGACTCCTGCTCGGGGCGCGAGACCTGGTCGACAACCCGGGTTCGGGGAAGCCCGCGCTGGTGCGGCTGGCCGAGCTGGATTCCGACCTCACCTCCTGGCGCGAGCTCGGCACCACGGAGATCCTGGGTTCCGCGGCCCGCTACGCGAGCGGCCGGGTGGTCTGGCCGGAGCTCGGCTCGGCCGATGGTGGCCAGGTGAACAACTGGGGCCGGCACTACGACTACGGCGGCATCTACGATCCGGACGCCGATAGCTGGACTCCGCTGCCCACGCCGCCTTCCGGCGGTCCGCTGCCAGGCACGGCGATCGTCGCCAGTGGCCTGGTGGAGGTCGGCGGGCACCTGCTCAACCCCGTGACCCTGGAGTGGACGACCGTCCCCGCGCTGCCAGCGGGGGAGCGCGTCGGCGCCACCACGATCGGCGGCGACGAGAACGTCCTGGTCTGGGGCGGCGGTTCCTACGAGACCCCCGCCCCGGACGGCTACCTGCTGTGGGTGAAGCCCCTCCTCCCAACCCCGCCGACCGCAACACCCAGTGCTGGGACAGCCACACCGGCCCCGACCCCGTCTGAGTCCGTGGAGCAGCCGATCCAGATCGAGCCCGGTGCGCAGCCGACGCCGATCCGGCCGAGCGCGGACCCGTCCGAGCCCGGTACCTCGCGCTGAGGCCGTGGCGGTGACCGGCTGATCGGGTTGGCGTGGCTATCGTGAACGGGTGACTTCCCCTTCACCGTCTTCCCGTCCGCGCTGGCTCAGCGGCCGACTGATCGCCGCCCTGGCGCTGGGCGTGGTGGTCGTGCTCGGAATCGGGGTGTGGGCGAACGCACTCTCGCAGCCGGTGATCCGGGCCGGGGTGCCGACCGGGACGGTCAAGCCACCGCCGCCCAAGCCCACACCCACCCCGACGCCGACCGCTACCACCACGCCGACGTCGACCGCGTCCCCGACGGCCAGCGGCGAGCCCCCCGGATCGGCGACCCCGAGCGAATCCGGCAAGCCGTCCGAGTCGGCCAAGCCCACCAAGACCCCGACCCCCAAGCCGTCCGAGACCGCCAAGCCGGAGAAGCCGAAGTTCGACACCTCGGACGTCAAGCAGGTGCCCGCCAGTTCGACCGGCACCAAGTACANNGTGCAGCGCGGCAAGAAACTGAAGGCGAACGACGTCGCCAAGGAGGTCGCCAAGACCCTCAACGACCCGCGCAGCTGGACGGGCGACGGCTCGGTGAGGTTCGCCCTGGTCGCCGACGCCAAGCAGGCCGACTTCACCGTCTTCGTCGCCGACCCCAGCGCGGTGGACGGCAAGTGCGCCGCCTTGGACTGGGTCTGCGTCCGCGGCGACAAGCTGGCCCTGGGCGTCACCGGCTGGACGAAGGGTGCCGCCACCTACGGCGACGACCTGACCGGCTTCCGCCGCTACCTGGTCAACCACGCCGTAGGCCTCCAACTCGGCGAGAAGAAGTCTGCCTGCAAGACCGAGGGCAAGCCTGCCCCCGTCATGGCCCCCCAAGCAGACGACCTTAAGGGCTGCAAGCCCAACCCCTGGCCCAACGGCTGACCCCGGGCCCTCGAACGTAGCGAGTTTCGGCTACTCGCGCGGGAAGCCGAAAACCCGCAACGTTCGGCGACGGTCAACCCCTGGTCGAACGGGTAGGCACCGACGACAGAGCAACTGGGAGTTGGCAAGACATGGAAAGTTGCAACTCAGACGTCACATCACTTGCAAGTAGAGTCAATCGCGCCAAGTAGGCTTGGCAGCTAGGCGCAAAGATGCAACTAAGGATGGCTTCTACTTGGTAGTATCGCCAGGATGGACCCAAGTTCCTTCACCGCACCCGAGTTCGGGCGGGCGTCGCGTGAACCCGGAAACAAGTGGGCGTTCTGGTACTTCAGCCCGGCGCAGATCCCTCGAGACCTTGCGCTTGCGACCAGCACGGTCAAGACACTGTCCGACGCCGATTCCTCCCTCGGCCGGCTTCACGGGCTCAGCACACTCATCAAGGATCCCGAACTGCTTCTCGGCCCCTACATCACGCGTGAGGCGGTGGCGAGCTCTCGGATCGAAGGCACCCAGACCTCCCTCTCCGAGGTTCTCAAGGCGGAAGCGAGCGGGACGCCCTCCGCCAGTGATGACATCGCAGAGGTCGAGCGCTACATCGCTGCCACCAGGGAGGGCTTACGACTGATCGAGACACTGCCGATCAGCCAGCGGCTCGTCCTCAACCTGCACAGCACGCTGCTGAGCGGAGTGCGAGGCCAAGAGCGGCTGCCGGGTGAGTTCCGGCGCAGTCCTGTCTGGGTGGGATCGCCGAGTGACAATCCGAACACCGCCGTCTATGTCCCGCCGCTTCCGGACGAGTTGCCGGACTTGCTTGCCGACTGGGAGAGCTTCGTCAACACACCGGGCGATCTGCCGACGCTCATCCGGTGTGGTCTCATGCACTACCAGTTCGAGACCATCCACCCCTTCCTGGACGGCAACGGACGCATTGGTCGCTTGCTGGTCAACCTGATGCTGCTGGAAGAGGGCCGCCTGAAAAGCCCACTGCTCTACCTGTCCGGCTACCTTGAGCAACACCGGCAGGAGTACTACGAACGTCTCCAGAACGTGCGAGAGCGCGGCGAGGTGCAGCAGTGGCTGCAGTTCTTCCTCACGGCCGTCCGCCGGTCAGCCGATGACGCAGTCGCGCGGGCGGAGCGGCTCGTCACCGTCCGCGAGAGATATCTCGCAGTCGCGAGCGCCGCGCGTTCCAGTCTGCCGGCGCTGGTCGAGCTGATCTTTAGCAATCCCTTCATGTCGGTGGCTCGACTTCAGCGGAGGACGGGCCTGACTCCCCAGGGTGCGCGCAACATCATCAAGGACGCTGTGGCCAAGGGCTGGCTCGATGAGATCGGCGCGAGCGGTCGTGGCGGACGGGTCTACTGGGTCGCCACCGAGCTTCTGGAGATCATCGAAGCGCCCTGGGTTTACACCGGTCGAACGTAGCGATCTTCGGCTACTCGCGCGGGAAGCCGAAAACCCGCAACGTTCGGCGACGGGACTACGTCAGGGTGGCGACCAGGATGGCCTTGATGGAGTGCATGCGGTTCTCGGCCTGGTCGAAGACGATGGACGCGGCCGACTCGAAGACCTCGTCGGTGACCTCGAGCTCGGGCAGGCCGAAGCGGGCGTAGACCTGCTCGCCGACCGTGGTGTCGCGGTTGTGGTAGGCGGGCAGGCAGTGCATGAACTTCACGTCCGAGACCCCGGTCCGCTCCAGCAGGGCCGCGTTCACCTGGTAGTCCGACAGCAGCAGGATGCGCTCGGTCCAGACGCTCTCCGGCTCGCCCATCGACACCCAGATGTCGGTGTGGACGAACTGGCACCCGCGCACCCCGTCCAGGTCCTCGGTGAGGGTGATCCGGGCCCCGGTCTCCTCGGCCAGCGCGAGCGCCCGCGAGACCACCCAGTCCGGCGGCAGCAGCTTGCGGGGGGCGACCATGCGGACGTCCATGCCGAGCAGGGCGCCGCCGATCAGCAGCGAGCAGCCCACGTTGAACCGCGCGTCCCCGACGTAGGCGAAGGCGATCTCACGATCGTCCAGGCCGGAAGCCTCGCGCATGGTGAACATGTCGCACAGGCTCTGCGTCGGGTGCCACTCGTCGGTCAGCCCGTTCCACACCGGGACGGACGAGTGCGCGGCGATCTGCTCGACCGTCGACTGGTGGGCGCCGCGGTACTCGATGCCCTCGTAGAGCCGCGACAGCACCCGCGCGGTGTCCGCCGGCGACTCCTTGTGACCCAGCTGGGACGAGTTCCCGTCCATCTGCGTGACGTGCGCGCCCTGGTGGTGGGCGGCCACCTCGAAGGCCGACCGGGTGCGGGTGGAGGTCTTCTCGAAGATCAGCGCCAGGTTCATCCCGCTGAGGCGCTGCACCTCGCGTCCGGCACGGCGGGACTGCTTCAACTCCGCGGTCAGGTCGAGCAGCCCCCGCCATTCGGCGGGGCTGAAGTCGAGCTCCTTGAGGAAGTGCCGCCCGGTCAAGCTGAGGGTCACGATGCGCCTTTCGATCTCACTGGATAGGAGAAGCATGACAGGCGTGGGACGATGGAGTCATGCTGATCCGGTTCATCGCCAGCGCTCTCGCACTGGCTGTGGCGACCTGGCTGCTCCCGGGGATCAGCGTTGTCAACGCCGAGATGGAGACCCAGGTCTTCACCCTGATCGCCGTCGCGGCGATCTTCGGAGTGGTGAACAGCATCGTCAAACCGCTGTTCAAGATCGTGACCGCGCCGGTGATCTTCTTCACCCTCGGGCTGGCCCTGTGGGTCATCAACGCGGTGCTGCTGATGCTGGTCTCCTGGCTGGCCGGTGTGCTCGGTCTGCACTGGCACGTGGACGACTGGGGCAGCGCCTTCCTCGGCGCGTTGATCGTGTCGGTGGTCAGCCTCATCCTGAATGCCTTCTTCGGCAAGCGAGGGACGGATCACCGGTGACTTCGGCGATCTTCGTCTGCTGGGGCAACATCTGCCGTTCCCCGATGGCCGAACAGGTGGCCCGCGAGTGGGCGGCCCGCGACGGCGTCGAGGCGGCCTTCACCAGCGCAGGCGTCAGCGCGGAGGAGAGCGGCAACCCGATCGACTCCCGCGCGGCCGGCGTGCTGCGTCAGGCCGGCTACCCGGTCACCCCGCATCGCGCGCACCGGATCACCGCCGACGAGATCCGGCGAGCCGACCTGGTGGTCGGCATGGAGCAGCTGCACCTGGATCGGATGCGCCGACTCGTCCCGGACGCCGACAACCTCGCGCTGCTCACCGACTTCGATCCGGACGCCTCCCCGGGCGATCCGGTGGACGATCCGTGGTACGGCCCGCCGTCCGGATTCCGGGACACCCTGGCCAGCGTCGAGGCCGCGATGCCCGCCCTGATGGCCCGGCTGCGCGAACTGGCCTGAGCCCGCCTGGGAGCGTTGGCTCCACACCGAGCCCGTCGGCGTGGCAGTCTTGGGGCATGCACATCCTCGTTGTGGACGACGATCAGGCGGTGCGCGACTCGTTGGCGCGCTCCCTGCACTACTCGGGCTACGAGGTGACGACCGCCAGTGACGGGGTCGAGGCGCTCGCCAGGCTCTCCGCCTTCCGGCCCGACGCGGTGATCATGGACGTCATGATGCCCCGCCTGGACGGGCTGGAGACCACCCGCTCGCTGCGGGCCGGCGGCAATGACGTCCCGATCCTGGTGCTGACTGCCCGCGACGCCGTGGGCGACCGGGTGGACGGCTTGGACGCCGGCGCCGACGACTACATGGCCAAGCCGTTTTCCTTCGAGGAACTGGTGGCGCGGCTGCGGGCGCTCACCCGGCGCTCCGCGCGTCCCTCCGGGTCGGAGGAGCCCGGTTCGGAGCTGCTCTCCTTCGCGGACCTCTCGCTCGACCTGCAGACCCGCGAGGTGCAGCGAGCCGGACGCCGCATCAGCCTCACCCGCACCGAGTTCGCGCTGCTGCAGACCTTCCTGGAGAACCCGCGCCGGGTGCTGGAGCGCGGCTGGCTGCTCAACGAGGTGTGGGGCTTCGACTTCCCGACCACCGCGAACTCGCTGGAGGTCTACATCGGCTACCTGCGCCGCAAGACCGAGGGCGAGGGCGAAAACCGCCTGATTCACACCGTGCGTGGCATCGGCTACGTGCTGCGCGAGACCCCACCGTGATCCGCTGGTTCCGTTCCCTTCTCTCGGTTACCAACCGGCCGCTGCACGACCGGCTCGCCTTTCTGGTGTCGGCGGCCGTGGCCGGCGCTGTCGCGATCACCGGCGCCGCCGCCTACGTCATCACCAACCTGGCGGTCTACGACCAGCTCGACCGTGAGCTGATCGAGATCGCGGCGGTCACCAGCGAGTGGATCTCGTCCGACATCGAGGGCATGGGCGGCCTGAACCAGGACGCCCTGGACATCGCCCACGTGACCATCCTTACCATCCGGGCCGACCACCAGGTGCTGCGTCCGCCCGGCTCGGGGGAGCAGTCGCTGGTGATCACCGCCGCCGAGGTCGCGGTCGCCCGCACCCAGACCGGCTCGTCCGCGCGCTCCGGCGTCGACACCGCCGACAACCCGTACCGGATCGTCGCGGTGCCGCTCTCCAACGGGACCCACAACTACGCGCTGGTGCTCGGACGCCCGCTCGGCCCGACCAACCAGATCCTGCGGATCCTGGCCTTCTCGCTGCTCACCTTCGGCCTCGGCGCGGTGGTGCTGGCCGGCATGGCCGGCTGGGCGATCGCCCGCTCCGGCCTGGAGCCGATCCGCCGGCTCACCAACGCGGTGACCACGGTGACCGAGACCGACGAGTTGGCGCCCATCGAGCTCGGCGGCATGGACGAGCTCACCGACCTGACCCGCTCGTTCAACCAGATGATGCGCAACCTGGCCAGCTCCCGGGAGCGGCAGCGGCGGCTGATCGCCGACGCCGGCCACGAACTGCGGACGCCGCTGACCTCGCTGCGGACGAACGTGGAGCTGCTGGTGGCCGACGATCGGCAGGGGATGCTGCCGCCGGGCGCCCGCGGCGAGATCCTGCGCGACATCGCCGCCCAGGTGGGGGAGTTCACCACCCTGATCGGCGACCTGGTGCACCTCTCCCGGGAAGACACCGTCCAGCCCGACCCGGAGCCGATCGACCTGCGCGACGTCGTGTCGAACGCCGTCACCCGGGCGAAGCGCCGCGGGCCGGGGCTGAACTTCGACGTCGTCCTCGACCCGCTGTACCTGGTAGGCGAGCCGGACAGCCTGGAGCGGGCGGTGACCAACCTGCTGGACAACGCGGTGAAGTTCTCCCCGCCCGGCGGGACGGTCACCGTCCGGCTGGAGGGCGACCGGCTGCGGATCGCCGACCAGGGCCCCGGCATCGCCGACGCCGACCTGCCGCACGTCTTCGACCGGTTCTACCGCTCCGAACACGCCCGCACCACCCCGGGCTCGGGCCTGGGCCTGTCGATCGTCGCGCAGACCATCAAGGGTCATGGCGGCTGGGTGAAGGCCGGACGCTCGAAATCCGGCGGCGCCGAGTTCACCGTCCGGCTGCCGGGCAGCAGCGAGCCGCTGGAATCCCCCTCCGAGACCACCGGGACGATCGCCGCCGTCCGCGACTAAGCCCAGATCCACCGATGGCCGCCGTCGCGAGCGGCACCAGACGGGTGTGATGGCGAGACGGTTCCGCGAAGGCAGACCGGGCTAAGCGCGCGTCTCCGGATTGGCCGTCCTGCTCTCCTTCTCTCCCGCAGATCCCGACTTCCGTTCTTCCGCAGAAACCGGGTGAATCCGGCCCGCTGCGTGGCTATTGCACGCACAAGCCCTGGATTGCCCGGTTTGTGCGGGGTGAACCGGCCGGGCGGAGGCGGTAGCTTTCTCGCATGACACTGCCCGCATCGCTGCCGCTGCCCCGCACTCCAGACCCGGCCGACGCGCCGCCGCTGAACTGGGGGATCATCGCCCCCGGCGGGATCGCCAGCACCTTCCACGCCTCTGTCACCGAGGCCACCCGGCAGCGGTTCGTCGCGGTCGGCTCGCGCTCCCTGGAGCGGGCGCAGCAGTTCGCCGACGCCCGCGGCATCGCGCGGGCCTACGGCAGCTACGAGGAACTGGTCGCCGATCCCGAGGTGCAGGCGGTCTACGTCGCCTCGCCGCACAACGCTCACCACGAGAACGCCCTGCTCGCGCTGCAGGCCGGCAAGCACGTGCTGATCGAGAAGGCGTTCACCCAGGACGCCGCGCAGGCCCGCGACCTGGTCGCCGCGGCCGCCGCCTCCGGGGTGACCCTGATGGAGGCGATGTGGACGCGGTTCCTGCCGCGCACCGACGTCGTGCGGCAGCTGATCGAGGACGGCGTGCTGGGCGAGCTGGAGACGGTCTTCGCCGATCACGGGCAGGCGCTGACCCACGTCCAGCGGCTCGTCGACCCGGAACTGGCCGGCGGCGCGCTGCTCGATCTGGGCGTCTACCCGATCTCCTGGGCGGTCTTCGCGCTCGGACTGCCCTCCCGGGTGCGGGCGATCGGCGAGCTGACGGACCGCGGCGTCGACCGGCAGGAGACCATCCTCCTGGAAGGCTTCGCCGGCCACCCGCACGCCCAGGCCGTGCTGCACACCACATTGGCCGCCAAGACCCCGACCCGCGCCTCGATCAGCGGCACGGCCGCCCGGGTGGAACTCGACGGCACCGACTTCTACAGTCCCGGACCGGTCCGGCTGGCCGCCGGAGCCGACCGCGTCGAGTGGGCCGGAGACGGCAGGCTCGGCCACCACGGGATGTGCTTCGAGGCCGCCCACTTCGCCCAGCTGGTCGCCGACGGCCTGCCCGAATCGCCTCTGCTGCCGCTGGCGGAGACGGTCGCGATCATGGAGATCATGGACGAGGCACGCGCCCAGCTCGGCGTCCGCTACCCCGGCGAGTAGCCCGCCGCCGTCAGGAGCAGACCTCGCGCAGCCACGCCAGGGAGTCGGCGTCGTCCACCCACAGGTGGGCCTGCCAGCCCGCGTCCGCGGCTCCGGCGACATTGGGCTCACGGTCGTCGATGAAGGCGATCCGGTCGGGGGCGACGCCGAGTTCGCCCTGGATGGCGGCATAGATCTCGGGATCGGGCTTGACCATGCCCAGCTCGCCCGAGATGAACAGCCGCTCGATGAGCGGGCGCCAGTCGCTGGCCTCGGCGGCCGGGCGCAGCGTGGCCGGGGCGTTGCTCAGGATGACCAGCCGCTGCGGCCACTGCGCGACCGTCTCGAGCAGTTCCCGGGCGGAGGGGCGGAATCGCGTCCACAGCGCCATGTCGTAATGGGCGAGGTGGTCGATGAGCTCCTCGGTCGGCTTCACGCCGACCGAGGTCAGCAGCGGACCCCAGTACTCGGCGAGCGGCAGGCCGCTGTCGAGCGCCACCCGTCCCATCCAGTAGGCGGCCTCGTAGGCCGCGGGGTCGACGCCGAGCAGCGCCGCCGGGGCAGTGAACAGATCCGGCGGCCAGGAGAGCACGCCGCCGAGGTCCAGCGCGATGACGTCGATCACGTCACGCAGGCTACCGGGTCGGCGCAGCTCATCGCGTCCGGCCCGGGCCGGCTCGGCGCCGGAATGCTCGGCACTCCCTACACTTCACCCATGACTGAGACCCCCGACCGCACCGTCCTTGACCTCTGGTTCGACCCGATGTGCCCCTGGGCGTGGATGACCTCCCGCTGGGCGCTCGAGGTCGAGAAGGTCCGCCCGGTGGACGTCCGGTTCCACGTGATGAGCCTGTCCGTGCTCAACGAGGGACGCGACCTGTCACCGAAGTATCAGGCGATCATGGACGCCGGCTGGGGCGGCCCCCGGGTCTGCCTGGCGGTCGAGGAGGCCCACGGCCAGCAGGCGCTGCGCGACTTCTACACAGCCGTCGGCGCCCGCATCCACCCCGGCGGCGAGCCCAACGACGTCACCACCTACGAAGCGGCGCTGGCCGACATCGGCCTGCCGGTGGAACTCGCCCAGGCCGCCCTCACCGACGCTGACGACGAGGCCGTCCGCGCCGCCCACCACGAGGGCATGGACCCGGTCGGCCAGGACGTCGGCACTCCGGTGATCCGGGTGAACGGCATGAGCCTGTTCGGCCCGGTGATCTCCCCGGCGCCCAAGGGCGAGGAGGCCGGCAACCTCTGGGACGGCTTCGTGCGAGTGCTGGCCTACCCAGGCTTCTTCGAGCTCAAGCGCACCCGCACGGTGGGCCCGATCTTCGACTGAGATTGCCCCAGGTTCGGGTGCTGCGGGCAGGCAGCCGGGCCACTAGCATCGAGTCATGGTTCGGATGATGATCAACCTGGCGATCAACCTCGCCACGGCGGCGATCGGGTTGCTGCTGGCCTCCTGGTGGGTTCCCGGCGTGACCCTTCAGGTAGGCGGTTTCGTGCTGGCCGTCGCCATCTACACCGTGGCGGCCGCCCTGTTCGGACCGTTCGTGTTCAACATGGCCCGCAAGTACGCCACCGCGCTGATGGGCGGCATCGGGCTGGTCTCCACGCTGCTGGCGCTTTTCGTCGCCACGCTGGCGCCGGGCGGGCTGACCATCAACGGATTCACCGCCTGGGCGGCCACCGTCCTGATCGTCTGGCTGGTCACCGCCCTCGGCGGCTGGGTGCTGGTGTGGTGGGTCTTCAAGCGGAAGGCAGCCGCCCGTTCGGCGAACTGACTGGACTGCCCTTCCACTTCGTCGCCGGCGCTGGAAAGACGTCGTCGCGGTGACCTAGCGGATCGCCAGCGCGTTCGCCGGCGATCCCACGCCGCCGCGCTTGTTCAGCGGCGCCGCGGTGAACAGACCGTCGTAGCGTCGGTCGGCGGCGCAGGCTGCCGACAGCTCCTCAAGGTAGAACATCTCGCCGAGCGCCAACCCCAGCAGCGCGATCAGCCGGAAGTGCGCGAACGTACGGTCCGTGCCCTGCTCGAACGGCATCGCCTCAAGCGCCGGGTTGTCGCCGGCGATGGCAGCGACGCGATGATCCCACAGCCACGCGGGCATCGACTCGTCGACGTCGATTCCGGGAGCCGGGAACTGGCCGGTCTCCGTCTCCGCCAGACGTCTGCGCCCCGCAGCGTCAAGTGCTTCATAGTGGCGGATCCAGCCGAACCGGATGAGCAGAATGTCGCCGGGCTGCAGCTCGGTGCCCTGTGCTTCGAGAACGGACGAGAGCTCGGCGGACGTGACGACCTCTCGCTTCGCGCAGTCCAGCGTCCGCCCATGGCTCTCGCGGTGGCGGGCCACGTCGGCCAAGACGAATCGGCCGACGATCCCCTCGCGTGCCCAGTTCTGAATGCCGAGTGCGCCCTCCGGCCCGGCCACGGCGCCGGCCGTATGTCCGTTGTAGAAGCCGTGCTCAAGGTGACGGACGTGCGCCAGGCTGTCCCACTGGCTCGACGACTGCGGGTAGTACGAGTCGTAGAAGTCCTCACGGCCCACCTCGTTGGCGACCGTCGAGTGACGGAAGGCGCGCCGTCCCAGGATCGCCGGATCAGGCAGTTCCATCTGCCAGCTCAGCGCGAAGGATTCCCCCGTCTGCACCAATCGGGCCGCCTGCCGCACCTGCTCCGGGGTGACGAAGTTGAGAGGGCCCCGCTGGTCGTCGTCTCCGAACACTCCCCAGGACGAGCCGGCGGGCAGGCCGGACCGGATCGGCAGGTGCTGATAGGCGGGGATGGGCGAGGGACGGTCTGAGGCGGTCACGGT
>CXWJ01011399.1_pt1 | contig 22636 bp, 17 predicted proteins | sample 590841 | NCBI WGS metagenome assembly CXWJ01 (sample SAMEA3498367, study PRJEB10139) | wastewater metagenome | biome: wastewater treatment plant; material: activated sludge | place: Austria | collected 2015-01-21 | reverse complement strand
CCCAACGCGGCCAGGAACTGCTGATCGAACGACTCCTCGCCACAGAACACCAGCGATATCGGGCCGGGTTGGGTCAGATAGCCGCCGATCATGCCACCCGCCGTGAGCTCGTAGCCCATCTGGCCGGTATTGCAATCGGCCCGAAAGCTCATCACGCCGTTCGTCTCGTCCACGGCCTGGTAGGCCACGGAGTAGTTGCTCATATCGGCCGTGATGGGCACGTCCTCAAGCTCGACCACCTGAGCCAGAGGCTGCCAGACGTGGCCCTCGACCCCGGCCACGGGCATGTCCTCGATCTGTAACGACCCGACCAGGGCGTCGAGCGTCGTCAGCACCGGTTCCCAGTCGGTCGGCGATAGGGCGTTCAGCTCCTCGTTCTTGGCGGCCATGTAAGCGGTCGAATCCGTGTTAACCTGGTTCATCTCATCCGCCGATACATCGGCGGCGGTCATCGGCAAGGTCGGGCTGGTGACCGGATAGAAGAACGATACCAGATAACGGCCATCGTTGGTGAAGCCCTGGTAGATGTAGCGCAGCCCCTGGTTAGTCACCGGATTCGGCCCCTGGCTCCAGCGGCCGACGAAGCGATAGCCGCTGATCGTCGCGCTGCTGAGCGGCGCGCCGGTGCGAGCCAACTGCACAGCCAGGTCGAGCGCGCCAACCGTCTCGTCGAACGGCAGTGCGGCGTAGCCCTGGGTCAGTTCCGGCACGTTGAGGATGTTGGTGCGCGAGTAAATGTCGTCGACAGCCTCGCTGACGGCCGGGTTGCCGGCCTCATCCCACAACGCCCGGTAGGCGTCGACGGGGATGATGTAGAGGATCGGACTGCCCGGCTGCCGTTGCGATGGATCAGTGACGCCGAACAGAATCTCGACATGCGCCGGCAGGCCGGCCGGCCCCGGCGGCTGGCTCTCGTCGTAGGGCGTGGCCGGCACCAGGATCGGCTGCCACGAATAAGGCAGGCCCTGGGTGTCCAGGGCGATCATGCTGGGGTGTAGCCCGGCCGCGGCGACCAGGTCGGGATCGATCGAGACTTCCGTCGGCGCGGCGGCCTCGGTCGGCTGCTCAGGGATCTCCGTCGTCGCGACGGTTTCGGCCGTCGCAACGGCTTCCGTCGGCGCGATCGGCTCCACAGTGGGTGCCGGTTCCTGCGTCTGGCAGGCAGCCAGTAGAACTGCCAGCAACAACGCAACCCAAACCGACGTCCTTTTCAGAGTATGCATATTGTTCCTTCTTCTCTCCACACAATTAATCGAGCGCCTTGCGCAGGTTTTCTTCGGCCTCAGTGGAGAGCGTGGTTTGAATGACTTTGCCGTGATGCTCCTCCAGTACGGCCCGCACGACGGCCGGGTTGGCGTCGTGAACCATCACAAACAGGGCTGAGGTGCCGGGTTGCAGGGATGCGGATACATCTTTGACAAAATCGCCGTCCACGCCCAGATTCATCAGGCGGCCGACGAGCGCGCCACCACCGGCCCCGATCAGGATGCCGGCCACCGGGAATAGGAATATGCCGAGCATCAGTCCCAGAAGAGCGCCAATGGCCGTGGATGTCATCGTGCCGTGGCTCACGTTGTTCTTGACGTGAACTTTGCCCTCGGCGTCCTTGCTGACGACGGCCGTGTCTTCAAATGAAATGTTGCCGTACTTGGTTTGTCCCTTAAGGCTCTCCAGGACGGCCGCCGCTTCATCGGGTGAATCAAACGAAACTACAACTAAGCTGGACATTTCGCCTCCATCGTAATTTTAGTCACGTCATCCGCTGACCGCTCCAGCGAACAATGCGATATAGTCATCGAACCACATGCTATAGCAAGCGGTCAGATGGCAATAGCATCGAAAAGGTGTAGTTAGGGTGTAATTTACATCTCCACCAAAGAGATACGTTTTCCTTAGATGCGACGACCGTTATAATGGGGATGAACCGCGGGGATCCAACGTTTCAAGGCGTCTAATGAGACATCCACTTCGATCACCCTCTACCATGTGGCGACCGTTGCCACGCCTATTGATCGGCTTCCTATTGATTATCCTGGTCTTGAGTGCCCGTCCGGTCGTCGCGCAGGCGCGGGTGGGGCTTACTCAGCGGATCACCGGCCGGCTGGAGCCGGACAAAATAGACACCTACCTCATGCGAGACTTGCAAGCCGGTGATCGCATCACGGTGGCGATGCGGGCTATCTCCGGCGATCTAGACCCGGCAATGGGCATCATCGACACCACCCGCCCCCTGGCCGAGCTGGAGGCCGCCTATCGAGCCGAAGTTCAACGTCTGGCGGCCGAGAGCGGGAACGTGGCCCTCGATCTGGAGGCTTTGCGCGATCGCACTTTTCTGGCCTGGGACGACGACGGCGGCCAGGGTTACGCCGCCGAAATGGAATTCATCGTCCCCGCCGCCGGCGACTATCGGCTAATCGTCTGGGCGTCGCTCTCCGCGTTGGGCCGGGCCACGTTCGGCGATTATGAATTGCTGGTCAGCCTCAACGCGCCCGGGGCGACCGAACCGGCCGGCGACCCATTCGTGGAACGCGAAGCCACCACGAGCGAACTCGTCCCGGCGGTGGAGGAGATAACCGGCACCCTGACCGCCGATAGCCCAACGACCACCCTCAGGCTGGTTGACATTGAGGCCGGCGAGACCCTGTACGTCGCCGTCGACCCCACGTCCGGCAACCTGCTCCCAACGGTCATCCTGCGCGATTTCGGCGGTAAGCCGCTCCAGGCGAGCAATTTGGATGGACAAAGCGCGCGTGCCGCGCTGGAATACGCCTTCGAGGAGCCGGCCGCCGGGCACACGCTTGAAATCCGGGCCGCGAACGGGGCGGACGGCACGCCAACCGCGGGCGACTTTCGCGCCCTGCTGGGGCTGAACGCACCGGAAGCGCTGACCGGCCAAGCCGAGGCGACAGGCGACGAGATCCTCAAGAAACCCATCGACGTGGCGGTTGGCCTGCGCATTGAGCGGATCAGCGAAATAGATTCCCAGGGCGAGGATTTCACCGTGCTNNGGGTAGCATCCGGCTCGATTGGACCGACCCGGCGCTGGCCTTCAGCCCCGACGAATGCGACTGTGAGGTTAAAATCTTCACCGAGAAGGAGTTCGACCGCTTTCTCGATGAGGTGAACAGTGTCTGGCCGGACTTCGTTTTCTTCAACCAGCAGGGGAATCGCTGGACGCAGAGCCGGGCGGCGGCCATCTGGCCCGATGGTCGCGCCCGCTACGGCGAGACATTCACGACCACCTTCCAGGCCGACTTCGACTTTCGCCAATTCCCGTTCGATACCCAGGATTTCCCCATCTATGTGGACTTGCTCCTACCGGCCAACACGTTCGTGTTATCCGCTCTGCCCGGCTACAACACCATCAATCCCGATCATGGCGAAGATGAGTTCATCATCTCCGATTTCGCAACGGACACGGAACTGGTCACGGGCCGCGTGGCCGATCATCCGGTGTCGCGCTTCGCCTTCAGCTTTACCGCGCCGCGCCACCAGGAATACTATGTGATCCAGGTGTTTGTGCCGGTCCTGCTGATCATGCTGATCTCCTGGTTCACCTTCTTCCTGCACGACTACACCCGACGCATCGAAGCCTCGGCGGCCAATATTCTGCTCTTCATCGCCTTCAGTTTCAGCCTGACCGACAACTACCCCCGCCTCGGCTACCTGACCTTCCTCGACGCCGTCATGGCCGTGACGTTCATCTTCAACGCGCTGGTGCTGCTCTATAACGTTTTCTTGAAACGGATGGAGAACGAGGGTCGATTTGAACGCTTTGAGCCGGTTGACCGCTTTTTCGATTTGGCCTATCCGTTGATTTATCTGGGCCTGATCGGGGTCGTGGCCCTGGTGTTCTTCGGGTGAGTTTGGTCTGTCGGTAAGGGGCGGTCGAATCCAATGCGGCCGATCAGCCGGCCTCATGTTCGAGTCGGCCGAGCGATTAGCCGGCGTCTTCCTCGACGAGTTGATCGCCGCTCAATCGGAAGAATCGCGTCACTTCCTGTGAGGGGCAGCATTGTGGGTCATCCGGCCCCTGGGTCAGGAGAGTGACCCTAATCAGGCCGTCATCGATGCTTAGCGACTTGACCTGCACCCGATCACCCAGGAGGATCGTCGCCACATTGATCGGCCGGCCGGACTGATGGGCGACAGCAGCCAGGTAGATGAAAGCGCCGCTGCCGCCCGTGTCGGCTCTCAGCAGCGCGGCGGAATCGGCCTGACCAGCGCCGCTCAGATCGCCATAGGCCACCGGCGCCGGCAGCAGCGTCACCGTTGGCCGGGTGGCGCTGCCCTCGACCACAGGTGCGCCCTCGAAGAGGCCATTCGTGAGGGTAATCGGCCCGTCCAAAATGCCCTGATAGGTCGCATTGCCCAGCGCCTCGAAGGACAACGCCGCGGGAACGGCATCCTCGTCGCCGCCGGGGGCCATGACGGCCGTCGTAGCGGCCACCGGCTGATCGGGCGTCGCCGGCGGCGTTGCCGCGACAGGCAGCGGCGTCCGGGAAACAGCGGCCGGGGGCGTTTCCCCATCGCGCGCGGCGCAGGCCGTTAGAATCAGTACGAGCCATGCGAGCGTGAGGCAAACGGTTATCGGCTTTCTATTCCTTTGGTGAGACACTCTTATCAGACGCCTTCATGGGGAATGACTAATTTTTCCATTTCTTCCAGACTATCGCGGATAGCGGCTGTCGTCTTTTCCTGTTCCTCCAGGAGCCGCCGCAATTCCTGTAACCGCGCCGACGTTCCCCCGGCCGGCCCGACTGCCGTTTCCTCCGGCTTCTTGCGCGGTGTGAGGAACGTATTGGCCAGGAAGCTGGTGAACACACCGAAGAGGGCCACACCGGCGGTCATCAGCAGCACGCCGACAATGCGCCCGGTGGTCGTCGTCGGGAAGCGATCGCCATAGCCGACGGTCGTGATGGTGACGTAGCTCCACCAGATGGCGTCGGACGGCGTCTGGATGTTGGCTTCCGGGTTCGCCGCTTCGACGTTCAGCACGAGGACGCTGGCTGTCTGGATGATAGCCAGACCCAGAAAAATGGTCAGGTAGAGGATGCTGCCGGCGCGATCATACAGCAATTGATTTTTAATCGTCTGGATGCCGATGTCGTGCATGAGGCGGTAGACGCGAAAGATGCGGAAGAAACGCAAGATGCGCAGCATCGGGATACAGGCCAGCAGATCGGCCCACCCCCAATCGCGGAGGAAGTACTGCGATTTCGACTCGGCCGACATCAAGCGATAGAAGAAGTCGGCCACGAAGATGATGGTTATCGCGCCTTGGAAGATGAGCACCACTTGCTTCGATGCATCGCCCAGGCCCGGCAGCCATACCAGAACCATGTCGATGATCGACAGAATCGACAACAGGGCGATGAAGACCTCGTAGCCGAGGTTTTTAAGTTCTTTCTTCTTGGTCTTGGCGGCCATGACTTTGCGCTCCTACAGAAGGATGTGGAAACGGGCAATGGCCGGGTGAGATGACACCCAGCCACTGCACAATCTTATCCGACATTTCCGGTTAGGCGAGGTAATCAACCGCCGGTCAACAGACGCTGTTTGGCGGCGGCGAACTCCTCGTCGCTCAAAATGCCCGCCGTGTGCATCTGGGCCAACTGGTTCAACTGGTCCATCAGCGGCGAGCCGGCCGCCGCCGGAGCGGGCGCGGCCGACGCTTGCTGCTGGGCCATCTGCTGTTGCATCTGCTGCATCTGCATCTGCTGCTCGGCCATTTGCTGCTCCATCGCCGCCTGTTGCTGGCTCTCGTAGGCAGCCTGATCCTGGGCCGCATACTTCTGTTGCTGGCGATGGCTCACCGCGCCGGCCGTCCCGGCCACCACGGCCGTCGTTGCCGCTGCTCGTAGTAATGGTGCTCTACGTCGTCTCATCATGGCGTTATCTCCTTGTTATACTGGCTCCGGGCCGGCGGTTGTCCGGCGGCCGGAATAATTGATCGATAAACGTCTGTTGCCCTAGGCGGGCGCGTTCATTTGGGCTATTTCATCGAGCGCTTCCTGGACTATCTCATGGGGGATGCGTTCCTGCACGAGCACCCGGCCCTCGGCCGCCAGGACGGCCTGCTTGAACTTAACCGCCCACAGGTTCTCGAACAACATGATCCCCGCCGTTGAGTTATTATTGAGATGCGCCCCGATCGCCTCGATGTCATCGGCGGTGACCAAACCGCTGACGTGGACATTGAGTGGATCGAAAACCGCCATAAGATCGGCGTCGAGCTGTTGTAGCTCCAGCGGAACAACCACCCCGTCGGCGTCCTTCACGACGATGACCAGGTCGATCACGCGCACGATCTGCTGCTCGACGAGCTCCAGCAAACTGGGCAGGATATCGCCCTTGAACTTGTTCCCCTCGAATTCGAGGGCCAGAAAATCAATCGGTCCGTATGTCATGGTGGGTCTCCTTCTGTGGAATTGCGGCTTAGGCTACCGGTATATTCAGGCTTCTCAATCAGCCACCCATAGATTAGAACATCAGCCGGCCGACGAGGATGACCAAAATGGTGTATTAAGGGTGCAGCTTGCCAACGAAGAGAGCAAACTGGAGGATGGGTCTGTCGTTCGGGCGTCATGGCACACTCCGGCCCGCGGCGGCCTTGGGCGAGAGGGAAGGCGTTTCGGCCGGTTCAGCCGGTTGCGCCTGGGTCGGCAGACGCCGCACGTACCATAGTGCGATCAGGGCGAACAAGACGACCACGGCAAACGAGGCCTTGAGGGCCACGATCTGCGCGGCTCCATAATCGGCAACCAGCGCGTCCACCTGCGCCGGGCTGAGGCCGGCTGCCTCCACCCCGGCGCGCAATTGATCGACGGTGACGAAGTTTGCGTTCTTCTCGGCCGCCACGACAAGTTCGTCGCTGACCTCGGCCAGGGCCGGGTTGACCAATACCGCCTGTTGGAAGTTGCCCACCAGCGACGCGATAAGCATGGAGCCGACGATCGCCGTCCCCAGCGACGCGCCGAGATTCTGCGCCGTTCCCTGCAACCCACCGGCCTCGCTGCTGCGCTCCGACGAAACCGAGGACATGATGACGTTGCCGAGCTGAGAGACGAGTAGACCGTTGCCCGCGCCCACCAGGGCCAGGGCGGCGGCAAAGCCGATGGAGCGTAGGGTTGGTTCGGTGAAGGCGATGAGCAAGACCCCGCCCGATAACATACTCAACAGCCCCATTTCAACGATGCGTTTGGGCGAGTAGCGCGCCGTCAACGAAGCGCCCAATAACGCAAAGGCAAATAGGCTGAGCGAGAGAGGCAAAATCCTGATCCCGGTCTGCAGCGCGTTGTAACCGAGTACCGTCTGTAGATAGAGCGGCAACACGAAGAAGATACCCATGATCATGAACTGTTGGCTGGCCAGGGTGTTCAGTCCGGCCCGGAGGCGCGGAATGTTTAGCAGCCTGATGTCGAGCAACGGCTCTTCGCCGGCCGCCGTCATCTTCTCTTCGCGGCGCACGAATAGGCCCAAGAGGACGAGACCGATGGCGATCAGGAAGATGACCGGCGACAGGCCCAGGGGGGTAAACGGCGCGGCGGCCTTGGGGACGAGCCAGCCCCATTGGCTGGAGCGCAGGATGCCGAAGACGGCGATGGCCAACCCGGCGGCCGAGAGCAACGCGCCGCCCACGTCCAGCTTGCCGGGGCGGCCCTGCGTCGGCGGAATGAGGCGCAGAAAGAGCATGAGGACCAGCACCACCACCGTCTCGGCGGCGAAGACGATGCGCCAGGTCAGGTTGGTCGTCACCCAGCCGCCGATGAGCGGGCCGAGCGCGGCCGAGACGCCGGTGACCCCGCCCAGAATGCCGTAGGCCATTGCCCTCTGGCGACCGGTATAGGTAATCGCCGTCAGCGCGGCGATGGCCGGGATGACCAGCACCGCGCCGAAACCTTCGACAAATGACCAGCCCAACAGCAATACCGACAGATTGGGTGATAGCGCTGTCGTGAGCGAGCCGGCACCGTAGATCAGCATGCCGATCATATAGGCCCGTTTGGCTCCCCACCGGTCGCCCAGCTTGCCGCCGGTGAGCATGAAGGCGGCCATGACCAACGTATAGAAGGTGATCGCCGTCTGTAGGCCGACCACGGTCGTGTTGAGGTCCTCGACCACCTGCGAGATGGCGACGTTCATGACCGTCGTATCGAGAACCATGATGAATTGCGCCGCGGCCAACATGCCGATAACGGCCCAGCCGGCCTTCATTTCCTGGGGTGTTGCGCTTGTGGTTGTCATTTGATCGAGTCCCTTGGTCGTCAGGAGGCGGCTATCCGGCCGGGAATCGGCTTCACGGCCGGGGTCGGCGCTTGCGGCCGGCGGCGACGCAGAAAGCGCTTGACGACCTCATCGATAAACAGCAGGGCGAACGCCAGACCGGCACACAGCAGCCACTGGTCAAAGGTCAGGGACACCGTGCCCAGAATGCGCTGCAATACACCTAGCTCCGTGCCCAGCAGTGTCAGCAGCAGCGCCAACCCGTAGAGCTGCAATTGCCGCCGGTCGTTGACCGTGTCGCGGACAAAGACCGTGCCCATCTCGGAACGGGCACCAAGGCCGAAGGCAATGTTAAACAAACAGAATACGGCGAAGCCCATCGTGGCGGCCAGGGCCGGGTCAATGGCTTCGTAGCGCCGCTCCAGATACAGCGTGCCGGCGGCGATAAGCAGCCCGGTGAAGATCAGCCGCGCCCATTGCGAGCGGCTGAGCACCGGCTGGCTGAGCGGCCGCGGCTTGCGCTCCATCAGGCCGGCTTGCGGCTTATCGAATCCCAGAGCGATAGCGATGGGTACCTGAACCAGGAAATTAATGAACAACACCACCAGCGGGCTGAAGGGCACGCCGCCCAGGATGCCGAAGATCGCCGCGCCCAGATAGCTGAGGATGAACGCCGCCAGCATGCCCATCTGGAAGCGGATGTACTTGGACAGGTTATCGTAGATGGCCCGGCCGAACTCCACCGCCTTGACGATGGTGGCGAAGTTGTCATCGGTCAGGATCATCACCGCCGCGTCCTTCGAGACCTCGGTGCCGGTGATGCCCATCGCTACCCCGATGTCGGCCTTCTTAAGGGCCGGGGCGTCGTTGACGCCGTCGCCGGTCATGGCGACGATGTTTTGTTGCCGCTGGAGCAAATCGACCAGGCGAATCTTGTCCTCCGGGGCCACGCGGGCAATTACCCCAATGTCGGGCAGTTCCTTCATCAGTTGCTCGTCGCTCATGGCGGCGAACTGTGCCCCGGTCAATGCTCGGCCGGTGATGCCCAGCTCGCGGCCGATGGCCGCCGCGGTCACGGCGTGATCACCGGTGATCATCCGCACCTGGATGCCGGCGCTGTGGCACTCGGCAATGGCCGCCTTGGCTTCCGGCCGCGGCGGGTCGACGATGCCGACCATCGCCAGCAGGGTCAGGTCCTCTACCAGGTCGATCAACTTGCCCCTGGGGTCGAAAGTTGCCGGATCGAAATCGCGCCGGGCCACAACCATGACCCGCTCCCCCTCGGCGGCCATACGCTCGTTCTCCTGCAGCGCCAGCGGCTGGTTCGCCACATCCATCGGTTGTACCTCGCCACCCGGCAGCCAGTAGGAACCGCTGCGGGCGATGAGCACGTCGGGCGCGCCCTTAACGAAGCAGCGTACCACCGGCTTGCCCCTGGCGTCGTTCATGTTGTGGAAGGTGGCCATGAATTTGTAGTCGGAATCGAAGGGCACTTCGGCCACGCGCGGGTACATCGCCCGCGCCTGATCGATGCTGATGCCGCCCTTCTCGGCCAGCACGATCAGCGCCCCCTCGGTCGGGTCGCCGATCAGTGTCTCGCCGTCGAGCCGGGCGTCGGCGCACAGGGCCATGGGCAGCAAGATCTCATCCAGGTCGATCCTGGCCCCGCCGGCGTGGAGCAGTTGCCCTTGCGTGGCGTAGCCCTCGCCGGTCACTTTGTAGCGGTTCTGGCCGGGCACGGTGAATTCGCGGGCGGTCATCTTGTTCAGCGTCAGCGTGCCCGTCTTGTCGGAGCAGATGGCCGAGACCGAGCCGAGCGTCTCTACCGACGGCAGCCGCTTGACGATGGCGTTGTGCTCGGCCAATGTGCGCGTGCCCAGCGAGTAGAGGGACGTGACGACGGCCGGCATGCCGGTGGGGATGGCCGAGATGGCCAGGGCGATGCCGGACAGGAAGACCGTGTCGAACGTCTGACCCTGGCGCAGGCCGAGGATAATCATGATGATAAACGTCACACCGGCCAACGCGGCGATGACGATCACCAGCCGGTCGAGTTGCTTCTGCAGCGGCGTTTTGTCGGCCTCGGTCTTGTTCAGCAGGTCGGCGATGTGACCCATCTCGGTGCCCATGCCGGTCGTGGTGACGATCATCTCACCCCGGCCGCGCGTGACCGAGGTATTCATAAAGGCCATGTTGTGGCGGTCGCCCAGGGGCACTTCGGTGCGGGTGATGACGGCGCTGTCCTTGGATGAGGCGACGCTCTCGCCGGTCAGGGCCGCTTCCTCGATCTCCAGGTTGGCCGCCACGAACAGGCGACCGTCGGCCGGGACGCGGTTGCCTGCCTCCATCAGTACCACATCGCCGGGAACCAGTTCCGCGGCATCGATCTCCACTGCCTGACCGTCGCGCCGCACACGGGCGATGTTCTTCATCATCTTCTGCAACGCCGCCAGGCTGGCCTCGGCCTTCGATTCCTGGTTCAAGCCCAGGACGGCGTTGAAGACCGTCAGGCCCAGCAGCACAACTGTTGTGCTCCATTGGCCGGTGAAAATCTGGTTGATGATCGCGGCGACGACCAACAAGATCTGCATGAAGTCTTTATACTGACGCAGGAAGGTCTGCCAGCCGGGTTCCTTGGCCTTGCCGGCCAGCGCGTTCGGCCCGTGCTGCTGCTGCCTCTTTTGCGCTTCGGCCGCGCTCAGGCCCCGGGGCGGATCGACGCCCAGCTTTTGGGCGACTTCAGCGTCGCTCAGCGCGTACCATTTCTCTTGTTGTGTCGATAATGTCATCATCTCTCCTTTTATGAGACCCGACAGGTGGGCGAGGGGCATCTGAAGCATATCTCGCGGACCTATGAAGTATAAGCGCACCTGTTAATACCCAGTATATTATATTTGCCTGCGCAGCGGGATGACCAAAAGGGTGTGTATTTAGTGCGCGCAGACCTATAAAATCGGTGGCCACAGGATTCCTTTCTGTCAGAGAAATCGAACGCCCACCTGTCAGGGCCTGGTCGAGTGGAGATTACAAAAAACCTTGCACCATAATTACACCCTCTTGGTGCTGCTATGCCTGCCTGGTTTTCATTAACCTTCGCATATGGGATGCAGAGGCCCGTCTTTGACTCTGTTTTGTCAGGCGAAGGTGAAACGATGACCGACTCACGCCTACGTGGCTCATGGTGATGGAATGGAACAAGGTCAACAGCGAGCAGTGCCTCGCTATTGACCTTGATAGCCAACATCAACAAGCCAACTGAGGAGGATGGTCCATTATGGATTTGCAGGGTTATCTATCATATCTGGTCTCTTTCTTATCCATCGGCAGCTTTGTGATCATCGACCTGATCGCGGCGACAACCAACGCTCTGAACGGCGCGCTCATTGTACAACGTCCCGATTACTACAAGGGTAAGCAGTGGACGGTGGTCGGCATCATACTCCTGGCGATTTTCGGCGGCATTGGCGGCGGCATTGCGCGCGACGTGCTTTTGAACAACATCCCCAGTTCACTCGAAAATCCCTGGTATCTAATCTTGTGTGTGTCGGCGGCAATCACGGGCATACTCATCTCCTATGGTAGAGGCCAGAAGTTCCGCGAAGGTTTCTTTACGTTTATGACCGTGTTTTCGTTGCCCTGGTATGCGGCCATCGGCGTCCACGCCGCATTGGACGCGGGGCTGCCCGACATAGGCGCGATCCTCGTGGGGGTGATCGGTCCGACCGCCGGCCGATTCCTGATCGACGTAACCGCCGGGAGATCGGCCAAACAGTTTATTCGCTCCGAATGGTTTGTCGGGACGGCCGTTCTGACATCGGCTGTTTATCTCGTCTGCGCGAAGTATTTCGGGCTATCCCAGTGGCCGGCGACGCTGATCGCATTTGTCGTTGGCTTTGTTTTCCGGTTGGCCGCCTTGTGGTTTGCCTGGGAAGAACCTCTGCCCCGTATACCGGAAGAGATCAGGGGAGAAATTCTCCCCCGCGCCGCGCTCAAGGACAAATTGCAGGCGGATATGGAGACCGATAATAATTGAGTGGCCTGGCCGTCCGCGCCGGAAGGCGCGACCGGCGGCAAGCCGCACGGACGCGCATAGATACGGGATGATCGATCCGTTCATCCCCCTGGCCCTAACCGTTCCTCAAAGAATTGGGAGGATTTTATGGCGAGTCAGGTGACAGAGGTTCAATCGAAAGAGAAAGGACTAAGTCGCTACGTTCCGTTCCTTTCCTGGATACGGACGTATGATCGCGGCTGGCTATCGGCCGACGTCGTCGCCGGGCTGACGCTATGGGGATTGGTCGTGCCGGAAGCGATGGCCTATGCCGGGGTCGCCGGTCTGCCGCCCCAGATGGGACTTTATACGTTGCTGGCCTCCCTGCTGGTCTACGCGTTGATGGGCACGTCGCGCCATCTTGTCGTCCAGTCCACCTCGGCCACGGCCGCGTTGATCGCTTCGTCGGTGACGGCGGTCATCATCGCCACCGGTGCGTCCATCGGTTCGGCTACCATCGATCCGGCTGTCTATCAGCAATATGCGACCGCGTTCGTCCTGGTGGTGGGCGTCGTGTTCCTGATTGCCGGCATGGCCCGTCTGGGCTTCATCACTCAGTTTCTATCCAAACCGGTGATGGATGGTTTCGTAACCGGATTGGCCGTGTTTGTCGCCGTCGGCCAACTCAACAAGCTCTTTGGCGTGGAAAAAGGCGAGGGCAATACAATCCGGAAACTGCTGACGATTGTCCGGGAACTACCGGAGGCTAATGGTGTGACAATTGCCGTTGGTGCAAGCGCGCTGGCGCTCTTGTTTCTCTTGCCGCGAATCAACAAGAAACTGCCCGCCGGGCTTGTCGTCTTGTTCAGCTATATCGCCCTCAGCACCGTCCTCGCTTTGAACGCCAACTATGGGGTGGAGGTCGTCGGAGAACTGCCCCAGGGGCTGCCGTCTATTAGCCTGCCTGCCGTACCGTTCGATGCGCTGCTGGCCATGGTGGCCCCGGCCATCGGCGTGCTCCTGCTCGCCTTCAGTGAAGCTCTGGGCGTAGGGCGTGAATTCGCCGAAAAGCACGGCTATGAAATCGACCCCAATCAGGAATTGAATGCCCATGCTGTTGCCAATATCGTGAGCGGGTTGTTCGGCGGGTTGATCGCCGCGGGCAGCATGTCGGCTTCGGCCGTGAAAGAGGCCGCCGGAGCGCGCTCGCAAGTATCAAACCTGGTGACGTGGCTGGCGACGATCGTGACCGTCCTCTTTCTCACGCCCCTCTTCAAGAGTCTACCCGAGGCGGTGTTGGCGGCGCTCATCATTCACGCCGTCTGGCATATCATCGCGTCTCGTAAACTGCGCCGCATCCGTCTCGAATCGCGATCGGAGTTTTGGCTGGGCGCGCTCACGTTTGCCGGCGTCATCCTCATCGACGTATTGGAGGGCATGCTCCTCGGGTTAATCCTGTCGCTGCTGGTGTTTATTTATAAATCCAGCCGCCCCCACCTGTCCCGATTGGGACGCGTCCCGGATGCACCCGGCGCATACTCAGACCTGGCGCGCCATCCCGAAAACACAGCAGTGCCCGGTTTGCTCATCCTGAGACTCGACGCGCCGCTCTACTACGCCAACGCGCTCACCGTTGCCGAACAGATCAAGCAACTAGTGGCCGAAACAGAACCGCGCCCGAAGGGCGTGCTGTTCGATGCCGCCGCCCAAGACGATCTGGATATCACCAGCGCCGAGGTGTTGCGAAGTCTGATCAAAGGGCTGCACGATCAAGGCATGGCCGTCTATCTGGCCGATGTACATGCCCCGGTATGGGCGTTTGCCGTCAGGATGGGCCTGGATGAGTTGATCGACGCGGGCCACATCTTTCCGACGGTGGATGCCGCCGTGAAGGCGATCGCCCATGCCGAGTGAGCGCTCACCCGAAATTTTCCTATTCGTGCCGGCTCTTCATAATCAGCTTGCGCGCCGCCTGCGGCCGATGCTGAATTGAGTAATTAAACATGGAACCTGCAACTCCTTCCCGTCGAGATTACGCCAGATTGATGATCATCGCGGCCCTGATCGGGGCCGTGGCGGGTGTGTTAACGCTGGCGTTCCTGACGCTGGTCCACTTCGGAACCGAGTTCGTCTGGACGACGTTGCCGGCGCTGCTCGGCCTGACCGGGGAAGTTTCGCCCTTGTTCATCTTTGCGGTGGCCGTGACCGGTGGCCTGATGGTCGGCTTGCTGGTGCGCCTCTTCGGCGACCAGCCGGCTCTGTTCGCCGAGTTGATGGCCGAGTTCGGCAAGACGGGCCGCATCGAATACCGCCACGTCCCCGGCATACTCCTCAACGCCTTTGTGTCGCTGATCAGCGGCGGCGCGCTGGGGCCGGAAGCACCGCTGATGGATGCGACCGGCAGCCTGGGCACCTGGATAGGCGACCGGCTGAAGATCAAGGGCAAGGCCACCAGCGCCCTGACCTTCTCCGGCCTCAGCGGCATGCTCGGCGCGTTCTTCTCGTCCCCCTTCGCCGCGCCGGTCCTGATTCTCGAATCGGCCCAGGGCGGCACTAACACGCTTTTCCTGTTCCCCGGCATCATCGGCGCCGCCTCGGCCATCGCCGCCTTCATGTTGCTGGGCGGCCCGTTTTTCAGCCCGCTCTTCGTCTTCGCCGAGGTCTATGAGCGCGTGCGATTTATCGATCTGGTCTACGCCGTCCCGCTGGGCCTGCTGGGTGGGCTGGCCGGTCTGCTCTACATCGGCATGTATCGCGGGTTGCGGCGGACGGTGCAGCTCCCCCTGGCCGGGCGACCGATCGTGCGCGGTCTCCTCGGCGGGCTGGGATTGGGCATCATCGGCGCGCTGTTGCCGATCACTCTCTTTTCCGGTGAACATCAGTTGGGGGAAATCATCAGCAACGGGGCCGAGATGGGGGTCATCACGTTGTTGATCATCGCCCTGGCCAAGATGTTCCTGACCAACCTGGCCCTGACCACGGGTTGGAAGGGCGGCTACATCTTCCCCATCCTCTTCGCCGGCGCGGCGATCGGCATGGCGGTGGACATCGTATTCCCGTTTATACCCCAGTCGGTGGCCATGACCACCGTCATGGCCGGCATGACGGTCGCCACGCTGCGCAGCCCGATCTTTGTCGCCCTGCTCATCACCGCGCTGACCCAGCGCGAATTGGCGCCGGCCATGGCCGTGGCCGTCGTGTGCAGCTTCCTGCTGACGCGAAACGCGTCGTTGGTGCCGCGCGAAGAAGCCGAACCCGATCCACACCCCCAACCGGCGGGAGGGTGAGGCGAGGGGGACATGGCCATTTGGCTGGGGGCGCAGCGCATGACCTTCAGCAACGGCGGGGCCGCGTCGGATTAGGTTGTTGCACCATTTCTACACCCTTGTGGTACTAACCGAAGGCAGCCACGCTCAATACCATATAGATTACCGAATTGCTTTGGCAACCCAGCTTGAAATTGGCTGAGGAATCGATCTGACCTGACAGGAGAAACCTGATGGCGAATCAACCCAATAACCATTTACGCGCGATTTTACCGATCCCTGACGTCGTCAAGCCCGGACTGACGACCTATGACGCCAAGGACCCGGATACCCACTACCCGCCCATCGAGCCGCTGCGGCCGCCGGATGGCGCGCCCAACGTGCTCATCATCCTGCTCGATGACGTCGGCTTCGGCGCGTCGTCGGCCTTCGGCGGGCCGTGCCACACGCCGACGGCCGAGCGGCTGGCCGGCGGTGGCCTGCGCTACAACCGCTTCCACACCACCGCGCTGTGTGCCCCCACGCGTCAGGCGATGCTGACCGGCCGCAACCACCACTCGGTCGGTATGGGCAGCATCACCGAGACGGCCACGTCGGCGCCCGGCAATAACTCGCTGCGGCCCAACACCAAAGCGCCTCTGCCGCTGACCCTGCGGCTGAACGGCTACTCGACCGCCCAGTTCGGCAAGTGTCACGAGGTGCCGGTCTGGCAGACGTCGCCGATGGGGCCGTTCGACGCCTGGCCGACCGGCGGCGGCGGCTTCGAGTACTTCTATGGGTTCATCGGCGGGGAAAACAACCAGTGGGACCCGGCCCTCTATGAGGGCACGACGCCGATCGAGCCGCCGGCCACGCCGGAAGAGGGCTATCATCTGACCGAGGACCTGGCCGATCACGCCGTCAACTGGATGCGCCAGCAGAAAGCCCTGCTGCCCGACAAGCCGTTTCTGGTCTACTTCGCGCCGGGGGCCACCCACGCCCCCCACCACGTGCCCAAGGAATGGATCGACAAGTACAAGGGCCAGTTCGCCCACGGCTGGGACCGGCAGCGCGAGATCACACTGGCCCGCCAGAAGGAGCTGGGCATTGTGCCGGCCGAGGCGGACTTGTGCGCCCGCAACACCGGCATCACTGCCTGGGACGAGATGCCGGATGATCTCAAGCCCGTCCTGGAACGCCAGATGGAAGTGTACGCCGGGTTCCTGGAGCATACCGACTATCACGTCGGCCGATTGATCGACACGTTGGCGGATCTTGAGATTCTCGACAACACGCTCATCTTCTACATCATCGGCGACAACGGCGCGTCGGCCGAAGGCTCGATGAATGGCGCGTTCAACGAGATGGCCAACTTCAACGGCATGGCCGCCCTGGAAACGCCGGCGTTTATGCGCTCGAAGATGGACGAGTTCGGCTCGCCCGATTCCTACAACCACTATTCGGTCGGTTGGGCCTGGGCCATGGACACGCCCTTCCAGTGGACCAAACAGGTCGCCTCACATTGGGGCGGCACGCGCAACGGCACGATTGTCCACTGGCCGGCGGGCATCCGCGAGAAAGGTGGGGTACGCTCGCAATTCTGCCACGTGATCGATGTCGCCCCGACCATCCTGGAGGCGGCCGGCCTGCCCGAGCCGACGCTGGTCAATGGCGTGCTGCAATCGCCGATGGAAGGCGGCAGCATGGTCTATAGCTTCAACGAGGCCGGCGCGGCCGAACGCCACGACCTGCAATACTTCGAGATGTTCGGCAATCGCGGGATCTATCACCGGGGTTGGAGCGCCGTCACCAAGCACCGCACGCCGTGGCTGATGACGGAGAAAGCGCCACCATTTGACTCCGACGTGTGGGAGCTTTACGACGGCACAAAAGATTTCTCGCAGGCGCATGATCTGGCCAAGGAGATGCCGGACAAGCTGGCGTCGCTCCAGCGCCTGTGGCTGATCGAGGCGGTCAAGTTCAATGTAGTGCCGATGGACGACCGCACCGCCGAGCGCATCAATCCCGATCTGGCCGGGCGGCCGACGCTGGTCAAGGGCAACTCACAGGTGTTCTTCCCCGGCATGGGCCGCCTGTCGGAGAACAGCGTGGTCAGTATCAAGAACAAATCGTTCTCCATCACGGCCGAGATCGAACTCAACGGCCAGCCGGCCAACGGGGTCATCATTGCCCAGGGCGGCCGGTTTGGCGGCTGGAGCGTGTATGCCACGGACGGCCGGCTCAAGTTCGTCTACAACGTGTTGGGCATCCATGAGTTCCCCACCGTGGCCGAAGAAGTAATCCCCCAGGGCAAGCATCAGGTGCGCATGGAGTTCGCCTACGACGGCGGCGGCCTGGCCAAGGGGGGCAACGTGACGCTCTACTATGACGGCAAGCAGGTGGGCGCGGGCCGCGTCGGAGTGACGCAGGCGATGATCTTCTCGGCCGACGAGACGACCGATATCGGCTACGAATCCGGCACGTCCGTCAGCCCCGACTATAACGTCCACAGCAGCAAATTCACCGGCAAGTTGCACTGGGTGCAACTGGACGCGGGCGTGGATGACAACGATCACTTCATCGACCCGGAGGAACGGCTCAGGGTGGCGATGGCGCGACAGTAGTCGCGGCGCGGCAGTCGTCGGGCCGCGGCAGTAGTCGGGCCGCGACAATAATCGCGGCCCGACAGTCATCACGTCCGATTCATCACATGATCGCGCAGGGCTTCCAAAAGAAGCCTGTACCGTCAAAGGAGATAAACGATGTTTGATTTTCCACTGGAATACGCCTTAATTGAATTCGAGGACGCCAAGTTCACCGGCAAAGTCGTCCCTGAACTACTGGATTTAGCCCAGCGCCAAGTCGTGCGCTTTGTGGACATCGTCTTCATCCAAAAAGATGAGAATGGCCACACTCACAGCATCGAACTGAACGATCTCGACCCGGAAGCATACGAACTGTTCGTCCCCATGGGCGAGCACGTCTCCAGCTTATTCACGACCGACGATCTGGAAATCGCGGCCGGCAAGCTCCCCGTGAATTCGGCGGCGGTGCTTTTCTTATGGGAAAATCTGTGGATGGCCAATCTCAGACAGGCCCTTCTGGATGCCGGTGGCCGGTTGGTGGAGCGCGCCCAGATTTCGCCCGAAGTTGTTCAGCAGTTTATACAAGAATTGGCCGCCGAACAGGCGGAGCAATCGTAACTTTTAGAGGAGGCAGCATCATGGCACGTAGAAGAGGCCCGAATCCCCCCGGCCCGGTTGGTGGCATTGGCCGCGGCCCGAATCCGCCCGGCCCCGTTGGCGGCATTGGCCGCGGCCCAAATCCCCCCGGCCCGGTTGGCGGCATTGGCCGCGGCCCAAATCCGCCCGGCCCCGTTGGCGGCATTGGCGTTGGCCGTCGCAACGGCCCGGGTCTACTGCGCTAACAGGCGCAACGGACATAATCCTATCCCCGTCGCGGCATTCAAGGCCGGGGCGGCAAGAAAAATGGGGGATTGTCATGAACAAAGAGCAGAATATCGTCATCATAGCCGGCTATCAGGCTCTGGAGCCGGCGACGCGGAACTTCGACGCGCTGACGAAGCTCGTCAAGGAGAAGCGAATCAAAACCGACGGCATGATCCTCGTCCAGAAAGACCTGGACGGCAAGGTCACCGTCAACGCAACCGGCGACCATCTCGGCCGCAAAGGCATGGGCTGGGGCGGCGGCGTTGGCCTTCTCGTGGGCCTGGTCGCGCCGGCGCTGCTGGCCCCGGTGGTGGCGGGCGCCGCCATCGGCGGCCTGGTCGGCAAGTTCACCAAGCACAAGATGGAGGCCGGCATCGAGGAGGGGCTGGGCGAAAAGCTCAAGCCCGGCCGGGCGGCCATCCTGGCTATCGTCCGCGAGCAGGATCGTCTGGCGGCCGAACAGGCCATGACCGACTCGCCGGCCAAGTCGGTGGCCACCGTCGACGACGACGGCCTCAAGGGCGCGTTGGCCGAGGCGGCCGGCAAGTTCAACCCCGACCGCACCGTCCTGCCCATCCCCGATCGCAAGTTCGGCGGGGCAATCGCGCGGACGATGGACGAGGCTGTGGCCGACTGGAGCTTCATTCCCGGCCCGCAGGCTCCCGAAGGCGCGCCCAACGTCCTCATCGTCCTCATCGATGACGCCGGCTTCGGCGGCCCGGAAACGTTCGGCGGCGAGCTTCACACCCCAACCATGACCCGGCTGCAGGAGGCGGGTCTGACTTACAATCGTTTTCATGTCACCGCCGTCTGTTCCCCGACCCGAGCGGCTCTGCTCACCGGCCGGAACCACCACCGCGTGGGCATGGGCGGTATCGCCGAGTTCCCCGGCCCGTTCCCCGGCTATACCGGCACACGGCCGCGCAGTTGCACGGCGTTGCCGCGCATCCTCAGGGAGAACGGCTACGTCACCGGCGGCTTCGGCAAGTGGCATATGACGCCGGGGCGCGAGATGGGGCCGTCCGGCCCGTTCGACCATTGGCCCCAGGGCTGGGGCTTCGACCACTGGTGGGGCTTTCTGACCGGGGCGGCCGGCCAGTATGACCCGGTTATCGTCCAGGACAACACCGTCATCGGCACACCCGAAGGCAAGGAAGGCGAACGCTACTACTTCCCCGATGACATCACCGACAAGACGGTCGAGTGGCTCCATGCCATTCGCGCCCACGACGCCCACAAGCCGTGGTTCGTCTACTACTCCACCGGCGCGACCCACGCGCCACACCACGTCGCCAAAGAGTGGGCCGACAAGTACAAGGGCCAGTTCGACGACGGCTGGGACAAGTACCGCGAGAGAACCCTGGAGCGTCAGAAGCGACTCGGCATTGTGCCGCCGGATACCGAGCTGGCTCCCCGGCCGGATCCGTACCCGGCTTGGGACACCCTCAACGACACCGAGAAAAAGCTGTACGCGCGCCAGATGGAGGTGTTCGCCGGGTTTTCGGAAAACACCGACTGGAACGTGGGCCGTCTGCTCGATGCCGTCGACGAGATGGGCGAGCTGGACAACACGCTCGTCCTGTATATCTGGGGCGACAACGGCGCGTCCATGGAAGGCACCACCACCGGCTCCTTCAATGAAACGACCTTCTTCAACGGCATCGTCCTGGACGCCGAGCAGCAACTGGCGTTGATCGAGAAATGGGGTGGCATCGAAGAGTTGGGCGGTGAGTACACCGCGCCGCACTTCGCCGCGGCCTGGGCCCACGCCAACAACACCCCCTTCCAGTGGGGCAAGCAGATGGCCAGCCACCTGGGCGGCACGCGCGATCCGATGATCATCGCCTGGCCGAACCGCATCAAACCCGACGCGCAAATACGTTCGCAGTTCACGCACTGCATCGACGTGGTTCCCACCGTGTTGGAGCTGGTAGGTATCCCCGAGCCGAAGGTCGTCGACGGCATCGATCAGGAGCCGATGGACGGCGTCAGCTTCGCCTACACACTTGAGAATGCCGCGGCCGCCGACCGGCACACGGTGCAGTACTTCGAGATGTACGGCAGCCGCGCCATCTACCAGGACGGCTGGTGGGCCTGCGCCCGGCTCGACAAGCTGCCGTGGGATTTCTCGCCGGCCACGCTGGCCCGCTTCAAGCCGGGCAGCGGCTATAACCCGGCGAACGATCCCTGGGAGTTGTACTATCTGCCCGACGACTTCAGCCAGGCCAGGAACATGGCCGCCGAGCAGCCGGACAAACTGGCCGAACTCAAGGAGCTTTTCTGGCAGGAAGCGGAGCGCAACCGGGCCTTGCCGCTGCTCGGCGGGCTGGCCGCGTTCTTTGGCATTCTACCCCCGATGCCGACGGTCACGCGCTATACCTTTGCCGGCGACGTGCAGAACGTATCGACCGCGGTCATCCCCCGCATCTATGGGCGATCCTACGCCATCGAGGCCGAGATCGAAGTCCCGGCATATGGCGCCGAGGGCGTGTTGTGCGCGTTTGCCGACTTCATCGGCGGGTTCGCGCTGTGGGTCGATGGCGAGGGACACCTCATCCACACCTACCAGTTCCTCGGCGTGGACACCTATAAGCAGGTCTCGACCGAGCCGATTCCCACCGGCGACGTGACGGTCAAGATGCTATTCGAGATCGACGAGCCGAAGCCGGGAGCCGGCGGCCGGGTGACGCTGTGGGCCAACGACAAACAGATCGGCGAGGGCACGATGCCCCACACCGTGGCGATGCTCTTCACGACCTATGCCGGTATGGACATGGGCCGCGACAACGGCGGCGTGGTTGACCTGGACTACGAAGACAGAGCGCCCTACGCGTTCACCGGCAAGTTGAAGAAGGTCGTCTTCGACCTGAAGCCGGCCCATATCGAGGCCGAGCAGGAGCTGCACCAGCACACAATGGTGCAGGCCGTGGCCGCCGGGGTCGCCGCCTAAGTTGATGATGAACAGATCGTTAAACGCTTAACGGCCTTTCGCGCCCGGCGCGCCAGAGATGGCGCGCCGGGCGTGGAACCGCCGGCGCAGCGTATCCGGCCCAATAGCGACGGTCGGAAATTGGTAATGGTGATACCAACGTTGCCTCGATCTTGGAACGTTGAAAATCAATCACAGGAAGGAGGTAGAAAATGTTTCTGTTGGGATGTCTGTTTGCTTTTGGTCTCGCCGTTGCGCCGCGGCTGTTTCTCATCCTGGCCTGGCTCTTCAGCGAACGCTGGGACATCGTCTGGCGCGGCACCTGGTTGTGGCCGCTGTTGGGCATCATCTTCTTGCCCTTCACGACGGTCATGTACATGCTTACCTGGACGGTGGGCGGCATCCAGGGCTGGGATTGGATGTGGATCATCCTGGGCTTGTATCTGGACATCGTGAAATGGGGCCAGATCTATCAGAATCGTGGGAGTATTCCCGGCTACCCGGAGAGTCCGACACCCACGCTCCCTTCGACCCCGCCGCCCGTGTGAGGGCGTCAGGTAAGTCACGCCTCAGCCGGCTGAGGCGGCTTTCATTCGATAGTCGAGATAAATAGAACAACCAATCGCCGCGCTTGGACAAGAGATAAGCCGGCCTGGTAAATAAATAGGAGTTAATGAATGTCGAAAAAACAGTTGGTATTGGGTTATTTTGGCAGCGAAGCGGCGGCCGACGCGGCTGTGGAAGCGTTGAAGCAGTGGGACAAAGCCAGCAAGGACGTCAAGCTCGGCGCGATTGG
>CXWJ01001036.1_pt1 | contig 22636 bp, 18 predicted proteins | sample 590841 | NCBI WGS metagenome assembly CXWJ01 (sample SAMEA3498367, study PRJEB10139) | wastewater metagenome | biome: wastewater treatment plant; material: activated sludge | place: Austria | collected 2015-01-21 | reverse complement strand
CGTAGTATCCGCACGGGCAGGGATTCATCGCCGCGATCAATTGAAAGTTTGCGGAAAAAGTTAACGAGCCTTTGGCGCGGCTGATGGTGACGACTTTATCTTCCATCGGCTGGCGCATCACTTCGAGGACGCGGCTACCAAACTCGGGAAACTCGTCTAAAAACAAAACGCCCCTGTGAGCAAGCGATATTTCTCCGGGCTTCGGAATATTTCCGCCGCCGACAAGACCCGCGTGTGAAATGGTGTGATGCGGCGAACGGAACGGACGATGCCTGATAAGCGGCGTGCCTGCGGGGAGTTGATCGGCGACCGAATAGATGCGAGTCACATCCAATGATTCTTCGATGGACATTTCAGGCAGGATGCCGGGCATGGCACGCGCTAATAAAGTTTTTCCCGCGCCGGGGCTTCCGACCATCAACACGTTATGTCCGCCCGCCGCGGCAACTTCGAGCGCGCGCTTCACGTGATCCTGTCCTTTGATCTCGGAAAAATCTGTCGGCGTGAACAACGGCTCGAGCGCGTCACTGCTGGAGGGTTGATAAGGCGTCAGTAAACTGCGACCCGCTAGATGGTTGTACAGATCCGCAAGCGTCCGCACGGGATAGACTTCGAGGTCGGGAATCAAAGCCGCTTCGCCCGCATCCGCCTCAGGCACGAACATCCGCTTGTATCCGTTGGCGCGGGCGGTTGCCGCCATCGGTAAAATTCCGCGCGTGTGCCGCACGACTCCATCGAGTGAAAGTTCGCCGACGATCAGCGTGTTCTCGCCAACGTCGTTCGGCAGATGACCCGACAGAATGATCACGCCGAGCGCGATGGGCAGATCGTAGGCGGGACCTTCTTTGCGAATGGAGGCGGGCGATAAATTGACGACAATGCGATGACGGGGAAAATGCAAGCCCGCGTTTTTGACAGCGGTCTGCACGCGCTCGCGGCTCTCTTGCACAGCCACATCGGGCAAGCCCACGATGATGACGGCGGGCAAGCCGTTCGAATAATCCACTTCGACTTCGACGATGACGCCTTCCAACCCGATCACGGCGCACGAGAAAACGCGAGCAAGCATGGCGAAAGTGTAGACGAGGCTGGAGGAAATGTCAAACAAAAAGACCCCTTGCGAGGTCTTCTGTTTTCAGGATTGTAGTTCAGCCTTTGAGCGAGCCAGCCAGCAAGCCGCGCAGGAAGTATCTGCCGAGGAAGATATACACCAGCAATGTGGGTAACGCGGCGAGAAGCGAGCCTGCCATTTGCACATTCCACGCGATGATCTGACTGCCCGCCATGTTGTTGAGCGCGACGGTGATGGGCCAATCCCTGTTGCTGGTGAGTACCACCGCGAAGAGGAAATCATTCCACGCGGAGGTGAATTGCCAGATCAACACAACCACAAAGCTTGGGATCGAGATTGGAAGCAGTATGTAACGATAGATTCCCAACATGCTCGCGCCGTCAATTTTGGCGGCTTCGAGGAGTTCCTGTGGCAGGCTGGCATAATAATTGCGGAAGGTGAGCGTGGTGATCGGGATGCCGTAGATGATGTGCGCCATTGCCAGCCCTGGCAGGCCGGTGATGCCTGCCGCGTTCATGAATTGCACAAGCGGAATGAGAATACTTTGGTAGGGAATGAACATGCCGAACAAAATGAACGGGAAGATCACATCCGCGCCGCGAAATTTCCATTTGGCGAGGACGAACCCATTGAGCGAACCTAATGCTGAGGAAAGCAATGCCGCGGGAATCACCATTGCAAAACTGTTCCACAGGGATGGAGACAATTTCGAGAACGCTTCAATGTAGTTATCGAAGGCGATACCGCGCGGCAGGTCCCACATGGTTTTCAGGCTAATTTCATCGAATGCTTTGAAGCCGGTGATGATCATCACATACATGGGTATGAGATAAAAAATCGCCATGCCGATCAACGGAAGGTACAGCCAATTTTTAGAAAGGCGTAGAGACTTCATTGTTGCGCCTCCGTTCTGAGGGTATATCGGATGTATGGAATGATGAGTATCGCCACACTGAGGAGCAGGATAATGCCGATCGCCGCGCCGCGCCCATAGAATAGCCCGTCGAAGGTTGCCTGCCACATATAAATGGCGGGCACGTCGAGTTGGAGTTGCTTCCCGGCAATTGCCACGATCAAGTCGAACACTTTCAACGACATGTGCCCCAGGATGATGAGCGCGGATAGCGTCACTGGCGCGAGCAGGGGAATCATGATGTGGCGATAGATCTGCGCTTCGCTTGCGCCGTCAATGCGAGCGGCTTCTTTTAGTTCCTGCGGGATAGCGCGCAAACCGGCAAGGTACAACGCCATGGTGTAACCGGACATTTGCCAGATCGCCGCGAGCGCGATCGCCGCCATGCCCCACTGCGGAGTGGTGTGCCACGCGTTGACCAGAGAATCCAAGCCGAGATTCGTGAATAACAAATTAAACCCGCTCATGCGCGAACCCATGGCGGGATTCATCAGCCAGCGCCAGACGACGCCAGTGACAATATAAGAGATCGCCATCGGAAAAAGAAAAAGACTGCGGAAGAATCCTTCCCCTCTCAAACCCTGGTCGAGCATGACAGCAAGGAAAAACCCTAACAACAGACTGCCGAGTACAAATACCCCCGTAAAAATCAATGTGTTTTTGACATCCACGGCAAAGCGCGGGTCGTTGAACAGCCCAATATAGTTGTTGATGCTGTTCCAGGTGTAGTCCGGGTTCAAGCCTTTCCATTTGCTCAAAGAAACCCGCACCGACCAGGCAATGAAACCATAAACAAAGATCAGCACCGCTACAATGGACGGTGAAACAAGGATGATGTTCAGGAAGCGGTCTTTATCTTTTGTCATAACGCATCCATTCCTCGAGGCGATAAAAAAATTGCTGAGGCTCCGCGTGAAGCCTCAGCAATTCTAACACCAGACCTACTTGCAGGGACCGGAACTTGCGCAAGCCGCAACGAGCGAGGCTTGGAACGCGGCCACGTCGCCGCTGGCGAGGAACAGACCGAGAGCGGTATCGATCTCCGTCTTCCACGAGTCGTTGGCGACCACACCGTGCGTCAACGAACCGACAACGGTGTTGGAGGACCAATCGTCCATGGCAGATTGCAGATATTCACCGAACAGCGATTTGTCGCAGTCGGTGCGCGCGCAGATGGACCCCTTGACCGGGTTGAACGCTTCCTGACCTTCCTTGGAGCCTGCCACCTTCAACCATTCGAGCGCGGCGTCCCGATGGGGCGCGCCAACCGCAAGGACGAAGGAATCGGAGAGGAACTGGAAGATGCCATTAGCGCCCGGAGTCGCCGCCCAACCGTAATCGGTATTGGCGGTCTTGCCCAACTCGATGAAGTAGCCAGCCGCCCAGTCGCCCATCACATTGAATGCGGCTTCACCGTTCACCACAAGTTGCGAGGCATCCTGCCACGTCAACGAAGCGGAGTCGCTGTTGGCGTAGCTCAACACTTTGGCATAATTCTCCAAAGCGGTCTTGACTTCGGCGCTACCCCAATCGGTGGAGCCGTCCCACAGACCGTTGTAGGCATCGGGTCCGAGCGTGCCAAGCAGAACGGTTTCGAACAGGTGCATCTTCGTCCATTGCTCGCCGAGCGCGAGGGGTTGAACGCCTGCGGCTTGCAGGGTATCCATCGCGGCGAACCATTCATCCATGGTGGACGGCACTGCCACGCCGTTGGCTTCGAGCAAGCCAGGGTTGTACCACAACACATTCGCGCGGTGGATGTTGACCGGCACGGAGTAGATATTGCCGTCCTGTGAGATCAACGGAATCAATGTTTCGGGCATCACATCGAGCCAGCCCTCGGATGCATACAGATCGTTCAGCGGTTCGATCTGACCGGCGGCAACGTAGGTGCCGATCAGTTCCTGACCCGCGTGCCCCTGCCACGAATCGGGGGGATCGCCAGCCTGCAAGCGGGTTGCAAGGACTGCGCGCGCGTTCGTGCCGGCGCCGCCAGCGACTGCCGCATTGATGAATTCGATGTTCGGGTCTGTGGCGTTGAACACTTTGATCATGGCTTCGAGACCAGCCGCTTCACCGCCGCCGGTCCACCATGAGAACACTTCCACTTGATCCGCCGCGGCGGGCGCTTCGGTTGCGGCAGGCGCCTCTGTGGCAGGCGCTTCGGTTGCGGCTGGGGCTTCAGTCGCCGCGGGCGCGCAAGAGGCAAGCGCGAGGGAAACGATCATCAACGCGCTCAACAGGTAAAACAGTTTCTTATTCATACTTCTTCTCCTAATCTAATTTGGAAACACGGATATTCGACATGGATGCACTTAAGTTCTTCCTCACGCCTCAGCATCACCTCCTTTCAATACTCGATGGGTTCCACATGATGTCTTCGACTACGATTGCGACCGCGCCAAATAAACTGGCGTCGTCTCCAAACACAGACGGGATCACATCCGTCTTCTTCAATACATCGTTCAAAGCGCGTTGCGCGATCGCCGCTTTCATCGCGGGGAGCAAATGTCCGCTCGCCGCGCTCAATGTGCCGCCAATGACCACTTTCTCCGGGTTGAAGATGTTCACGATCCCGGCGATTCCCTGTCCCATGGCGCGCCCGACCTCTACAAACGACCCCAGCGCCGCCTCGTCACCGGCATCGGCGGCTTGTTTGATGAGTTCCACAGAAAGGGATGATTCGTTTTTTTCCAACATCAAGTTTGGAATCAGGCTGGAAGACCCATTTTTCAAACATGCCTCCACGCGTCGAATAACAGCGCGCTGATTGATCGTTGTCTCCCAACAGCCGGGGTTGCCGCAAAAGCACAGTTCGCCGGTCCCCTCCGACACGGTGGAAATGTGGCCAATCTCCCCGGCGTACCCGTTATGACCGCGATACAACTTGCCGTTCAAAAAGAGACCGCCTCCCACCCCAACGCCGGCATAGATGAAAATAAAATCTCTTGTCTGCCTCATCACGCCGAACAAATGCTCAGCCACTCCAGCGGCATTGGCGTCATTTTCAATGAACACGTTGAGGCCGGTATGCTCGGAAAAGATTTTTCGCAACGGGACATTATGCCAGCGCAGGTTGGGTGAAAAAACCATCACACCCTCCTGCAAGTCGACAGTGCCCGGCGCCGCCAGCCCCAGCCCCAGCAAACGAAGTTTCGAAGAGCGGCATCGCGCAACCGCCTCGTCAACAAGCGCCAACGTTTGATCAATCGTCTTCGTCTGCTCTTCGAAGGGGTCCGCCTTCTCCTTGCATCTCCAAATCACTTTGCCTACGAAATCCATCAACGCCACAGCCACAAAGTCGACGCCCAATTCCACGCCGATAATCCCTCCAGCCTTGGGGTTGATCTCCAGCAGGGTGGCGGGACGTCCGGTGCCGATCGTGCCCATCCCAATCTCATGGATCAACCCGCGCGCAAGCAGATCCTCAACCAAACTTGAAATAGTAGACTTGTTTAGCTCTGTCATCACAGCCAATTTGGCTCGCGAAAGGGGCGCTTCATTGTGAATGTTTCGAAGAACGAGAGATAGATTTGCTTCTCGAAATAAAGCCTGATCAGTTGTTTTTTTCATCATTAGTATGTTGGGGCAACAAACTAATGATATTCCACCCTTAGAACCTTGTCAATAAGGTTTTTCCGATTCACTCACTCAAACCAAACAAGAAAACTAGATCGTTGACGTTCGTCCCACTAGGTCCGGTCTTGATCAAATCGCCCAGCGACTCGAAGAACGGATACGCGTCATTTCTCGACAGGCTGTCTGCCGCGCCAAACCCCAGCCTCTCCGCCCTTTCAGCCGATTCACCTGTCGCCACCGCGCCTGCCGCGTCTGTCGGACCGTCGTCGCCGTCGGTTGCTAATGAGACCAGCATCACATTGGATACATTGCGCAATTCATTGATAGCGGCTAATGCCAATTCTTGATTCCTCCCGCCTTTGCCGTTGCCTTTGAGAGCCAGCCCTGAGCCGCGTCGAAGGGTAACTGTCGTTTCTCCGCCAGCAATTAAACAAAATGGACGCAGACGTTTTGAAATTTCATCACGCAGTTTTTTTGCCAGCAAGACTCCCATATCGCGCGCTTCGCCTTGGAGTTCGTTCGTCAGAATTTCAGAATGAAATCCTTCGCGCTGTGCCTGTTCCAGCGCGGCGCGCGCGGCGAGTTGATTGTCGCCGATGATGATGTTTTGGACGTGGGAGAAGATATCATCGCTTGGCTTTACGAACTTGCCGCTGAGACGCTGAGTCGCAGAGTCTATGAAATTTGAATCTCCGCGTCTCTGTGCCTCTGCGGCGAAATATTTCTCCAAAATCCTTAGCGCATCTTCGCGGGTTGTTGGGTCGGGCGCGGTGGGACCGGAGGCGATGGCTTCCAGCGGGTTGCCGATTACATCCGAGAGAATCAGACTGATGATGTTCGCTTTCGTCGCGCGCGCCAAGCCTCCGCCTTTGACTCGGTCTAGATGGCGGCGGATGGTGTTGATCTCGTTGATGGTCGCGCCAGATGCCAATAACGAGGCGGTGAGATTTTGCAACTCTTCCAGCGGAATCAATGGCGCGGTCATCAACGCCGAACCTCCGCCAGAGATCAAGCAGACAAGCGTGTCATCTGCTTTTAATGAGGAGACAAATTCAAGGGCGCGTTCGCCCGCATAAGCGGAGCGCGCGTCGGGGATGGGGTGTCCGCTGAGGAGGAGGGGAAACAGGTTGAAGGTCGAAGGTGAAGCGTACTTGCTAATGGCGAGCGCGCCCGAAAGTGGAATCGAATCCGCTAGGGCGGTTAACATCGGAACAGCGGCTTTTCCAACTGCGAGACCATACACATCCCCCGCGATCTTCGGCAGATGATTCTTTACCGCGCGATATGGGTCAACCGCGTCCAACGCGGCGGATAAAATTCTCAAAATGCGCGGGTCGTTGAGGCTGTGTGTTGCGAAACGATTCGCGTCCATGTTTAATATCTTATCATCATGGGCAAGCAAGAGAGACAAAAAAGAANNTAGGACAACCGCCTTCTTGATCGGAACCGCTTTTACGGCAGTTTTGCGATGGCTTCGATCTCGATCAGAAATTTCTCATCCACCAGCGCGGCGATGATGGTGGCGCGCGCCGGGCGCGGCTCGGGGAAATACTCCATGTAGATTGGGTTGAACGCCGGGAAGTATTCCGGCTTGGTGATGTAGACGTTCGCCTTCACAACATCTTTGAAGTCGCATCCTGCGGCTTGCAAGACCGCGCGCATATTTTCCAGCGTGAAGCGGGTCTGCTCTTCGATGGTCGCGCCGATGGTTCCATCCGGTCCGCGCCCCACCTGCCCGGCGATGAATAGAAAACCGCCGCTGACGATCCCTGGTGAATAAAGTCCCATGGGGTTTGCGCCTTCAGGGAGTATGGCTTTTTTGTCGGTCATAGTCGTCTCCTCTTGAAACAAATTGTTTGATAAGTTATGACTTACGCAGTTGGCGGGCAGTTGTACCGCCGCCTTCGTAGTGCAACTGCGACGAAACAAGCTCAACTGCGTAACTCCTATAAGTATATCTGATGGGCTGGCAGTCTTTCATGAGGTGATGAGTCTGCAAAGGAGCGCTCTTGCCTGCCTCTCAAAAATCACTGCCCCAAACTCTCAGGCTGGAAGCACGGCTCGTAGTCGGCTCCCAGAATCAAAAGGAAGTTCGAGGCGCTGTTCGGGTCTGCGCCGGCAATCAGGCTATTGGGCGGCAGTCCCATCACCTGCAAGATCGGGGCGCTGAATGCGGCATCCTGCACGATGGTCTTGTCGATCAAGACTGAGGAGCCATAATCCTGCCGGGCGGAGGGGATGATGCGGGTTTCGTAGCCGGCGTAATTAAGCCGCGTCGCCGCGAGCGTTTCGAGACCGGGGATGGACGTGCCGTTCATCACCTCGATTGTGACTGCCTGCCTCTCTGCGACCTTCACCGGCGGGGAGAGCGCCTCGGTAATCAATTGTGGGAGCAGGTCTTTATCCGGTAACAACACGTACGCGCCGCCATCCGTGATCCACGAACTGACGTACGGCGGACGGATGTAATAACTGCGGATGTCGGCATTCGTCATTTTGGGGGTGTAGACAGAGAGTTGCAAGAGGTCGCCCAAGCCCAGGTCGGTTTCGACCGAATCTTTCAGGTTTTCGTACAGTTCAGGGATGCGGGTCAACGTCCCGGCTTGTAATGCCTGGGTGAACAACGCGCGCAACACTTCCTGTTGCCTGCGCCCGCGGTCGAAATCATTGGATTTTTGGCGCGAGCGGGCATACCATAGGGCGAGATCGCCATCCATGTGAATGACGCCGGGTTCGGCGGTGTGCAAATACCAGTTATTTTCATTTTCGGGGTCATAACTTGGGTCGATCAGCCGCCAATCGGTGTAGGCGCACGAGACGGGCACATCCACGCCGCCGAGGGTGTTGACGATATCAGAAAAGCCATTGAAATCGACGAGGGCGGTGTGGTCGATGCGGATGCCGAGGTTGTATTGAATCGTTTCCTTGAGCAAACCCGGCCCGCCGCCAGGGTACTCGGTGGACTTTCCCACTTGATATGCCGTGTTGATACGATTATTTTCAAAACCGGGGATCGAGACCCACAAGTCGCGCGGAATGGAAATGAGCGAGACTTGTCCCTCGTTGGGATGGAGGATCGCAATGACCATTGTGTCGGTGCGAGTCGAACCGGTGAGCGAGCGGCGGTCTGAACCGATGAGTAAAAAATTGATCGTGTCCTGTCCGTTGTTGAAGATCTGGCTATCGAAGGTGGGCTGTGGGGCGATGGTGTTGTTCAACACGACTGCGTTGATGGTGGGGAGCGGTGTGGCGGTTTCCGGGGGGAGGGAGGATGTCGCAATGGCTGAATCAGCCGCGCTGGTGAGAAGAAGCGGGTCGTTCGCAGGGATGAAAAAACTTGTCGCGCCAAGGGGTAGGGGTTGGAAGGGAGTCGGTGTCGCGGAGGGAATCGGCGCGGAGGTCACCAGGTCAAAAAAAGATGGCGGTTGGGATGGCGACGGCGACGCGGTTGTTCCGCATCCGGCGAGTAGCAACGCCGCAAGGATGATTTGTCGGTTGAAGTTCATGGGGAGGGGGATGTTGAAGGAAACGGCGTGAGGGATGGTGTGGCTGTGGGCGCGGGCGGGATTGTATTCGTGGCGGTCGGTTGAGGCGACGCGGTTGGCATGAAAGTGGCGGTGAGGGTCGGCATTTGGGTGGCGGTGACGAAAAAGGTTTGGGTTGGCGTTGGGTTTGGCGACGCGGTGGAGGTGGAGATGCGAATGGTTGCGGTCGCGCCGGGAAGCGGGGCGAGTGTGGGGAGGTTGGGGACCCACAATAACTGCCCAACATAGATGGTAATCGAAGCGCCCATGCAATTGCCCTGTTGTAACTGCGGGTATGTCAGCCCATACGAAAGGGCGATGCGATATAGATTTTCGCCGGGTTGCACCACATGTCTCTTCACCCAACCGAACGGCGGACTGCACGTTACAACGATGGCGGTCGATGCCACCGGCGGAACGTAGAGAGTTGTTCCGAGTTGTAAGTTTACCGAAGCGAGGCAGTTGGCGTTCTTCAACGCGTCTTCGGTTGTGGCGTATTTTTGCGCGAGGGTGTAAATGCTGTCTGCAAAAGAGACAAGGATCGGAGTCCAGCCGCTTGGGGGCGGAGGGCAATTTGTGGCTGATGGCGAAATGAACGTCAATGTTGCCGGCGGAGTTTCTGTGAATGTTGGCGTGTTGGTTGCCATTTCAGAGGTGGTGGGAAGCGAAAGCAAGGTCGGGGTGAAAAGGATCAATGGCGAGGTGGGCGAGATAAAGACGGGAATCGGCTGGGTGGGCGGCGAAGTGGATTCGGCAATGGCAAGCGAAACTCCCCCGATAACCAGCACGATCGATACGATGGCGATGATGACACCTCCCCCTACCTGGCGCAGGGCTTGCATGGATCAAATCTCCGGCACACGCGAGAGGATGTTTTTGGCGATCGGCAACAGCACGCTGAACGTCGAGCCGACGCCGGCGTCGGTCTCGACCCAAATACGTCCGCGTTGCGCTTCGGTGAGGGTTTTGGCGATCGAAAGTCCCACGCCGGTATCGCCGACGCCCTGGATCAAAACATTATCGGCGCGATACAACCGCGTGAACACGCGCGAGAGATCTTCGGATGGAATGCCGCCGCCGGAATCTTTTACCTGAATCAGGACGTATTCGTCTCCGCCTTCCGATTTGGTCTGCACGCGCAAGTGGATGGAGCCTTCCACGGGGGAGGCGGCGCCGGCGTTTTGCAGGAGGTGGATCACGATCTGTTGCAATGCCTCGCGGTCGGCATGGATGGGCGCCATGTTCTTCGGCAGGTCGAGGTGCAGGGAAATATTTTTCTCCCTTACCTGACTGCTGGTGTACGACATGGCATTGTCGATGATGAGGTTTAAGTCTACGGCTTCGGGCTTGAGTTCGTTCAGCCCGGTTTCGAGCGTGGTCACCTGGATGAGATCGTCCACAAGGTTGCCGATGCGCTCTGTGGAGGCTTTGATGCGCTCGACAAATTTGCGCTGTAACGCCCCGAGGATGCCTACTGATTCGCCGAGCAACAAGTCGGTATATCCCACAATCGACGACATGGGCTGGCGTAGTTCCTGTGAAATGGAGGCGACCACTTCGGCTTGCTCGCCCGGTCGCGCGGTGGCTGAGCCTATTTCCAGTTCTGCCACGCGCATATTCGCCCCTGCCAGTTGGTTTTGCAGGCGGGCGATCTCCTCCAAGGTCAGGCGCAATTCGCTTTCCACTTGTTGTGAAGCGCCCGCATTTCCCTTGCCGTAACGCAACGCTTCATTTTCCTGTTTGAGCCGCTCGATGGCTTTCTGCGTGTCCTCCTGCATTTGAGTAAGCGCCGCCATGTCTTCGGCTTGCGATAACCCTTGCGCCGCATCGATGCGCACCGCGTCCATTTGTTTGAGCAGGTCTTCATTGCGGCGTTCGAGTTCGATAATGCGATCCTGCGCCACGTCGAGCGCCTGCCGCGTCTGCTCGCCTTTTTGCTCGAGCGTGGTCATCTTGTTCCCGCGCTGGATGATCGGCACAAGCGCGACGGCGATGTTGGAAAGGAATGCCTGGTCTTCCGCGCTCCACAGACGGTTTGAGTATGGGGATAACAGAAGCACGCCGCCGAGCGAATCTTTCTCTGGGGTGACGATGGGCACGCTCAAAATGTGACCTGGGCTTGCCAACCCAAGCAGGTCGCTCAGCCCCTTGATATCTGCCGAGGTGCTGGAAGATGGCAACCGCAATGGGCGCCCGCGTTGCAGGGCGTTGGTGAGCATGGGAATCATGCTTTTATTCAGGCTTCCACTTTCGAGGTTTTCTTCACGGATGAGATCGTACCCGCTGGCAACCTGGATCTGATTCTTGTTGTCGGTGAGGTAGATCAAAAAACATAAGTCGGCAAGCATCGTCTGCGCGATGGCGCGGGTGATGGCTTGGCTTAACTTGTCTACGCTCGATTCGCCTGCCAGGGCAAGCAAGGCGTGGAAAGTTTTCGGGTCAGTGCTGTAGCGGCGGCGTTCATCCACCGGCGCATGCAGTTTGATGGAGATCGGTCCCTTTGTGGGCGAGGGGAATCGTTGCGGCAGGGTCGTCAACAAGGGGAACGCCGCAATGTACATCAGCCGAACCGCGCCGGGAAAGTTGCCATCGAAACGACCCGAAAGCACATAGATCACGTGCCCCGCAATTGCAAGGATCAAAACCGCCAACCCGTAGATCGCGCCGTTCGGGCGGCGAATGGCAAGCAACAATAAACCGAATGAACCCGTGGCAATGCTCGCCAACTGCCAGATGCCGTCGATGGTGGTGCGGTTATATTCGGGTCGGGTGAAATCTTGCGCGTACGCCACGAGGCTAAGCCCCAGAGCGGCGATGAGGAGAACGCTCGCCAGTCCGGTGATGGCGTCGGCGGCGCGGCTTGGCTCGGGAAAATTCCACAGCCAGATCACCCACACTAATGAAAAGAGCGTGATTGCCCGATCCAATGGGGGCAGCACTACCGAAAAGTTGACCAGCCCGCCGTTGCCGGCCAACGTCACCGCAAACAGCGTAATGCGCGCGATGAACAGCAGGGCAAGCCCAAACATCGTGCGCCGCGCCTGCGGGAACTCGCTCGACTTCCAAAGCAAATACGAGGATGCCAGAGCCCAAACAACCGAGAACAACAGCACCAGATGATAGATCAAACTCCCGCTGGGCGTTGTGAAAAAGTTGAATGTGCTATCCAGTAACTCAAACATGACAGGGACGATTATATTCCACTTGACGGTTTCTGGCGCAATCGCCAGAGTTACAGGAACGTTAACGTCGTTCAGTTTCACGGGCTATAATTCCACGCATGTCACGGACCGGCTTGCGGATCATTCTCATCCTTCTGACGCTTCTCATCGCAGTCGCCATCCCAATCCTTGCAGATGGAAACTCAGAGATTCGCAAAGCGGCTGAGGCAGAGTCTTACCCTGAAATGGCGGAGCATTATGTGCGCGCGGCGCGGCGTCTCCCCTGGCGAACCGATTTATATGAACTTGCCGGGCACGCTTATTTTCACGACCGCGATTTTGCGCAAGCCGATGCCATGTACGGCATCGCCCACGAAAAGAATGCCCTCACCCCGGCGGGTTGGGCGGCATGGGGCGACGTCAACTTTTTGAACGAGGAACCATCGCGCGCCATTGAAATCTGGAAGCAAGGGCTTGAACAGGCTGAGTTTTTACCCGGGCTGTATCAACGATTGGCGTATGCAGTTCAGGATCAGGGAGAATTTTCGCTTGCCGCGGAGTATTTTCAAGCCTATCTTGAGCGCGACCCCAACGACGCAACAGCGCATTACCGCCTCGGGCTACTGTTGACGTTGACCGGTTCACCCTCCGCGTGGATGGAACTGCTCGCCGCTTCTCAACTGGACCCTCAATTTGGTCCGCCAGCGGAGACTCTTCGCTCTGCCTTGAGTTTGGCGGCGCTCGACGAATCGTCATCCCAACAATTTGTCATCATCGGCGCCGGGCTGGGGTTGGTGGGTGAATGGCAATTGGCGCGCGCCGCGTTCGAATCCGCCGCGCAGGCAGACGGGTTAAACGCTGAGGCGTGGGCGTGGCTGGGGGAGGCGGACCAGCACACAGGGTCGGAGGGAATCGAGGCGTTGAATCGCGCGCTTGCGTTGAATCCCAACTCTGCGGTTGTGCGCGGACTGCGCGGGTTGTACTTCGAGCGCGTCGGGAATTCTTCGCAAGCGCTCAGCGAACATCAAGCCGCCGCATTGCTGGATGCGAAAAATCCTCAGCGCTATTTTTCGCTTGGCAACGCGTACGCGCTCAACGGCGACCTGATCCGCGCGCTGGAAACGTATCAATATGCCGCCAGCCTCGCGCCGGAGGATGCCAACACCTGGCGGACGCTGGCGGAATTTTGCGGGCGATTCGGAATTCACTTGAACGATATCGGCATTCCCGCCGCGCAACGCGCTGTGGCGCTCGACCCGAAAAATTCCGCATCGGAGGATACGCTCGGATGGCTGTGGTATCTCAATGAGGATTTCCCCTCTGCCGAGCGGCACCTGCTCGCCGCCCTCGCGTTAGACGCGCAAAACGCTTCGGCGCATTTGCATTTGGGCATGGTTTATATGCAAACCAACGACCGCGCCCGCGCCTTAAGTGAAATTACCCTTGCCCGCGATCTGGGGCACCCTCAAGCAGGCGCTCTGTTGGAACAGCTTTCTCCATAACCCGCCATGATAAAATCACAACTGTGAAAAAAACCTTTCTTCTTTCCACTTTTCTCTTTTTATTCACTTCCTGTTCCCCTGCGCCGGTTGTCGCAACTCCTCTGCCTCCTTCCGGCGCTATCCTCTTTCAGGATGAATTCGATAACAACGCCAGCGGATGGGATCGCCTCGCCAACGACGTGGGCATCATGGATTACGATGAAGGCGGATACCGCATGATGATCCTCCAGCCGCAGATGAATTTCTGGTCTACGCCTGAAATAGACTTGCGCGACGCGCGCGTCGAAGCGGATGCGACCAGGTTGAATGGTCCAGCCGAGAATCGCGCGGGCTTGATGTGCCGCTACCAAAACGGAAATTATTATTTCTTCATCGTCTCGAACGACGGTTATTACGCCATCGGCAAATTCAGCGGGGGGAAAACCACCTTGCTGGGTCAAAGCGAAATGCAATCTTCTGAAATGATCCAGGCCGATTCCGTCAACCACCTCCGCGCCGACTGCATCGGCGACTCGTTGGTTTTCTACGTGAATTATCAATTGATCGCCGGCGCAAGCGATGCCGAACTGGCGACTGGCGATGTGGGTCTGCTGGCTGGCTCCTTCTCTCAACCTGGGGTAGACGTGTTGTTCGATAACTTTGTGGTGATGCAACCGTAGGAAGAGAATAGAAAGTAGAGAGTAGAGAATAGNNTCCACTTTCCACTTACTACTCATCTACTCACTACTCATCTATTCCCTAATCATCTACCCTCTACCTTTCATGAAAATCTACCTCGACACCATTGGATGCAGGCTCAACCAAGCGGAGATCGAAAACATGGCGCGTGGATTCCGCGCGGCCGGGCATGAGATCGTTGCGTCTGCCGAACTCGCTGAGATGGCGGTCGTCAACACCTGCGCGGTGACGAACGATGCCGTCTCTGTTTCACGCGGCAAGATTCGACAGATCGCGCGCGCGGGCGTGAATGATATTGTGGCAACGGGTTGCTGGACGACTCTCCAACCCGAGCGGGCGCTTGAACTACCAAATGTCACGCGCGTCGTTACGAATGATCGCAAAGAGAGCCTTGTTAAAGATGCCCTTGACCTGCAAACCTTCGACCTTGAACCTTTGACCCGCGTTCCCCTCCCCGGTCTTCATCGCCGCACGCGCGCCTTCATCAAAGCGCAGGACGGTTGCAACAATCAATGCACATTTTGCATCACCACCGTTGCGCGTGGCGAAGCGCGAAGCAGAACCATTGCCGATGTGATTCACGATATTCAATTCGCGCGTGATGGCGGCACAAAAGAAATTGTTCTCACAGGCGTTCATCTTGGTTCGTGGGGCTATGAGTTCGATTCGCGCCTCACCCAACTCATCCAAGCCATCCTTCGTGAAACGGATGCGCCGCGCCTGCGACTCTCCTCGCTCGAACCGTGGGATTTAACTTCAGATTTCTTTTCTCTCTGGCAGGATTCACGCCTCATGCCTCACCTCCATCTGCCCCTCCAAGCGGGGAGCGACTCGACCCTCAAGCGGATGCGCCGCAACACCACCGCGAGTTCATTCCGCGAGTTGATTCGTTCCGCGCGCGAGGCGATTCCCGATGTGGCGATCACAACGGACATCATCGCCGGCTTCCCCGGCGAATCGGAAGAAGAGTTCNNGGGCAGATCCAGCCCGAAGCGCGAAAGAAGCGGAATCACATCCTGCATGACGCGCTGGAAGAATCGGCAAAGTCTTACCGCGAGAAATTTATCGGGCAGACGATGTCCGTGTTGTGGGAATCCACTTCGGAGATGGGCGAGCGCGGCTGGCTGATGGAAGGGTTCACCGAAAATTATCTGCGCGCGCAAGCGTTCGCCGAATCGCCGCGTTGGAATGAGATAGATCGCGTGGCTTTGACCGATTGTGAAACGAATCAATTGCGAGGCGAAATTCTGAACGAGGAAAAACTTTATGACCGCACAACTCATTGACGGAAAAATGATCGCCCAGCAAGTGCGCGAAGAAGTCGCCGCCAAAGTGGCGCAACGGATCGCCGTGGGAAAACTAAAACCGACGCTTGCCACTGTGCTGGTCGGCGACCGCGCCGATTCGGCAACCTACGTTTCGTCCAAACAAAAAGCCTGCGCCGAATTAGGCATGGGATCGGTGAGCCAAAATTTGCCGGCGGATATTTCACAGGAAGAACTGGAACGAATCATCAAATCGTTGAACGACGATACAACCGTGCATGGGATTCTTGTGCAACTCCCCCTGCCTTCGCAGTTGAATGAAGAGCGCGTCCTGCAACTCATCAGCGTCGAAAAAGATGTGGATGGATTCTCCCCGATCAACATTGGTCGGCTGGCACAGCGGGGACGCGAGCCGCTGTTTGTGCCATGCACTCCGAACGGATGCATGTACCTGCTCGATCATGCGGGCGTGTCGATCGAAGGCGCGAACGCGGTGGTGCTGGGCAGGTCGAACATTGTTGGGATGCCGGCGGCATTGTTGCTCATGAGCAGGAATGCCACGGTCACCGTCTGCCACTCGCGCACAAAAGATTTGCCCGGCATCGCGCGCGCGGCCGATATCCTCATCGTCGCCATCGGCAAAGCCGAGTTCGTGCGCGGCGAGTGGATCAAGCCCGGCGCGGCAGTCATAGACGTGGGCATCAACTCCAAGCCAGATGCAACGAGAAAGAGCGGCTACCGGCTCGTGGGCGATGTCAACTTCGACGAAGCGAAAGAAGTGGCAGGCTTCATTACACCGGTGCCCGGCGGAGTCGGCCCCATGACGATCGCCATGCTCATGCGCAACACCCTCCGCGCGGCTGAAATTCAAGACTCCTAACCCAAAGCGAAACCAAAACAAAAATCTTTTCTTGTACACGGACTTCGCGGATGAGACGGATTTGCTTCCGTTTTTACGGAAAAACCCGTGATTTCCGTGTGATCCGTGTCCAAAGAGATGGACAAATGTGACTTTGAGATTTAACAGGCTTTTGCACTTTTTATCACAACAGCGAGTTTGATATACTTGGCGCATGTCCCCCGATAAGGTAGGAAGGTACAAAATCAAGTCGGAACTGGGGCGCGGCGGTATGGCAACCGTCTATCGCGCCCTCGACCCCAGTTCCAACCGCGAAGTAGCAATCAAAGTATTGCCTCGCGAAATGATGCATAACCTGCTCACCCGCTCACGCTTCAAGCGTGAGCTTAAATTGATTGCCACCCTCGAACATCCCGCCATCGTGCCGGTCTACGATGTAGGAGAAGACGACAACCAGCCCTATTTCGTCATGCGCTACATGTCCGGCGGCTCGCTGACCGAGATGATCAAAAAGGAAAAATTCTCGCTGCAAGACGCCGCCTTGATCATCGAACGGCTCGCCGCCGCGCTCGACCACGCGCACGCCAGAAAGATCATCCACCGCGACATCAAACCCGACAACGTCCTGTTCGACGGAAGCCACAACCCCTACCTCTCCGATTTCGGCGTGGCAAAGTTAACCGAATCAGCCATCTCAGCCACAGGAGAGGAAGTAATCGGCACGCCCGCCTACATCAGCCCCGAACAGGCGCGCGGCGAAACAGTAGACCACCGCGCCGATATTTATGGACTCGGCGCCATCCTCTACGAAATGCTGACCGGCAGCCGCCCCTTTAGCGGCGAAACCGTCATAGGCATCGCGCTCCAGCACATCAACAACCCCGTTCCAAACCTGTTAGACGAAAGACCCGACCTGCCGTCCGAAGTCGACGCCATCATCAAAAAAGCCCTGGCAAAAGATAGAAACCAGCGCTACGACACCGCCCTAGACCTCGCCCGCGCCCTAAACCACGCCGCCTTTGGTGATGAGCGCACCATCCCAGCCATTGTGGGTCTAAGCGACCGGCGTGTGCCCCCGCGAAGAAATTTGTGGATCGGCGCCACCGTGACCCTGTTGATCGCGCTCTTTGGAGTTTTCGCCTTCCGCGGACAAATCCCGTTCCTCGCGCCCGCCTCCACCTCAACGGGAAGCCTGGTCGCTAACCCTGCCACCGATTCCCCAACCGACACGCCCGTCCCCTTGCCAACCGTCACGCTCGCTGTAACGCAAATCACGCCGACCGTGCCGCCTCCGCCCGGCAACGCAGACCAGATCGCCTTCCTCTCCGGCAACGAATTGTATTTCATGAATACCGACGGCTCCGGATTGATCCAGATCCGAACCGATAATTCGCCAAAATCGAACCTGCAATGGATCACCGGCAACCGCCTCGTGTACCTCTCCCGCAATTGCGCCTTCATGGTGGATGGCGTGACCAAACAAGCGGAGCAACTGGCGTGCTTCAATATCGACGAAACGCTCGAAGGCTTTCGCGTATCGCCGCAAGGGGACTATGTCGCGATCAGCATCCAGCGCACGTTGAATATCCTGCCTTTCGATATCGAAGCCTTGAAGAAGATGGACACGCGCTTCAACCTCACCGCCCGCAGGGACAACTGCTTCTATGTGACATTCCCGTTCCGCGATATTCTTTGGTCGAAGGACGAACTGCGCCTTGCCGCCCGCATCGTGGATACGGAACTGGTCAATTCAGACCAGATCGTTTTGTTTAGCGCCGATGTTCGCAATTGCGCCAATGTGGGGCTTACCCGCATCGACAAATTCCCCGGCTTGAACTTTGCCTTCACTCACAAAGAAAGCATGAAGACCATCACAAGTTTTGACTGGAACGGCGACAGTCTGTTCCTATTGAATGATTCAGTCCGCAACGACGGGTTCGGCGAACTGTATCTCTACGATAGCGTAACCCGTCAAGAGACGATCATCAACCCCATCGATGGCGCGTGCTGTTATCGTGATGCCCGTTTCAGCCCGGATGGGAAATTCATCCTGTTCATCTTCCAACGCTTCGATAGTAATGATGTGGGAATGTATTATGCATCGTTAGCGGATATTCAGGCGGGCAACCCGCTCGCGCCCATCGAACTCCCCAGCGGATTTTTCTCCTCCCGCGACAAACCTCAACCTGCGCTGAGACCCGCGCCGTGATAAACGCAGAAGGCGGAAGGCAGAGATTCACATCTGCCTTCCGCCTTCTTTCTATCTGCCTTCTGACTCACTCGTACTTGAATCTCATCACGCCCACGCCGAAAAAGAGTACTGCAAAGCCAATCAATACTCCCGCTTCTGGAAGAATATCCACAACCCCTGCGCCGTGTAACAATAAATCAAGCAAGCCCTGCATTGCCCAGTAGGTGGGAAAGATTTGCGCGAGGGTCTGCATGAAGGATGGGAATAATTCGAGCGGATACCAGCATCCGCCCAACATGCCCATCATCATGCCCGCCATGATACTTAATCCCGTTGCCTGCCCTTCCGATTTGATGAATGTCCCCATGGCGGTGCCGATTGCCGCCGCCGCGAGAGCCGAGGAGGCGAGGATGATGAAGACCGCCAGCGGATTGCCCCAGTTGAGTTTGAAAGCGAAGAAGGCAAATAAAACCAGCAGGGTCATTTGGATCAATGCCATCGCCACTTGACCAGAAATTGTGCCGAGTAAAAACGTCGCTTTACTGGTGGGTGTGGTTAACATGCGACGCAATGTCCCTTGTTGTCGTTCGTAAGCAAACAACGCCGAGATTCCAAATAGCGGAATAAACACCCACGTGATTAATTGTCCCGCCGAAACATTAGCTTGCGGATCGTAATCAAAATCATCGGGCGTGTTGGCTTGAATGGTGGTCACACGTTCGGGCGACTCGGCTTGTAAAGACTTTGCCGTTTCCAAAGCGGCATTGAAATAGGCTTGTTCATCTTCCGCGGACTCAAACGTGCCGCGCGCTTTGGCTTCCTCGACTGCCATGTTCGCCGCGCTGATGACACTGCTCACTTTTCTAATTGCAGTTTCGACGGCGCGTTGCGCAATTGAAGCATCAATGTCATTCGGTGGTTGACGAAAATCCAGTTGCGCGGTCCCGTTTTGAATCGACTCAACGTCCAAACCAGCGGGGATGATTAGCATAACCGTCGCGCGGCGCGAATCAAATTGTTCTTGCGCCTCTTCCAGCGACAAGACATCGGGTCTGACCGACGGTGAATTCTCTAACTCTCTAATGACCTCTTGTGAAATTGTCGTGTTTGCCTGATCTACAATCACCAAGCGGATGCGGTTATCTTCATCCCCGCTTGGAACCCCGCCTGCGAACAGGAAGGTAAAGATGAGCGGCAGGATGATGAAGAACAACCACTCCGATGGGTTGGTAAAACGGACGATCGCATCTTTCCATGCAATAGCGAATATTTTTTTCATTGTTCTCCATTATGTCGTTGCGAGGAGCGTTCTTGTTCTTTGCGACGAAGCAATCTCCTCGTCGAGTAGGGGATTGCTTCGTCGTCGCTCCGCTCCTCCTCGCAATGACATGATTTACTTTTGCACCAAATTCTTTTTGCCGAACAACACCGCCGAAAGCAGGAGGAGAGAAATGCCCATCGTCAGCAGGGCAACTATCGGCGTGGAAAGAGGCGTGAGCGTCCCGCCGAGGGCGAGGGTGGTGAATCCATTCATCGCCCAGGCGTTGGGTGTGATCTTGCCGAACGTCTGAACGAAGGCGGGCATGTTATCCGTTTGAATAAAACTTCCGCCGAGCATGGCGAAGATCAACATCACCGCGGAACCGACGCTGCCCACTTGCGCGGGCGTGCGAGCCAGCGCGGTGATCAACATGCCCCAGCCTGTCGCGCCGAAGACTGCGGCGAGCGTCAGCAGGACGACGCCGAACGCGTTGCCCCAATTCAATCGAAAGAACAACGACGACGCGCCGATGAGGATCAACATCTGCGCCGCGCCCGTGAGAAAGATGCCGAAGACTTTGCCGCCCAACACTTGTATCGTGTTCGTCGGCGAGACGAGCAAGCGCGGCAGTGTGCCCTCCGATTTTTCCGCGAGAATAGAACGCCCGCCGTAACTGACGGTGTACATCAAAAACATCAACGCCATGCCTGGCGCAAAAAACGAAAGCACGTCGAACTCAACTGCTTCGCCCTCGCTGGTGGACGTGTTCAATGTGATGGCGGTCGCCTCATTGCTGTTGCCTGCCGCGTTCTGTAATCGTTTACCCATTTCCTCGCCAACTTGATTCGCATCCTGCGGCGCGATTCTTCCGCTGATGATTAATTGCGAAACTGAAGTCATGCCGCCCAGCTGCATTTCATCGAGCCGCGCCAAGAATCCATCCACGATACTTTTGACGATGCCCGCGCTGGTGGGGCGCGATGGGTTTGCATAAAATTCGATTTTGATTTCTTCGTTGGAAACGGCGCTTCCACTTTGTGGGATGATGCTTTGCGTAAACCCTTTGGGGATGATGATCGCCGCCGCGACTTCATCTTCATCCACGAGCAGACGAGCCGCTTCGGGGTCCACGCTGAAAGTTGGTTCGACCAATTCAGCCAGATCGTCCGAGTTGAAAACATCCACGAGCGCGTTGCCCAATGAATCGTTATCGAGATTGACGATCACGATGGGAATATCCGAGATGCCGCTGCTGTTATCGCCGCTGAACCGACCTGTGACGAGTCCCATGCCGATGGTGAGCAGGAACGGAGCCAGCAAGATTAGGATCAACGCGGCGCGGTCGCGGGAGAGGATCTTGAGGTCTTTGATGCCGATGAGGAGGGTTTTTAACATGATGGCTCTTGTGTGAAAGTAATTGGAGAAACAGAGAATTAGAGAATTGGAGGATTGATAAACGGTAATTTGTAATTGGTAATTCTCTAGTCCTCTAATTCTCTTAATCTCTTAACGCTCTTCCCGTCAGGTGAAGGAACACCGCTTCGAGATTCGGCTCGCGGATATCCATCGAACGGATTTTTATTCCGCGCTCGTTGGCTTTGCCGACCACGCCTGCAAGAATATCCTTCGCGTCGGAAGTGATGATGCTGACTTCGTTATTCGTCACGTCCGCTTTTTGCACGCCTTCGACACTGCTCACCGCTTTGGCAAGCGCATCGGGGTCTTCGTTTTCGCCGATGTGCAGGATCAGCGTTTCGGCTTGACCGACTTGTTTGGTGAGTTCATCTTGCGTGCCGAGCGCGATCAATTCGCCATGGTCAATGATGCCGACTCGGTTCGAGAGTTCGGCGGCTTCTTCCATGTAGTGAGTTGTGTAAAGAACGGTCATGCCGTGCTTGTTGAGGTCCTTGACCGTATCCAGAATCGCGCGGCGCGATTGCGGATCAATGCCGACGGTGGGTTCGTCCATGAACAACAGTCGCGGCTTGTGGAGCAGTCCCACGCCGATGTTGACGCGGCGCTTCATCCCGCCCGAATACGTTTTGACTCGGTTCTTGGCTTTATCTGTCAAACCGATCTGCTCCAACACCTCATCCACGCGGCTGTTGAGCGACTTGCCGCCGAGTCCGTACATCTGCCCCCAGAAGACGAGATTCTCCCTTGCGGTGAGGTCTTCGTATAACGCGATCTCCTGCGGGACGACCCCGATCACCTGTTTCACCGCCATCGGGTCTTTGGTAATCGAATGTCCGCCGATGACCGCATCGCCTGAGGTGGGCGTGTATAGTGTGGAAAGCATCGAGATGGTCGTGGTCTTCCCCGCGCCGTTTGGACCGAGCAGGCTGAATATCTCTCCCTCTTTGATGTCGAAGGAGATTCCTTTGACGGCGGTGAAATTATCGTAGGATTTGGCTAGATTTTGTACTTCGAGAATGTTGGGCATGTGACCTCCAGAGAATGAATACTATGGATGTGTACGGAAATTTGGGTTGTAAGTTTCAGAAGGCGGAAGACAGAAGGCGGAAGACGGAAGGCGGAAGACAGGGGGCGGAAGACGGAAGGCGGAAGACGGAAGGCGGAAGACAGAAGGCGGAAGACGGAAGGCGGAAGACGGAAGGCGGAGGACAGAAG
>CXWJ01035885.1_pt1 | contig 22685 bp, 21 predicted proteins | sample 590841 | NCBI WGS metagenome assembly CXWJ01 (sample SAMEA3498367, study PRJEB10139) | wastewater metagenome | biome: wastewater treatment plant; material: activated sludge | place: Austria | collected 2015-01-21 | reverse complement strand
CCCTCGAACTGCGCACTTCACCCGGGTTTAAACCGGGGTGAAGTGTCAGGTTCGAGGGTGAAGTCGGGGGGTGAAGTCGGGGGGTGAAGTCGGAGGGTGAAGTCGGAGGGTGAAGTTGGGGGGTGAAGTTGGGGGGTGAGGTCGGGGGGCGAGTATGGCGGGGCGCCAGCAGGTGGGTGCGGCCGAGCCCGCTGGGGCGCTCACGGGGGGTGGAGCGCTCGCGGCGGGTGAGGTGTGGCGGGGCGAACGGTCGTGGCGGAGGCGCTCAGCCGCGGACGACCGTCATCAGGCCGAGGCACATCTCGTCTGTCGTGCCTTCGCCCCACGTCACCCAGCGCGGTTCGACGTCCTTGAGCGCCGGCAGCTTGGCCCGCAACGACGCGTCGTGGGTGCAGGTCACCCTCAGCCGGTCACCGGGCACGAGCGTCACCGACTTGTCCAGCGGCACCGCGCCCTGGTTGTCGAAGTCGTAGGCGCCGATGTCGAGCAGCCGTCTGGCCGTGGCCGAGCCGCGGTTGAGGTCGATCGAGATGGACCGGCCGAGCAGGTGCATGTGCCCGGCGGTGGCATAGACGGTCATCCGTTCTTGGACCACCGAGTCGCAGTGCTGGGTCGGCCCAGGAGTCACCGACCGGCCCCGGGAGCACAAGAAGTGCAGCCCGTTGGCCTGCATCGGGCCGCCGCCGCCCACCCGGGCCGCCAGGTCGTCGATCGAGGCGTCGCGCTCGCAGAGTGGGCCGGTCTCCTCGTCGGTGCAGGGCAGCTCGACCGGCGCGAAGAGCAGCTTGGTCTCGAGTCGCTGCAGGTCGGCGCTGCCGGGGGCGAGGCGCAGCCGCACCTGGGTGCTGTCCGGTGCCGTGCCGGCCCGGGTGTTGTAGTGCATCTGCAGCACGATCTGCGTCCCCGCGGGCAGGTGGACGCCGAAGCCCTCGGGATAGACCTGCTCGTCGCCACCGGGCGCCCATGCCGCCAGCCAGGTCGACGTGCGCAGCTGGTCGACGGTGCGCCCGATGCCGGGGCCGCCGAAGCACGTCCACCCCTGGCCGGGCTCGGCTGCGTCCTTGCTCTGCGCCGAGGCCACCTGGTCGGGGCGCACGCGATAGAGGATCGAATGGTGGACCTGCTTGCCGACACCCGGCAAGAAGGTCACGCCGGTCAGGAACGCGTCCTCACTCAGCTGGGGGTCGATCAGCAGACAGCGGTAGTCGTCGGTGCCACCGCGTGGCGGAGTGGGCTGGTAGGCCCCGCCCGACATACCGACGACCTGGGCACGTTCACCCGAGCGCAGCGGTTCGAAGTCGGCATCAGAGACTCCAACGGGCGGGGCCGTGGTGGCCGTCGACGGCATCTGGTGCTCGGGAGCGCTGCTCCACGACGAGCGTTCGGCGCGGGCCGCCAGCACGATGACAAGCACCAGCGCGCAGGCAGCCAGGATCGGCAACCACACTCGGGCCCGCACCATGGCCCCATTGTCACCCGAGGACCTGGGATGTCGAGCGGCGCCCCCACGTCGCTCGGGCCACCCGGGTGGCCCACTAGAGTGCGGACCATGGCCTACGAGGTGGCGTGTGAACTGGTCGCGAACGTCATCGGCATCTCGGTGGCGGCAGGTGACGTGGTGCAGGTCGGCACCGAGCTCGTGCTCTTGGAGTCCATGAAGATGGAGATCCCCGTGCTCAGCGACCGTGACGGCCGGGTGGCCGAGGTCAAGGTACACGTGGGTGACGTGGTCCAGGAGGGCGACGTCATGGTCGTGCTCACCTGACTCGCCCGCGCGTCACCCGCTGGACTGGCCCGACTCGGGCTGCTCTGCCCACCACCGCACCAGATGCTCGCGGGCGACGTCCTCGCCCAGCAACCCCTCGTCGAGCCGGAGCGCGAGCAGGAACTTGTAGGCCCGGCCCAGCACGGGACCCGGCGGTATGCCGAGCGTCTCGCCGATCTGCCGGCCGTCGAGCTCGGGCCGCACGGCCTTGAGCTCCTCCTGTGCAGAGATCTGCTCGATCCGCGCTTCCAGGTCGTCATACGTGCGCGAGAGCCGTTCGGCCTTGCGTCGGTTGCGCGTCGTGCAGTCTGAGCGGGTGAGCCGGTGCAGTCTGGGCAGCAGCTCGGCGGCGTCGGTGACGTAGCGGCGAACGGCCGAGTCGGTCCACTGAGCGGAGCCGTAGCCGTGGAACCGCAGGTGCAGCTCGACCAGGCGCGCCACCGCCTTGGTGGTGTCCTTGTCGAAGCGCAGGGCCTTCATCCGCCGAGCCGTCAGCTTGGCGCCGACGACCTCGTGGTGGTGAAAGCTCACCCCGCCACCGGGCTCGAACCGACGCGTCGCCGGCTTGCCGATGTCGTGCAGCAGCGCGGCGAGCCGCAGCACGAGGTCCGGACCCGGCACCGACTCGGCCGGTCCCCCCGCCGAGCCCTCGAGCGCGATGGCCTGCTCGAGCACGGTCAACGAGTGCTCGTAGACGTCCTTGTGACGNNCGACACGATCGCCAGCGAGGCCGCCGCCTCGCGCATCGCCTGCTCCACATCGGGCGCCACCGTGAAGCCCAGCTGGGCGGCGAACCGCGCCGCGCGCATCATCCGCAGCGGGTCGTCGCCGAAGGACACCTGCGCCGTCATCGGGGTGCGCAGCACACCCTCCGCGAGGTCGGCCAGCCCGCCATACTCGTCGACGAAGTCGAGGTCCGGCAGCCGCAGCGCCATGGCGTTGACCGTGAAGTCGCGGCGCGCCAGGTCTTCACGCAACGAGGTGCCGAAGGCGACGACCGGCTTGCGGGTGACCCCGTCATAGGCATCAGCCCGGTATGTCGTGATCTCCAGCACCGCGTGTCCGCGCCGAGCGCCGATCGTGCCGAAGGCCCGGCCGATGTCCCACGTCGCGTGTGCCCAGCCCGCGAGCACCGCCTCGATCTCGTCGGGGCGCGCGTCGGTGGTGAAGTCCAGGTCAGGGGCGACCCGCCCGAGCAAGGCGTCGCGCACCGGCCCGCCCACGAGCGCGAGCTCGAAGCCGGCCGAGGTGAAGCGCCGGCCGATCTCGGTCAGCAGCGGCAGGTCCGCCGCGAGCGCAGCGACCGCTTGCTCACGCAACAGTCGAAGTGCAGACGGGTCGAGCGGGACCCGTGACCGGCGGGCGCCGACTGCCGGGTCGGAGGGGGTGGCCGCAGCGCGCGACGCGTCGTGAGACGGTCTCGTATGCGGTTCCTGCGGCTGACTCGGCACGACCGGTTAGCCTATGCGACCTGCGCTGGGGGTCGCACTAGAGTGGTCGAATGACCGCCGAGCCGCGCCCGATGCCCCCGCAGGCGCGGCGCCTGCCGGCCGTCGAGGAGCGTTCAGCGGGTGGCGTCGTCATCGACGTCCACGAAGGTCAGGCGCGCATCGCCGTCATCGCTCGACGCAACCGCGCCGGCCGGATCGAGTGGTGCCTGCCCAAGGGACACATCGAACCCGGCGAGACGCTGGTCGAGACGGCGGCTCGCGAGGTGCAGGAGGAGACCGGCATCAGCGGCCGCGTGCTGGCCGCCCTCGGCACCATCGACTACTGGTTCGCCACGCCTGATCGACGGGTGCACAAGTTCGTCCACCACTATCTGCTCGAAGCCACAGGCGGTGAGCTGACGATCGAGAACGACCCCGACCGTGAGGCGATCGACGTCGCGTGGGTGCCGCTCGACGAGGTCGCCGGTCGGCTGACGTTTCCCAACGAGCGTCGCATCGTGCAGACCGCCTGGGACCGTCTGGCCGGCACCGCGTGACCCGCGCGCGACCCCGCCCACGCCCGGCCCAGACGTGACCGCTCATGACCGCACGTGAGCGCCGATGAGCATCTTCCCCACGCCGGGTCGTCGTCGCCGGCTCCGTCGGGCAGATGACCTCGCACCACCACGCGACCGGCCCGCCGCGCTGCTAGCCCGGCCCGGTCCGCCGCTCGCCCGCCCACACCGCTCACCCCTCGGCCGACCCGGCTCGTTCGCCGGCCGGCTCGCCCTGCTCGTGATGCTCAGCGCAGCGACCGCCTTCGGTTCCGGTCCCGCCGTCGCCGAGCCGGCCGGCATACCGGACGTGCCGAGCCTGACCGCCGCCACCATCGCACCTCGCCTCGACCTGGACTCCGTCACACCAGCCGTGCTCACCCCCAAGGCTCCCGTCACCATCCGTGGGCGCGTCACGTCTGGCACCAAGGCGCTCACCGCACCGCGGGTCGAGGTGACGGTCGCGGCGGTCGACCTGCTCACTCGGGCAGATGTCCGAGAGTGGGTCAACGACACCTCGACCACGGCGGTCAGCGGTCGCACCATCGTGCAGGTCACGCCCTCCGTCGCCGACGCCCTGTCGCCTCAGAGCTCGGCGACCTTCACCCTCCGGCTGCCCGCCGACGTGGTGGGTCTGCCCGAGCGCGCGTATGGCGTGCTCCCCCTCGCCATCACTCTCACCACGCAGACTGCCGGGGCGCGCCGCACGACGATCCGCACGACCCTGACCTACCACGTGCGCAAGGAGTACCAACCCCTCACGCTGGGCTGGCTCGCAGCGGTCACGCTCCCAGCTTCACCCGGGCTCACCGACCCAGACGCCCAGGCGCAGGACGAGGCGTGGGCCGAGGCGGTCGGACCCGGCAGCCGCGTCGACCGCCTGCTGCGCGGCACCCGCGAGGCCCCCGTGTCGTATGCCGTGGACCCGTCGCTCTTCACCCCAGCCCCGCCCCTCGACGACTCGAACGAGCCTGCCGACGGCGAGGACGGCGAGGACGGCGAAAGTGACACTGACGACGGCGGCGCCGACGGCGGCGACGGTCAGAGTGCCGCACCCTCGGACGTCCCCACGGCCAACGCCCCCGGCGTCGCTCCGTCTCTGGGCGCGGTGGGGGCGACGGGGTCCGCGCAGGAGCTGGCCAGCGACCTCCGCGGGCGCCTCGTGAACGACGACCGGCATCCGGTGTGGGCTCTGCCGCCCGCCGATGCCGACATCGCGGCGCTGACCGCCAACGGCGCGCGGTCCACCACGGCCCGCGACCTGCTGACCGGGGCGCAAGGCTTCCCCGGCGCCGATCGTTCGGTCGTCGTGTGGCCACACGACGGGGGCTACGGCGCCACCCGCGAGCAACGGGTCACCGCGCTGCTCGGGTCGCCGCCCACCCTCGCCGTGGTGTCCTCCTCGGTCCTGCCCGGACGTGACGGCTTCACGACGGGGGCTCTGGGTCGCACCGCCACGACCCGGCTGCTCGGGTTCGACGACCGCCTCAGCGCCGCGATGGGACGCGTGACCAACCCCAGCCAGGCGGTCCTGACCACCCAGCGGCTGCTCGCGGAGTCACTCGCGATCCTGTCCGAGGCCCCCGGCACAGGGCAGCAGCTGCTCGTGGCCATCCCGCGCGACACCAATCCCGACGCCGAGGCGCTGGCCCGGCTCTTCACCGACCTATCCAGCGCGCCCTGGCTGCGGATGACGACCGCCGACGACCTGCTCGACGGCGCTCCGGAGCTGGTCGCCGTCAAGACGACAGCGTCCACATGGGCGGCCACGGCACGTGGTCAGGCCAAGACCCCGCTGACGTCGACCACCTTGCGCCAGCTCGACCGGCAGCGCACCGACCTCTTGGCCGTGACGTCGGTGCTGTCACTCGGCGCCGAGTTCAGCGACCACTGGACCATGGTGAGCGAGGACCTGTTGTCCACGCGGTGGCGAGGGCGTCCCACCGCCTGGCGCACCGTGGACCAAGGGCTGCTGACCGCCGTGGGTGTCGCGACCAGCGGCATCCGGGTGCTGCCCCAGCGACTCAACTTCCTCGCCGACTCCGGTTCGCTGCAGGTCACCGTCGTCAACGACCTCGACGACCCCGTGTCCGGACTGCTGCTGGTGCTCGAGCCGGCCAACGCGCGGATGCAGATCCTCTCCGACCCACCGGAGGTGTCGATCGCCGCCAACAGCCGGGTCACGGTCCGAGTCCGGGCTCGTGCGGTCGCCAGCGGGCTGGTGCCGATCCGGGCCAGGTTGACGACTGTCGAGGACATTCCGATCGGCGCCGAGACCGAGCTGGTCGTGCGCGCCAACCCGCCGTCACCGTGGCTCTACTGGGTGGCCGGTGGGGGTGCCGCGCTCGTCTTCGTCGGGGGCGTGGCCCGGGCGGCGCGGCGCGGCAAGAGGGATCTCTCCAGCGCCCCGCCCGCGGAAGACAAGCACGTAGGATGACGTCGGCAGCCTGACCGGCTGACCGGCGCATCATCAGTCGTCACCACACCGAAGGACCGAGGGGGTCGAGCGTGCACGGGGTCGGCACCGGGTCCATCCTCGGTGGTCGGTATCTCGCCAAACGCCGGCTTCTGGCGGGCGTGGGGTACGAACGCTGGGACGCCATCGACCAGCAGCATCAGCGACAGGTCACCCTGCTCGTCTGGCCTGCGGCGACTCGGCATACCGCCACTGTCCTGGATGCCGCGCGGCGGGCCGCGTCGGTCGATGACACCAGGTTGGTCCGGGTCCTCGACGTGGGGGTCGATGCCCCCATCGCCTACGTCGTCGAGGACGTCCAGTCACACAGCGTGGTGCTTGCCGACGTGCTCAACGAGCGGGCCCTGCCCGCCGACGAGGTGCGGCGCATCTGCGGTGAGTCGGCCATGGGCCTGGAGCGCGCCCGAGCCCGCGGACTGCACCACGGCGTGCTGACGCCGCTCGACGTGCTGCGCGACCCCGACGGGGCCATCCGCATCCGCGGTCTCGCGACGACAGCCGTGCTCCTGGGCCGCGACGACCGGTCCTCTGACCAGGCCAGTCGCGACGACGCGGTGGCGCTCGTGGCCGTGGCGTATGCGTGTTTCACCATGCGCTGGCCGATCCCCGACGCTCGCATCCCGGCCGGCATCGAGCCGGCTCCGGCGGTCGTCGGCGGGGTGCCGGCACCATCTGAGCTGGCGGCCGGCGTGCCAGGCGATCTCGACGCCATCGCCCGCCAGACCTTCGGTCGCGACCTCGGGCCGGTCTCACCGGGCGACCTGGCCAACCAGATCGCCCCGTGGTCGTCCAAACCGCTCGACATCCGCGCCATGGCGTCGTTCTCGAGCTTTGCCCGCAGCCGCACCGAGGACACGACGCCGCTGCGGCGGACCCCACCGCCGGCTCTCATCCCAGCCGCTGATCCCGAGCTCGGGCAGGATGCCTCGCCGGCCGGTGTCACGTCGTCCGAGGACGCGCCCAGCACCGCGGAGTCGTCCAGCGTCATCGACGCTGCACCATTGACGTCTGGTGCGGCGGCCGCGTCGTCCGCTCCTCCTGTCACGTCCTCGCCGGCCGAGGCACCCGCGCAAGGGCGGGAGTCCGACCGCACGAGCCCGCCGGCGGGCCCTGCCTCCCTCGACACCCCGTCCGCCGAGCCGCCGGCCGAGCCGGCCGCAGGGCCTGACCCGTCGGTCACCGACGTCATGCCGGCCGCTCACCCCAGTCCCCCTGAGGCTGCCTCGTCCGGGGTCCCGCAGGACTCACCGGACTCGCAGGGACCCTCACCAGCGAGCGTCATCGTCCGATCGGGCGTTGCCGCTGTGGCAGCCGGAGCCAGCGCGGTCGCCAGCGGCGCATCGGCCGGAGCGAGTGCGGTCGCCAGCGGTGCGTCGGCCGGCGCGAGTGCCGTGGCGAGCAGCGCCACAGCGGTGGCGACCAGCGCAGGAGTGGCAGCGGCCAAGATCGGGTCGTTGGCCAAGGCCGCGACGAGCAAGGTGACTCCGAGCGTCCCGTCCGTCCTGGTGCCCTCCCCCGATGACGACCGACCGTTGCCGATCCTGCCGGAGTCCACGGCATACCCGCCGAGCGGCGACCAGTCCAAGTGGGCCCTGGCCATCGTGGCCGCGATCGTCGTGGCGGCCACCATCTTCGCCGTCCAGAACCTGCCCGGCTTCAACCTCGGCGCGGCGACCTCGCAGCCCACCAGCACGCCTGGCGCCACCGCCGGACCCACACCGACCGCCTCAGCGACGGCGTCAGCCACTGCCGAGCCCGCAGCCTCCTTCGTGCGGGCTCCCCTCAAGGACGCCAAGGGCGTGGACCCACGCGGCGACGGCGTCGAGGGCAACGACTCGGCGGGGCGTGCTCTCGATGCCAACCCGGCGACGACCTGGCGCTCCGAGGGCTACGGATCGCCCGAGTTCGGCGGGCTCAAACCCGGAGTCGGCTGGTCGGCCGCACTGGCCACTCCGGCCAAAGTGCACGCCGTGCGGCTGACGGTGCCGCGTGCTCAGGACGTCACGGTGTATGCCGGCCCGAGCCGCAGCCTGCAGGGCGCGACCAAGGTGGGTTCGAAGAAGGCTGCCCGAGGCACCTTCACCCTCACGACGAGCGGGCCGGGGATCCAGGCCCGCTACGTCATCGTGTGGGTGACCCGGGTGAGCGCCGACTCGGGGGGCCGATACCGCGCCGAGCTGGGCGACGTTCGGGTCACTGTGCGGGCAGACTGACGACGTGCTCGACGATCTGGCGTTGCGTGAGCTGGGTGACCGCGAGCTGCTCAGCGCCCACTGCGCGGGTGACCCCAACGCCTTCGGTGAGATCTTCCGTCGCCACCGAGACCGCATGTGGGCCGTCGCGCTGCGCACCTGTCGCGACCCCGAGATCGCCGCCGACTGCCTGCAGGTCGCCTTCATCTCGGCTTTTCGTCGCGCTGAGACCTTCCGGGGCGAGTCGGCGGTGACGACGTGGCTGCATCGCATCGTGGTCAACTCGTGCCTGGACCGCCTGCGTCGCGATCGCCCGACCTCACCCCTGCCCGAGCAGGAGCCCGCCGATCGCATCGATGAGCACGCACGCACCGAGGTGCGTCTCGACGTGCAGGCGGCGTTGGCGCAGCTGCCCGAGGGTCAGCGCATGGCCTTGATCCTGGTCGACATGCAGGGCTTGAGCGTCGCTGAAGCGGCGGCGGTGCTCGACGTCGCGGAGGGCACCGTGAAGTCTCGGTGCTCGCGAGGGCGCGAGAGCATGGCGCACCTGCTCGGCATCCGCTCGCGCAAGGAGCAGGTGCCCCATGAGTGACAGGTCACACGTGTCGGCGTTGCTCGAGCGGTGCACCCATGGAACCGAAGTGCCCGACCGATAGTCACACCCAAGGTCGGGGACTGACCCCGCTCACTTTTGCCGACTCGGTCCAGACCCTGTTGACGCCGCGGAGAGGAGGTCACGATGACATCGACGCCAGATCCCGGCGAGCCCACGGCTGAGCGCTCAGAGCGCCCACCTCGCCCCGGCGACCCCTCGTTCGACGCCCGCCTGGACGTGCCGGCGTCATCCGTGGCCGCCGATCTCGATGACCCCACCGGCATCCGTGCGCTGTTGCAGGCTCTGCCCGACCCTGGCCCGATGCCACCGGAGGTCATGGCCCGCATCAGCGCCTCGCTGCGCGAGGAGGCCGGCCGCCTCCCATCAGGCGACGCCACCCTGACCGGCACCGGGCAGGTCGTGCCCCTCGTCAGCCCGAGCCGGGCCCGGAGGTCACGTGTCACGGCGTGGCGGGTGCTCAGCGGAGCAGCGGCCGTGGTGATCGCGGTGGGCCTGGGGTCCATGGCGATGTCCAGGCTCCCGCTGGGCGGCTCCGACGCCGCCTCTGGCGCGGCGGTCGGGGGGGCAGCGCCCGAGCTCGCCACCGCCGCCGACGGAGCGGCCCGCATCGTGGGCGTGACCGAGTCCGGCACGACCTACACCGTCACCGGCTTGGCCGACCAGGCCGCAGACCTGGTCGCACAGCGCCAGACTGACGAGCAGATGTCGGGATCCTCTGCTCTCGACACCACCCAGCTCGCGGCGTGCCTGGGAGGTCTCGGCCTGGACGCCCTCGAGGGCGCCGTCTTCGTGGACCTGGGCGTGTTCGAGGGCCAACCTGCCCTGCTGATCGCCGTGGACCGCCCGCAACAGGCTCCCGCCGCTGTCATCGTCGCCCCCGACTGCGGCCTCACCGAGCCGGCCGCCTTCGCCTCGGCCAACCTGCCCTAGCGACCTGATCTCACGCACTGGTAACGCCGGGTGTTGCGATGGGCGGCGTGGAACATCGCGCACCTAAGATCGGTTGAGGTGGTGGCGACGTGCGCACACCGCCGTTCGCAGGTCGTCAACCACAGCATGTAGTGGCGCCGTCGGCTGCCAGACACTACAAGTTGATGACCCAGGCATCGTGAGCGAGGGCATGTGAGCGAGAACGAGACCGGCACCGCGAGCGCGGACGGCATCCGCGACGTCATCATCGTGGGCTCTGGCCCCGCGGGATACACGGCTGCTGTGTATGCCGCCCGGGCCAGCCTGCATCCGCTTGTCTTCGAGGGCAGTGTCACGGCGGGTGGCGCGTTGATGAACACCACCGAGGTCGAGAACTTCCCGGGCTTCCGCGACGGCATCATGGGCCCGGCCCTCATGGACGAGATGCGGGCCCAGGCCGAACGGTTCGGGGCCGAGCTGGTCCGCGACGACGTCGTGTCGCTGAGCCTGGACGGCCCGGTCAAGGAGGTGACCGACTCGATGGGCACCACGCATCGCGCTCACACGGTCGTGCTCGCGATGGGATCGGCCTACCGTGAGCTGGGCATCCCCCGCGAGAAGGAGCTGTCCGGTCGAGGCGTCTCGTGGTGCGCCACGTGTGACGGGTTCTTCTTCCGTGACAAGCAGATCGCCGTCGTGGGTGGCGGCGACTCCGCCCTCGAGGAGGCGACCTTCCTGACCAAGTTCGCCACGTCGGTCACCGTGATCCACCGTCGCGACGAGCTGCGCGCCAGCAAGATCATGGCCGCCCGGGCGATGGCCAACGACAAGATCCACTTCGCCTGGAACAGTGCGGTGTCCGAGCTGCACGGGTCGCCGACGCTCACGGGTGTCACCCTCGTCGACACCGTCACGGGCGACACCCGGCCGCTCGCCGTCGACGGTCTCTTCGTCGCGATCGGTCATGAGCCACGCAACGAGCTGATCCGCGGGGTCGTCGACCTGGACGACGCAGGGTATGTCGTGGTGCAGGGTCGCACGACCCGCACCAACCTCGACGGGGTGTTCGCCTGCGGTGACCTGGTCGACCACACCTATCGGCAAGCGGTGACGGCAGCTGGTTCGGGCTGCGCGGCGGCGCTGGATGCTGAGCGTTACCTAGCCCACCTCAAGGATGTCGTAGCCGTTGGGTAGGCTTGTCCGACCCCGCACGTGTGGCGCAATTGCGTTGTGCCACAACAGTTTTCGCACAATCTAGTCACCTCTCCGGAAAGGAACGGCCCCATGGGCGCCACCCAAACAACCACCGATGCCACCTTCGACGCCGACGTGCTCAAGAGCGACAAGCCAGTGCTCGTCGACTTCTGGGCCGAGTGGTGCGGGCCGTGCCGGGCCATGGAGCCCGTGATCGACGAGATCGCGGCCGCTCACGGCGACACCCTCAAGGTCGTCAAGCTCGACACCGAGGCCAACCCCGGCACCCCGCTCAAGTACGGCGTGATCGGGCTACCGACCTTCAACGTCTATGTCGGCGGCGAGGTCGTCAAGAGCTTCACCGGCGCCAAGCCCAAGGCGTGGCTGCTGCGTGAGCTCGAGGAGTTCATCAGCGGGTGAGGGGGTAGGCAGCGCCCAGTGCATCGGCGAGCCGCGCCCGATCAGTCGTGCGCCGACGGGGCGAGTGTCGAGGCGCCCATCAACGCGATGATGCGGTTGAGATCATCGACCGTGGCGAACTCGATGGTCACCTTGCCGCGACGCTGACCCAGGGTGATCTGCACCCGGGTGTCGAAGTGCTCCTGCAGCGCCGCGACATACTCGTCGAGGGCTGGTCTGCGCCGGCCGGGTCGAGGCATCCGCGGCTTGGCGGCCGCGTCGTCGCCGCCCAGGGCGACGATCTCCTCGACGGAGCGCACCGAGAGCCCTTCAGCGACGATCCGCTGGGCCAGGCGCTCCATCGCGGCTCCATCGCCGAGTGAGAGCAGGGCTCGCGCGTGACCGGCGCTCAACACGCCGGCCGCGACGCGGCGAGCGACGTGGGGCGGCAGCTTGAGCAACCGCAGCGTGTTGGAGATCTGCGGCCGGGACCGGCCAAGCCGGGTAGCCAGCTCCTCATGAGAGCAGCCGAAGTCGTCGAGCAGCTGCTGGTAGGCGGCCGCCTCCTCCAGCACGTTGAGCTGGCTGCGGTGCAGGTTCTCCAGCAGGGCATCGCGCAACATGTCGTCGTCGGCGGTGTCCTTGATGATCGCCGGCACGGTCGCGCGCCCAGCCAGGCGGCTGGCCCGCCACCGTCGTTCGCCCATGACGAGCTCGTATGGCGCGGCGCCGTCGACCACTGAACGGCGCACGACGACGGGCTGCAGCACGCCGATCTCGGTGATCGAGTGGACGAGCTCAGCCAGCTCGTCGTCGTCGAAGACGGTGCGTGGCTGGCGGGTGTTGGGGGCGATGTCCTCCAGCGCGAGCTCGGCGAAGGTCGCCCCGATGACCGGGAGCAGGCCGTCCTGGGCCGCGGCCGGGTCATCGCCGGTGTCGTCGTGACCAGCCCGAGCCTCGTCACCGGGCGCCCCCGCGCGCCCGTCGTGGTCGGCCGCGCCGACGGCAGACGGGGCATCCGCGCGGTCGCCGGGATCGCTCCCGTCGCGATCGGTGGGCGTGGCCGGCCCGCTGCCGTCCCGCTCGCGGTCATCGGGCTGGCTCCCGTCGCGATCGGCAGATGCAGCCCCCTCGCGGTCGGTGGGCGGCTGCCACGGCGGGGGGCCCGACATCGGCTCAGGACCGTGCGCCTCATGTTCTGCGGGGTCCCCCTCCCCGGCGACGTCCGAGCGACGCGCAACGGGCGACGCAGCCGGTCCGGGGAAGAACACGTCGACTGGCCGCGCGGCCCCCGGCGGTGCACTGGGGATGAGGGCCCCGAGTCCTCGGCCCAGTCCCCGGCGCTTGTCACTCATGTCCTGTGCTCCTGCCAATGATGGGGGGCCATGGCACTGCTGCGCCGCGGCTCGTGCTCACCGTAGTGGTGCTGACGCCAGGTCGACGGCGGCCACCTGAGCACATCGTGGGTCACGCCGACGCCGGCGCGGCGGCGCCACGCTGAGCCAGCTCGCTGGCTGCCTCGAGATAGCACAGGGCACCCGAGCTGGCCGGGTCATAGGTCATCACCGTCTGACCGAAGCTCGGGGCCTCGGAGACGCGCACGGCTCGCGGAATCGTCGCTCGCAGCACCTGTGCCGGGAAGTGGGTCCGCACGTCCTGCGCCACCGCTGCCGACAGTCGGGTGCGACCGTCATACATCGTCAACAGGATGGTGGAGACGTGCAGCTCGGGGTTCAGGTGTCGCTGGATGAGCTCGATGTTGCGCAACAGGGCGGTCAGACCCTCCAGCGCGTAGTACTCGCACTGGATCGGGATGAAGATCTCACGGCCGGCCACGAAGGCGTTGACCGTGAGCAGCCCCAGACTGGGCGGACAGTCGATCAGCACGTAGTCGACCGAGTTGCCGCTCACATAGGCGTCGATGGCGCGGCGCAGCCGGGACTCACGAGCCACGACCGACACGAGCTCGATCTCGGCTCCGGCCAGGTCGATCGTCGCCGGCGCACAGAGCAGCCTGGGGACGTCGGCACACGGCACGACCACCTCCGCAAGGGGTCGATCGTCGATCAAGACGTCGTAGATGCTGGGGATGTCGGCGTGGTGGTCGATCCCCAGAGCTGTGCTGGCGTTGCCCTGCGGGTCGAGGTCGATCACCAACACCCGCAACCCCCCCTGAGCCAGAGCGGCACCGATGTTGACGGCCGTCGTGGTCTTGCCCACGCCGCCCTTCTGGTTGGCCACGGTCAGGATGCGTGGTGCCGCGGGGGCTGAGAACCGGGTATCGGCCAGCGCGATCCGCTTGCGGGCGTCGTCGGCGATCTGGCGAGCAACGGGCGTGTCCGCCTGCGCACTGGGGATGGATGCTGTCAGCTCGGCCCGCATGTCGACCGTTTCACGTGAAACCTCACCCGGAGTCCCTGTTTCACGTGAAACATGGGCATGATCGGTCCCCTGGATCCCCGAAGGTCCGGTCGTTTCACGTGAAACATGCGCTTCCGAGCCATGGGTTGTCCCGTTCGTTGGCCACCCCAAGCCCGTCACCTGTCCAGTCGGAGGTCCAACGGTCGTCCCGATGGGCCATCCCAGGACCGCGGACTGCGCTGTGGGCTTCGGTTCGGACACCACGTCATCCAACCACAGCGCGGGATCGATCCATCGGCTGTCCACAGGGCGCACGTTGCGGGCTCGGGGAGGTCTAGGCACCCTTGCGGGCGCGCACGACGGTCGTCGGCTGCGCGAGAATCTCGGCCCCACAGACCAGCACCTCGACGTGCGTCAAGCCGAGCTTGGCGAGAGCGGCGCGATGAACACGCACCTCATCGGCTGCCGACGAACCTTTCATGGCCAACAGGTCTCCCCCTGACCGGATCAGTGGCGCGCACCAGGCCCCCAGCCGATGCAGGGGCGCCACCGCCCGGGCTGTGACAACGTCGGCACGCAGGGTGCCCGCGAAGGCCTCGGCGCGACCGTGGTGCACCGTCACGTTGGCCAGGGCAAGCTGGGCGATGGTCGCGTGTAACCACGTCACGCGACGTGCCAACGGCTCGACGAGGTGCATCTGGACGTCCGGGCGGGCGATCGCCAGCACGATGCCTGGCAGGCCGGCCCCCGAGCCGACGTCGACGACCACCGCTTGGGCTGGCACATGCTCCTGAACGACCGAACAGTTCAGCAGGTGTCGCTCCCACAGTCGGTCGGCCTCGCGTGGACCGATGAGTCCGTGCTCGATCCCTGTCGTGCTCAACAGGTCTGCGTAGTGCTCGGCAAGGGCCAGTCGCTCCCCGAACTGGGCCGCCCGCACATCGTGCGCTCCGGGACGGGCTTCCGCGCGGGACCCTTCACTCATGACACACAGGCTTCACGCCGAGCGCCGTTGCCCAACGACCCGNNCCGCTCACAAGGACCAAGACTCACAGCGACGCGTCATCACAGCCACAGCAGCCCACACGTGCCGCACCGCCACCGTGTTTCACGTGAAACATCGCCGACCGTCCGTCGCTGCGGTCAGGCCGGCAGGATGACGATGTGGCGGCTGGGTTCGACACCCTCGGACTCGGACTGCAGCCCGGCCGCGGCCACGACGTCGTGCATGACCTTGCGCTCGTAGGCACTCAGGTTGGGCATCGGCTGCGGTGCGCCCGTCGAGCGGACCGCCTCGATGCCTTGCTCCGCCAGCTGGACGAGCTCGGCACGACGAGCCGCGCGGTGGCCTGCCACGTCGAGCATAAGTCGGCTGCGTTCTCCCGTGGCGGTCGTGACGGCCAGGCGGGTGAGCTCCTGCAGCGCGTCGAGGACGCGTCCCCCCTCGCCCACCAAGCGACGGGTGACCGGGCCCTCCTCGGAGTCCACGATCGCGACAGCGGCTCGATCACCGTCGACATCGACATCGATGTCACCGTCCAGGTCGGCGATGTCGAGCAGCTTCTCGAGGAAGTCCGCGGCCACCTCGCCTTCGCGTTCGAGCTGAGCCAGGCGCGAGACACCGTGGCCCGTCTCGGACGTGGCCTCGGCAGTGGTCGCCTCGTCCGTCTCGCTCGTCGTCTCGCTTGTCTCGCTCGTGTCGCCGATCTCGCTGTTCTCGGCGCTGCTGGCGCCGCCGCCGTCGGTGTCGATGGGTGGGGTGTCATCCACCTGCTGTGAGGTGTCAGGCGTGTCGTCGGTGACGGCGTTCGTCATGGGAGGGTGCCTCCTTTGGCAGTCCGGAACGTTTCCGGTCGAAGAGTGGGCGCTCGCGGCATGGGCGGGCGCGGGGCGGGGACGTCGATCAGGTGGCGCTCTCCGGGCTGGCCGGAGGCGGTGGCGTGACGGGGCCGGCTCCAGCGGCGGATGCCGGGCCCTTGCGTTTGGCGCGTTTCTTGCCCACGGGCTGCTGGCGCTGCCCGGACTTGGGCGCTTCGTCCTGCGGCACCTCGTCCTGGGGTGCCTCGTCCAGCCCCTTGACGGTGGCGGTCTTGGCGACCTTGCCCTTGCGCGCCATCCGGTCCTGGTAGGCCTTCTCGGCGGCCGAACCCGGCGCCGGCAGGCGCCGGATCACGTAGAACTGCTGACCCATCGACCACAGGTTGGTGGTGAGCCAGTAGAGCAGGACGCCGATGGGGAAGTTGACGCCAGACACGGCGAACAGCACCGGCAGGGCATACAGGATGATGTTCTGCTGCTTGGCGAACGGGCTCTCGAGGGCGCTCTGCGGCATGTTCTTGCGCATGAGCTGACGCTGGGTCGTGAACGTCGTCAACGACATGAGGATGATGAGGACAGCCGTGAGGATCTTGGGCTCGATGCTCGTCGACCCGAGGAACGTGCTCGACAGGGGAGCGCCAAACAGCGTCGAGCTCTCCGCCTGCGCGGCCAAGGTGGCGTCCAGCGGACCGATCGCCTTCATCTTGCCCTCGGCGATCGCCGGCAGGTTGTTGAGCACCGTGAACAGCGCGAAGAAGAACGGTGACTGCAGCAGGATCGGCAGACACGACGAGAAGGGGTTGGTCCCGGTCTTCTTGTAGAGCGCCATGGTCTCCGCGGTCATCGCCTGACGCGAGTCCGGGTCGGTCTTGCCCTTGTACTTCGCCTGGATCTTCTGCATCTCGGGCTGGATCAGCTGCATCCGGCGTGAGGCGTGGATCTGCTTGACGAACAGCGGGATGAGCATGATGCGCAGGACGATGACCAGGCCGACGATCGACAGAGCCCAGGAGATGCCCGAGTCGGGGCTCATGCCCAGGAATGTGAAGAACCTGTGGAAAAGAACCATGACCCACGCCACACCCCACTCGATGGGGTAGAGCACCGTGTTGAAGAAATCGATCACGTCAGTCCTGTTCGGAGTGGGTGTGGGGGCGCGAGGACCTGGCCTTGAGGTCGGCGCGTGATGGGACGTAGTCGACGCCGCCGGGGTTCCACGGATGGCAGCGGCACACCCGCTTGACCGCCAACCAGGAGCCCGTCAGCGGCCCGAAGCGGGTCACGGCGGTCACGGCATAGGCCGAGCACGAGGGGTAGAACCGGCAGGTCGGGGGCCGCAGCGGCGAGATGAACAGCTGGTAGCCACGCAGCAGCCACAGGAGTGGGAGGCTGAGATACCGGCTGGCTCCGTGTCGACCGGATGCGCCCCCCTCGGGATCGGGCTGGTCCGTCGGCAGGGCCCCCGCAGCGATCCCGCTCGGCGTCTGATGGGCCAGGCTCATGAGGCACTCTTGGCCAGGACACGCGTCAAGGAGCGGTCGAACGCATGCTGCAAATCATCGTATGACGAGGCTGAACTCGCGGGCAGCGCCCGCACCACGACGTCGGTGCCTGGGGACAGTCGGGCGAGCTGGTGCCCGGCAAGTGCACGAAGGCGGCGCTTGACCCGGTTGCGAACCACCGAGTTGCCGACCGCAGCGGACACGACGAAGCCCACCCGAGGCGGCACCGGGTTGCCGGTGCTCGACAGATGAACAACCATCAGGGTTCCTCCCGATCGATGTCCCCCCACACCCCGCGTCACGCGCGAGAAGTCGTCGGCGCTGCGCAGCCGATGCCGCGCGGGGAGCACCGCCCCTGCTCAGGCAGAGAGCTCGGTGCGGCCCTTGCTGCGCCGGGCGGCGAGGATGGCGCGGCCGGCGCGGGTCCGCATCCGGGCGCGGAAGCCGTGGGTCTTGGCCCGGCGGCGGTTGTTCGGCTGGAACGTGCGCTTGCTCACGTGACTCTCCGTTGCGTGTCTAGCCTGGACGGCTCGGCGCGGAGCAACCCGCGCATACCTGTGGATAACAACTGTGGTGGTAACGACCGGGGACGGACGTGGTTCCCACGTGCCGTCGAGCACCGACCGGCACCGGCCGCATTCGGAGACTCGTGGGTGGGCGTGAGCCGGGTGAGTGTCACCTCACCGCACCACGAGCATGCGAAAACAGCCGGGAGACCGACCTCAGCAGGGTACGTGAGCAGATGTCGAGCGGTCAAACGAGGGGGAGCGCAGCATCGCCGCATCGCCGGTGTCCCGTCCGGGTCGTGTCGGTGTCCCGTCGGTGTCGGTGTCCGTGTCCCGTCGGTGTCCGTGTCCGTGTCCCTTCCGTGTCTGCGCAAACCGACCATGCTCACCCACCGTCTCGTCGCGCGTCGGCGCGACACGCCGAGGCCGACCCCTCTTTTTGCCTCTGACAACGAGATTTTCCGTCCGCACGCTTGCCGGGTGGGCTCTGACCTTGTTAGCGTCAGCGCTCGTCCACCAGGGGTGACGCGGCTGATCCGGGGAGCCGTGCGGTCGGGTCAACGACTCGTCCCCCCGCACCGTCCACAGGGTGTGGATAACCTTGTGGACGACGGTGACGGTGCGGGTGGGAGAAGAGGACCAGTGTGAGCGACAGCGGACTCGATGTGGCCGAGGTCTGGCGCAACACTCTCGCGACTCTCGATGCCGACGGTATGCCGGCCCACACCCGCGCGTTCCTGCACATCTCACGCCTGGTCGGAGTCATCGACCGCACCGCACTGGTGACCGTCCCCAACGACTACACCAAGGACTTCATCGAACAGCGCTCACGTGAGGCGGTGGCCGCGGCCCTCGGACGGCACGTCGGCCACGATGTCCGGATCGCTATCTCGGTCGACCCCGCGCTCGAGTCTGCTCCGCCGTTGACCTGGGAACCCCGCACCGCCAACGGCGCCGTCCTGACCGACCTCACCACGGCGGCCGTCGACCCCTCGGGCGCCGACGGCGCCTACCCGGCCATCCCGGGGGCACCCGTGCCGTCGAGTGCGGGGTTGGACGACGGGCTGGGCCCGGACCCCGAGGACAGCGGACCCGGCCGGCGCCGCGACATACCCAGTGCCTCAGGCCCCTCCGCCGAGAAGACCCGCCTCAACCCGAAGTACACCTTCGACACCTTCGTCATCGGAGCCAGCAACCGGTTCGCCCACGCCGCGGCGGTGGCTGTCGCCGAGGCGCCGGCCAAGGCATACAACCCGTTGTTCATCTATGGCGAGTCGGGGCTGGGCAAGACCCACCTGCTGCACGCGATCGGTGACTACGCCCGCAGCCTCTATCCCCAGCTGCGGGTGCGGTATGTCAACTCCGAGGAATTCACCAACGACTTCATCAACTCGATCCGCGACGACAAGGCCAGCGCGTTCCAACGGCGCTACCGCGACGTCGACGTCCTGCTGATCGACGACGTGCAGTTCTTGCAGGGCAAGGTGCAGACGCAGGAGGAGTTCTTCCACACCTTCAACACACTGCACAACGCCAACAAGCAGGTGGTCATCACCTCGGACCTGCCGCCCAAGCACCTCTCCGGCTTCGAGGAGCGCATGCGCTCGCGGTTCGAGTGGGGTCTGCTGACCGATGTGCAGCCCCCCGACCTCGAGACGCGCATCGCCATCCTGCGCAAGAAGGCGATCCAGGAGCGGATGACGGCGCCCGACGACGTCCTCGAGTTCATCGCCTCGCGCATCTCGACCAACATCCGCGAGCTCGAAGGTGCCCTCATCCGGGTGACGGCCTTTGCCAACCTCAACCGGCAGGGTGTCGACGTGAGCCTGGCCGAGATCGTCCTCAAGGACCTCATCCCCGACGAGCAGGCTCGCCAGATCACGGCTGCGATGATCATGGGTCAGACGGCGCTCTACTTCGGACTCACCATCGAGGACCTCTGCGGCTCGTCGCGCTCGCGGGTGCTCGTGCAGGCCCGCCAGATCGCGATGTACCTCTGCCGCGAGCTCACCGAGCTGTCGCTGCCCAAGATCGGCCAGCTCTTCGGCGGTCGTGACCACACGACGGTGATGTATGCCGACCGCAAGATCCGCCTGCTGATGGGCGAGCGTCGGGCGATCTACAACCAGGTGACCGAGCTGACGAACCGGATTCGCGCTCAGGCCCGCTGACGTCGGCTGCTGGTCACGGTCCACTAGGCACGTCGAGGGTGGGTCACGTCTGATTCGGGTGATTTCCACCGGTTTATCCACACACTGTGGCGTCGCCGTGACCTGTTCGACACATTCACCCGTTTCGGAGCATGTGACCTCGGGTTATCCCCAGTGGCCTGTGGACAACTGTGGATAACGGCCCTGTCGATGTGTATCGAGATGGCCTGCGGGTGGAGGCGATGTGAACGGCATCTGCTCATCCACCGGCGCCCTGCGTCATCCACCCGGTCATCCCCAGCCTGTCACCAGCTCTCAAACCGGCACACAAGCCTGCTGACCTGGCACAACGGCGAGTCGAGACCGGCTATCCCCACAGTTCACAGCCCCGATGATGACGACGACACTCTCTCTAGGGATGGATGACCCGAGAACGAGAGGCTGGTGGAGCTGCCGGGGCGGGCGAGACCCATCAGGCGAGGGTGTAGAGGAGCGCCTACTCCAAAAATTAACCTTGCGCTTAGTTAAATTATGCGTTTGACTTGTCCTGCCCGTACCCATGCCCCGCCGACCACGAAGGTGACCTGACCCGTGCCACACCCCGTCTCCTCAGCGCAGCACAGCACCGCCGACCCCGCACCCGGCCGCGACCTCGACGCGCTCATCGACTCCCTGGATCTGGAGTCCAAGGTCGTCCTGCTCACCGGAGCGACCGCCTTCACGCTGGCCGGTGACGACCGGATCGGGCTGCGTGAGATGGCCTTCAGCGACGGCCCGACCGGCGTCCGTGGGCTCACCTTCACCGGCGGTGACGCCGTGGCGCTGCTGCCCAACGCCACCTTGCTCGCGGGCGCCTGGGACGCCGACGCGGCATACGAGATCGGGCAGATCGTGGCCGAGGAGGCCGAGCGCCAGCACATCCACGTGGTGCTCGGTCCGACCATCAACCTGCACCGCACGGCGCTGGGTGGGCGCCTCTTCGAGGCGTACTCGGAGGATCCGCTGCTGACGGGCCGGATCGCGGCCGGGTATGTGCGCGGCGTGCAGGACCGTGGGATCGGGGCCTGCCTCAAGCACCTCGTCGGCAACGAGTCCGAGACCGAGCGTCACGGTGTCGACAGCCGGATCGACGAGAAGACGCTGCGCGAGCTCTATCTGCTGCCCTTCGAGATCGCCCTCTCGGAGTCGGACGCCTGGACCCTGATGGCCGCCTACAACGACGTCAACGGGGTCGCGGCGACCGAGCACGACGAGATCAACAACGGCATCGTCAAGGCCGAGTGGGGCTACACCGGGCTCATCATGAGCGACTGGTTCGCGACCCAGTCGACAGCGGCCTCGGCCAACGGGGGTCTCGACCTGGTCATGCCCGGGCCGACTGGGCCATGGGGCGACGCCCTGGTGGCCGCGGTTCGCGCGGGTGAGGTCGCCGAGTCGACCGTCGATGACCACCTGCGTCGGCTGCTCCGCCTCGCCGACCGGGTGCAGGCCCTCGGGACCGACCGTCAGTGGACCACCGAACCCGTGGCCGCGGACAGCGCACTTCGCCAGGAGCAGCTGACCCGCCTCGCAGCCGCGGGTATGACGGTCCTGACCAACGACGGCACCCTGCCCCTCGCGGGTGGACCCGACGGCCCCACCGTCGCCCTCATCGGCCGGCACGCGGTGGACACCATCACGATGGGAGGCGGGTCCGCGCAGGTGACCCCGCCCTACTCCATCACCGTCGAGCACGGTCTGCGCGCGCGGCTTGGCACGGCCGTGACGGTCACCGACGGCGTCGAGGTGCGCACCAAAGCCGTGCCCGCCTCGTCGCGCTTCGCGACCGACCCCGTGACCGGTGCCCCAGGTGTGCGCTTCGTCTACCTCGATGCCGAGGGTGCGGTCATCAGTGAGCGCACCTCCGCCTCGGGCATGGCCCTCATCGGCTTCGACGAGGTCTTCGACCGCCCGATCTCCTCGGTCGTGGTCTCAGCNNGCAGCCAGCACCCACGAGCGGGTCATCCTGCTGCCCGAGGGTGCCGACCCGGGCGAGGCCCTGCTCAAACCACCATCGTGGACCACTGAGGTCGACCTCACCGCTGGCACGGTGGTGCGAGCCACGACCTACCTCGACCTGCCGGAGTGGACTCGCGAGTCCGACGTGCCTGCCGGGCTCGGACTGCCCCCCGAGATGGCGTCCGTGCGGATGCTCGGCCTCGTCGCCCGGCCTGCTCCGAGGGAGGCTGATGTCGTCATCGCCGAGGCCGTGAGCGCCGCGGCGGCGGCCGACGTCGCCGTGGTCGTCGTCGGACTGACCGAAGAGCAGGAGACCGAGGCCGTGGACAAGACCACGCTGGCTCTGCCCGGCCGGCAGGACGAGCTGGTCAGCGCCGTCGCGGCCCCCGCGACCAAGACCGTGGTGGTCGTCAACGCCGCCACGCCGGTCCTCATGCCCTGGGTCGACGAGGTCGACGCGGTCGTCGTCATCGGGCTGCCCGGTCAAGAGGGGGGCCATGCTGTGGCAGCGGCCCTGCTCGGTGACCTCGAACCGAGCGGACGGCTGGTCACGTCATACCCGGTGGTCGACGGCGCGAGCCCCGCGTGGGGGGTCACCCCCACGGACGGCGCTCTCGTGTATGCCGAGGGGGGCCTCATGGGCTACCGCGGCTACGCGACCGGAGCCGCGCAACCCCCGGCGTTCTGGTTCGGTCACGGCCTGGGCTACGGCACGTGGTCCTATGGCGAGCCGGTCGCGTCCGGCGGTGTGCCACCCGACGGCACGAGCTCCATCGACGTCACCGTCCAGGTGACCAACACCGGTGACCGGGTCT
>CXWJ01007551.1_pt1 | contig 22711 bp, 17 predicted proteins | sample 590841 | NCBI WGS metagenome assembly CXWJ01 (sample SAMEA3498367, study PRJEB10139) | wastewater metagenome | biome: wastewater treatment plant; material: activated sludge | place: Austria | collected 2015-01-21 | reverse complement strand
AGCCAGCACCTGGGTGCGTGTCCCGGCGGGGAAGATCTGCATCATCACCCGAGCGTCGCCAATCGTCAGGTTGAGGTCCTCGCGGAACCGCCACTTGATCAGGCCTGCTCGCTCTTCGGGATCGTCAGGGAACCGATCGAACGCAAACACCCCCATATGCATCGCGCGATTGGGCACACTCAGGGCAATCGTCCGCTCGCTGAGCCCTTCGGTCAACGCGCGCAGTTCCTGCGCGAAGGCATCCAGATCGGTGATGTGCGGCTCGGTTGCGGAGACCTTCAGCAAGCCACTGGGCAAAGGACGCTCCAATACCTGTTTCACGATTGGCCTGCGGAACCACGGCCGGCGCAGAGCAACCAGACTCAGTGCGGATGCAGACACGCTGATGCCGACACGGGGACGACGGATGGGAAAGAGTGTGGGCCTCATACGGCTATCCCAAAAATGTCATCCGATTGACTTCTCGCATGGTGGTCTCCCCTCGTCGTACCTTCTCCACGCCGGCTTGACGCAAATCGGTCATCCCCTGCTCGACCGCCGCTCGCCTGATCTCAGACGGCGGCCGCCGATCCAACATCAGTTCTCGGATTCGATCTGTGAGGGGCAGAAACTCTGTAATGGCATGGCGACCGCGATACCCCAGTCCATGACAGTCCAGGCACCCTTTCCCTTCATACACGGGACGGTCCTTGAAGAGTTCGAAATCAAACCCCAGTTGTTCACACAGAGCCTGAGACACAGTGTGGGGGGACTTACACAATTCACAGATGGTGCGGACCAGTCGTTGGGCCATGATGCAGTTGAGGGAGGAGACAAAGTTATAGGGTTCGATCCCCATATTCACGAACCGGCCGATCACATCAAAGGCATTATTGGCGTGCACGGTTGAGAAGACTAAGTGGCCGGTCAGGGCAGACTGGATCGCAATTTGCGCCGTCTCGGCATCACGAATCTCCCCCACCATGATCTTGTCCGGATCATGACGAAGAATCGATCGCAACCCTTTGGCGAATGTGAGCCCCTTCTTCTCATTCACGGGAATTTGCACGACGCCCGCCAATTGATATTCGACGGGATCTTCGATCGTAATGATCTTGTCTTCTTTCGTGTTCACTTCGTTCAGGGCGGCATAGAGCGTCGTCGTCTTGCCACTTCCGGTCGGACCGGTCACCAACACCATGCCATAGGAGGCCGTGATGGCACGGCGAAAGCGGTCCAAATCTTCCTTCTTCAATCCCAACGAGTCGAGGTGAAGGCCATTCCGTTTCGCGGCGAATTCTTCCTTGGCGAGAATACGAATGACGACCGATTCCCCGAACGCGCTCGGAATCACAGAGATACGAAAATCGATGGTGCGTTTATCGAGTCTGAGCTTAAACCGCCCATCTTGCGGGACCCGACGCTCCGCAATATCGAGATCCGACATGACTTTGATGCGAGAGACGAGTGGATTGTGGAACCGCAGATCCAATGGCTCCATGGCCAGGTACAACACACCGTCGATGCGATACTTAATCTCCGTGACGCCATCCGCAGGCTCGAGATGAATATCACTGGCCCGCTTCTGCAGCGCGTTCAGGATGATCGTATCGACGAGTTGGACAATCGGACTCAGATCCCGCTGCACCTTGTCCACAGAGAGCACTTCTTCGCCGTCATCGTTTTCGCGGACCAGAACGGGACGGAATTCATCTTTGATCTTGGCCACCACCTGGCTATTCCGTGTGCTCTCTCGTAGCGAATCGGCGATGGCAGAACGAGGCGCCACGAGGATCCGACAGCTTCGCCCAACCGCCCGTTCGATCTGATCAAGCCGTCGCACATCAGTGGGATCCGCCAGCGCCAGAAGGAGTTCTCCCTCTTCTTCTCCAACCGGGACACATTCAAACTGCCGCATGACATCGATGGGGATGAATGAGAAGGCCTCAAAGTCCACGCGGAATTCCTGAAGCGAGTGGTACGATACCCCGCATTGCTCAGCCAGCGCTTGGGCCAGCTGCACGTCAGAAATCACGCCGTTGGCCACTAAGGACGCGTGGAGTTGACGTTCCGGGCCGGATACCCCCGATGAGGCCTGTTCGGCCTGGGCTACCGTGAGAGAGCCCCTGCCTACCAGCACATCGAGGAGGGTCGCCTGTCGAACCAGTGTCGGCATCGTTTAACGCTCCCGTTCAATGGATGAAGGGCTTGGAACCGGCACGAGCAATTCTCGACCGACGGCGATCACATCTGTCGGCAAATGATTGAGCTCCTGAATCGCTGACACGGTGGTGCGATACTTACGCGACAGGCTCGACAAGGAGTCTCCTGGCTGCACGCGAACCCGAAGCACATTTGATGGAGACTGGGTGGTATTGACGGCCAACACCGAGATGGCTGATATGGAAGCCGGACCGTCAAAGAATTGAGCTTGAGTCCCTTGCAGGGACGATGGAATCATCGCTGGTCGCGATGGTGCATAATTTTTTCCCATCGGCGCCAGAAAAGCTTTCTCCGAAGTGCGTGAAGCCTTCTGGCCGATGTCCTGCCGTACGTCTTCGAGTTGCTTAGTGAGCACCAGCAGCCCCTCCTTGAGATCCTTGAGCGACTGGTCATTCTTCGTAAGCAACAATTGGTCCCGCTCCGCTTTGAGGGCATTTATCTCGGCCTGGCGAACCTCAACTGATTGCCTCTGTTCAAGCTGCCGTTGATGAGTGTCTGCATTTTCTTGTCGAAGTTGAGCAACCAGGGCCCGCAGCTCAACCAATTCGGCTTCTTTTTTGGCCGCGGCGATCCGCGTCGCGGCCATCTCAGACCGGAGCGTCGAGAGCTCCGCCTCGCGCTCCCGTGCAACCGCCAGAACCTGCTCCCGTGTATCAACGGAAGTCAGGTGGTCCTGACGCTGGCTCGCACATCCCACCGGTATCACGCCCCCGGCGATCAGCGTGACGGCAACTGTGAGGGTCCGAAAACGACGGTCCATCCACCTACCATGTGTTATAGGGCGTACCCTCTGGTCCGACGAGCGGACTGCCACTGTGGATATCGGCGATCCCGCCGCTCTCCCCTTCATCGGCCATCACCTGCCAGGTTTGGTCCGAATGGGTAAACGGATCGACGGGAATCCGCTTGAGATAGCCCACCTGCACTAGCTCGCCCAGCGCTGAAGGATAGGCCCCCTTGTCGGCCCGATACTGGTCCAGCACGTCACGCATGGTCGCCAAGTCATACTTGAGGGTCCCCTCACGTGCCTTGATGACCGAGCGCTGAAAGGAGGGAATCGCCAACGTCGCGAGAATCCCCACAATCGTCACCACCATCATCAGTTCGACGAGGGTGAAGCCTCGGTTGCCCTGTCTGAGTGTGCCTATCACTATTGGCCTCATCGCGCACGAATGATGGCGCGGCTGGTGCCCGTAACATCAGTCCCTGCCGTCGAGGCCTTCCCGGGCAACATCTGGAGGTCCAGAGGAATCTGTCCTGGGGCTTTGGCCTGAAAAAACAGCATGGCAAGGAGCCCTTCGCCTGACGGCACGGCACCGTCGCGGCGAAGCGTCAGCATGATCTGGCCGTCGGCCGTGCGAGACGCCAGTGCCACCATACCGGGTGTCACTCGATGGAACTCCAAGAGCTTGGGATCAAACGTCACAGTGACTGAGATCTCGCTGATCTGTTCGAGATGCAACGCCGTCAGATCGACTCGAAACTCTTGCCCGACGGCAGCGGAGAGATCCAACGGCCGGAGCACCAGCGATCCAGTCGCCCGCGCGACTAGATCTCCAGCTGAGCCAGTGGTCACAGGAACTGTGCCCTGCCCGTTTGGCACGGTGGGAAGACCTGATGGCGGAAGTGCCTCGTGCAGCGATCCTGCTCCAGCAGTCAACCCCGTATCGGTTGCTGGGGCCCCGCTACCCGGTGGGACAGCAGGCATATCTGGCCGCGATCCCAATGAACTGGGAGCAGGATGCGGCCGTTGACTCTGACCGGGTGACTGCGAGACAGGGATCGCTTGCGGAGCATAGAGCTGCGATGTCGCGAAGGTATTTTCGGTCCCCGACCAAAAGGCCTGGGCGGCCGAGGACGGGAGATCCATGTTGCGAACCACGCGAGGCGTAATCGTCAACACGACCTCCGTGGACACTCGATCATCCTGTTTGGAGGTCAGGATGTCGCCAAGAATCGGGATGTCTCCAATGAGGGGAATCGTGGACTTGGTCTTGCGTTTTTCGTCCTGAATGAGGCCGGCGAGCACCACCGTTTCGTCATCCTTCAACATCAAGACCGTTTCTGCCGTCCGCGTACCGAATTTAAACTGTTTGATCTCCGGCGCGGCCTGCAGGGTCACTTGATCGCCCAACCGCGTCACCTCGACCTTGATCTTCATCATCACTTCGTTCATCAAATTGATGGTCGGTTCGACGGTCAATTTGACGCCCACGTCCTTGAACTCAATGGAGGTCACGGTCGAAGTCGTTGGCACCGCCCCGGTTGCGGCTTGGCCTGGCAACACGTTCGTCGTGGATAACAAGATCGGCTGCTTGTCGCCGACGTTGATGGAGGCAGACTTGTTGTTCATCACTCGGAGCTTGGGAGAGGCCAGGGTCTGGGCATCGGATTCTTGTTTGAAAAAGTCCAAGATGACGCTCGCTGGCAAGGTAAACAGATAGCTTTGTGGACCAATGGAGGTGAGCTGCTGATACGTAAACTGCGTCGTGGCCGTGGAGATCCCACCCGATCCGCCCGTCGGGACCAGTCCTGTTCCGGCTTGTTTGGCATAGTTCAGTCCGTACTTCAGACTTTTCGTGCGATTGACCTCCAGCACCTCGACGTCCAGCTCCACCTCCGGTTCCCGGCGATCGATCGCAAAGAGTAATTTCTCAGCGAGTTGCAACTTCACGGGTTCCTCACGCACGACGATCGCATTCACCTTCTCATCAACATAGATATGCTTGCTCTCCAGCATGGTCCTGAGCAAATTCACCGCGTCTTTCGCCTTGGCGTTATTGAGATAGTAGGTCCGCATCAGGAGATCCTGATACTGCGCCTGCTTTTGCTTGTTGTTCGGCATGATCAACAGCGTCTCGGGCGCCACGCGCTGGGCAACCATGCCATTGGTATTGAGGATGAGGTTCAAGGCATCGTCGAATGCCATCTCCTTGAGGAAGATTGTGATCGGTTCGTCCCGAACCTCCTTATCGAAGATCACATTCAGGCCGGCCGTCCTCGCAACGATTTCGAAGACCTCTTTCAGCTTGGCGTTTTGGAACCGTAACGAAATGGGCTGGCTGGATCCTCCAAACATCTTCGTGGAGCGCTGTTGTGCCGTGATCTCGGTAATGTGGGTCAGGGCCTGCGTCAGATGCGGATCGAGTTCGACCGCTCGTTCATAGGCCGTGAGAGCCTCCTCGGAGCGTCCTAGGTTGAGCAGCTTATCGGCCGTGTGCAGTTGGTCGTTCGCTTCCTTCAGCCGCAGCGCATCCGCCATGCCCGTATGGTGATCGACTTTGGTCGGATCAAGCCCCAGCGCGGCCTTAAACTCGGTCAGGGCATCGGCGATGCGACGCTCCTCCAATGCTCGACGCCCATTGGTGTAGTGGGGGACCGCCGCCTGTTGCTTGGCAGCCTCGAGTTTCTCTTTGAGCGCTTCATCGAAGGGGTCGGTTTTGAGGGCGTCCCGGTAGACCACCACAGCTTTATCCCACTCGCCCTCTTCGGCCAGGCGTTCCGCGCGTCGCACGGTGGGTGAGGCACAGCCGGCCAGCAGCGTGAGCACGAGAATCAGAGACGTAGTTTCGGACCAAGATTTCAAGGGTGGTAGAGGCATACAGCGGTCTCCAAAAACGCCATTTTGCAAGCCATAGGACCGATAATTTTGCTGTCATTCACCGCAACCAGCATGGGCTGACTCAGTGTCAGCAAGCCCCTGTCATGTGTACCCTGAGAAGGTCCGGGCGACAATCTCCCCAGTGGTAGGGACTCAAAAGGAGGGAGATTGGCCCTGAAGGAGCCGCCGTGAAGATTTTCAAAAGATGGGAACAGGAAGTTCGCGGCCGAGTTGGGCGGGTACTATGTAAGCTCCCCGTAAATCACGACACTCAGTAAAGAGAACTTTCTGGCACAATCGTCACCCTAGCCAGGAGGTTCCGATGCGCCAGTCGAAGTTCACCGAAACGCAGATTGTGTCGATTCTGAAAGAGGCCGACGCCGGACGCCCGGTTCATGAGATCTGGCGGCACTACGGCATCAGCTCCGCCACGTACTACAAGTGAAAAGCGAAGTACGGTGGGCTGGAGGCCTCCGATGTGAAGCGGCTCAAAGATCTGGAGCACGAAAACAGTCGGCTCAAACGGATGTATGCCGACCTGTCGTTAGAGAATCTGGCCCTGAAGGATGTCATCGCAAAAAAGCTCTAAGGCCTGCTGAACGGCGGGAGGTCGTCACGCATCTGGTGACGGTCAATGGCCTTCCGATTCAGCGGGCCTGTCGTGCCGTGGGATTGAATCGAACCACATACTATCGGCCGCTCGTGGATTGGGCGCGGCGGGATGCGCCAGTCACCGCGGCCCTCACGACCCTGGTCGCGGCCAAGAGTCGGTGGGGGGTTCTGGAAATGTTGTGATCGACTCCGGCTGGATGGGCGTCCCTGGAACCATAAGCGCCTCTGGCGGGTGTACTGTCAGTTGCGGCTGAATTTGCCACGGTGGACCAAGAAGCGGCTTCCGGTTCGCCTGCGCCAACCGCTGGTCGTGGTGAGACCTTGTATCTTATTCCCGTTTCCTCAAAGATGTCTTTTATCGTTCTCTGGGGCGCGATAGACCGACGTGACCAAGGTTTATGAAGACCGCGGGGAAGCGGGGTCATCGCGCCCTGCCCATCCATGAGCCCGAACAGTTGCGTGGGCCACAGAGCCCGCATTATGCAAGGACGGGCCACAAGGGAGGACAGTCCCATGAAGCCACTGGTGTGTGTTGGTATTGATGTCTCCAAGGCTCAGTTGGACGTGGCCGTACGCCCCAAGGGATCCCTCGGGCTGCCACATGATGAGACGGGGATTGTGCAGGTCGTTAAGTACCTGCAACCCCTGGCGCCCACGCTGATTGTGCTGGAGGCGACTGGTGGACTGGAACTGCCGCTCACCGGGGCCCTGGCTGCCGCGGGCTTGCCGGTCGTGGTCGTGCCCCCCGTCAGGTGCGAGATTTTGCGAAAGCCGCCGGGAAGCTGGCCAAGACGGATAGGCTGGATGCCCACCTCTTGGCACGCTTTGCGGAGGTGATGCGGCCGGCACCACGGCCGTTGCCTGACGAGCAGAGCGTGGCCTTGGCGGCAATCCTGGCGCGGCGGCGGCAACTCATCGAGATGTTGACGGCGGAAAAGAATCGCCTCGGTGGAGCCCGGACGGCGATCCGTCAGAGCCTCACAACCCACATCGCCTGGCTGAAACGAGAACTCGGACAGACGGATGTCCAGTTGACACAGGCCATTCAGAACAGTCCTGTCTGGCGTGAGAAAGACGACCTATTGCGGCGTGTGCCGGGCGTGGGGCCCGTGTTGACCACGACCTTGTTGGCTAAACTGCCAGAGCTCGGGGCCTTGACCAGCAAGCAAATTGCCGCGCTGGCCGGTGTGGCGCCACTTAACCGGGATAGTGGGACCCTGCGCGGGAAACGTACGGTCTGGGGTGGCCGTGCGCACGTCCGGGCGGTGCTGTACATGGGGGCCTTGGTCGCCACCCGCTATAACTCGGTGATCAAAGCCTTCTATCACCGCCTGTGTCGTGCAGGCAAAGCCAAGAAGGTCGCGTTGACCGCCTGCATGCGCAAGTTGGTGACGATACTCAATGCGATGGTGAAACATCGGACCCCATGGCGGGCGGAACCACTAGTGCAACATGCTTGACATCAAAGACAGTTGCTTCCCCCGTTTGTTACACCACGGCCAACGAAGTTGACTCCTGTGCAGGCTGGGGCTGGTTGTGATGGTGGTTGATGAACTCCATAGGTGTCAGATTCCCGATGGCACTGTGCGTCCGCTCTTCATTGTACTCTCGTCGCCAGGCTTCAATCACAAGCTGGGCTTCTTGTAGCGTCAGAAACCAGTGCTCGTTCAAACATTCGGCTCGACAATGGCCCGGAACTCATCGCAGAGCGCATTATGACCTGGTGTGCCGACCGCGGGATGGAGCTGCGGTACATCCAACCCGGAAAACCGGATCAGAATGCCTTCATCGAGCGGTTCAATCGAACATACCGCACCGAAGTCCTCAATGCCTATGTGTTCGAGTCACTCGATCAGGTCCGGGAGATCACCGCGGAATGGTTGCAGAGTTACAACGAGGAGCGGCCCCATGACGCGCTGGGGGGACGTAGATGATTGTAGTCCTCCTGCCATCGCGCTAACTTCTCCCGTGCATCTTCAAATGTGAAGAGCACTTCCACGTTTAGACACTCATCGATGAATCCGTTCTCGACGGGCTTGCTCGGTCGAATACAATCGAGCTGAATCCCATGGCAATACGCCCGGGCGTCCATGGCATACCTGAAAAATTCTCTGCCGCAGCATAAGCGGAACCAGGGGCATCATTTTATGCTCGCTCTTACTTCGACTCCTTCGATCACCCATTTGTTTTTTGCCATTAAATCCGGGAAAGGCATCCGGCAACGAGATTTCCATAGTGTGATTTGAGCCCCGGCAAAAATTTTGTCCGCCCTCCCTCGATATCGTCAAGAAGCGCAAATAAGTCTGGTCGAAGTTCAGATAAATGGAAATCTGCAGCCAGATCCGCCGCAACCATCGTCCTTGGCTCAGATCGCAGTGATATCCACTTTCGTAGCGCAATCACAAGAGGCTCTCGTTGACTTTTGACAATCCGTTCAACGTGGAATTGCAAATGGCGATACGATTGTTCGCCTGAATCAGGGGCGGGACTGTTACTCCACATTTCCTCAAGCCACTCCAACATCTCAATCGCGGTCATCGGATCCTCTGGATAGCAGTCGCCGGAACATTGGCGCCTTGGATTGTATGTTGAATCCCACCACCAGGCATGTTGAATAATCTCGGTACAAGCTCTGGTTGTGAAATGTCAACTCCCATGGAGCGTAACATCTTCACATCTACCTGGAATACGGCATCACGGAGTCCTGCGTTGGGAGCGAGAGCAAGATCTATTTGAGCCTGTAAGGGGCTAAGATTGTCTGTGGTAGTGAGATAGATTTTGCCATCCATTCCCGGGCGCAATCCATTTTTTATGATGCTTTCAGCGTCGCTGCTAAATCCGTAGTGATAAAGACTCTCCGCTGCAGGCTGCTCTCCAAATCCGAGCAATCCACTAAAAAAGTTCCATCCTCCTTCGAAGACAGACTTGATTGCTGAGCCTCCCAATGACAAGAGAACTGCCCCTGCATTCAAATCTGCGGCAGTCACATAGGGTGCAAACATCCGATCGATCCATTGCATCTCGCCCCTATTCTGCTCAAGGCCGAGTAAGCGGTCATTGATGAAATTTGTTCCTGAAAGATCACCATGCATAGATGGACCGATTGCATCGGCATAAATATTTCCAAGAGTCGATAGTGCCTGCGATGAAGAGTGACTTGGATCTCCAATGGAGCCAAGACCAGATTGATAGGCACACCACCAACAACCAATATCATCTGGCTCATGCCCCGTCGGATCAATATAGCGGAACGGATTGTTCTTAACGTAGCTGTATCGATTCAATGACTGAGGGTTCGCCGGCTCGGGCACTAGACTGTCAGGCGATATGAACCGACCTAAGGATGCATCATACTGTCTGGCTCCGTAATCATAGAGCCCGGTAGTTGCATCGAATTCCTGTCCCGTATATTTGTAGGGGACATCAACAGCCGGTGAGACACTCGAATTGTTTATGCGGATAGCGCCGTAGGGAAAGTAGGTGACGGTTTGAACTTTTGCACCGACACTGTCCGTCATGACGCTTGACGAACCCAGATGATCAGTATGGTAGTAGTAAACAGAACCACTCGCGCCCACAGTGGCAATGCGCTGACCCTCCGCGAAGACCATGCGTGAGCAACTGGCATTGTCACACTCGTAGAGTTTACTGACGTAACGGGTAACAGTGGATCCTGCCGTTTTCTTCACCCGCCTGCCATCTCCGTCATACACGAACGTCGTAGTTTGACCCGCAATCGCAATCGTCAGTGGTTTGTTTTCGAGATTGTAGGTGAGCGACCGGCCCGCACCGGCGGTCAGATTGCCGTTGGAGTCATAGCTATACGTGTTGCTCCCGGCCGTCGTCACGGCATGGGGGCGGACGCTGTTTGAGCCACTCACGGGATAGGTGTAGGTACCCACCTGGGAATTCAAGGTGAGATTCCCGAGTTCGTCATAGGTATAGGTGAGTGACGCATTGGCCCCCGCGGTGCCATACGGACCGTTGGCCAAGGTCAACCGATCGAGGCTGTCATAACTGAGGTGCTGATCGCCGGCTCCGGCCACGACCAGGTTGTCATAGATGTCGCTGACGTTGCCGTTCGCGGCATACACATAGCGCAGGTCTTGGTAGGTCGTGCCGCTGCCACCTGCGGTCAGCACGATGGTCGGGGTGAACACCGTGTTGTCGCAGGAGGATGTCGTGAGCTTATTGGTGACAAAGTCGAGTTGGTCATTGACCGCAACCGTGTTGGAAAGATTGAAGCTATAGCCAGTGGTGTCGCCCGCCGCAATGGTCTGTTGCCAGAGGACGGTCCCGTTCTTCTTGATGGTCACTTGCACCCCATCTACGCCACAGGAGGTATCACCATCAAACGTATTGCCGGTGATTTGAACGCTCCCCCCCTGTGGGGCCACCCAGCGACGAACAGCATCGGTGCTGTTGCCGGGATGACCGCCATCATCCCAGAGGCCAATATACCCATCTGACCCGCTCCAAAAATTGCCGTTCCAGGTGAGCTGGGCTCCCGTTGAGCTCAGGTAGTACCAGCCGTGCTGCCCCTGCACCCCGGAGAAGTCCGTCACGGCACTGTAGGTCGTACTACTGCCGCTGCCGCCACCTCCACCGCCAGCGGTCGTGAGCACGATGGTGGGGTTCAACACCGTGCTGTCACAGGAGGAGGTGGTGAGTTTATTGGTGACGAAGTCGAGTTGGTCGCTGACCGCAACCGTGTTGGAGAGATTAAAGCTATAGCCAGTGGTGTCACCCGCCGCAATGGTCTGTTGCCACAGGATGGTCCCGTTCTTCTTGATGGTCACCTGCACCCCATCCACCCCGCAGGCGGTGTCGCCATCGAAAGTGTTGCCCGTAATCTGCACACTGCCTGCTTGCGGGGCCACCCAACGTCGCACGAGATCGGTACTGTCACCGGGATGGCCGCCGTCATCCCAGAGGCTGATGTACCCGTCTGACCCGCTCCAGAAATTGCCGTTCCAGGTCAGCTGACCCCCGTTGGAGTTCAGATAGTACCACCCGTGGAAACCTTGGGTGCCTGAAAAATCGGCCACGGCATTGTAGGTAGTACTGGTTCCACCACCCCCGCCTCCCCCACTACCCGGTCCGGTGGTCTTGAGGGTACACAGCCGGAAATTTTGCTGGCCGCAGACGGTATTGTTGGCATTGGCATAGGTCGTCGTGGTCGAGACGCCGTTACCATAGGTGGTCGTGCCGGCTTGCCCGAGCGGATTGTAGTTCGTGTACTGAATATAGGTGGTGGTGCCCTCGAACACCTTGTCCAGTACGGGACCATTGTAAGCGTAACCGATGGTCTTCACCGGTGTGCCGGGATAGGTCACGGTCAGGAGCCGTCCTAATCCATCATAAGTATTCTGGGTCGTATAGGTGACTCCGTCGAGCGTTCTGTCGCTCCGCAACACGCGCCCCATGCTGTCGTACTGGAACACAACTGTCCCCGAGGCATCCAAAATCTGTTGGAGACGCCCCTTGCGATTGTTTGTTGTGCCGTCATAGGTGTAGCGAATGTCGCCCGACCCAAGCGCCTTTTGGGTCGTGAAGTCCTTTTGCACCTGCCGGTTGAGCGCGTCATAACGAAACCAGGTAACCTGTCCCTTCGCATCCGTCTGGTCGGTGAGATTGCCGTTGGCATCATAACCGTAAATCCAGTACCCCATATCTGGATCACGCATGTTCTTTTTTCGGCTCTGCTCATCATAGGTGAGCGTCGTGACGTTGCCTTTGGCATCGGTCACCGCGATGAGATTGTCTCGGTTATCATATTGATAGACTGTCGTCGCATAAGGCGATCCGACATCTGTCGTGCATGTGCTGAAGGTTCCTTGATATTCATCCACGCGAACGGTTCGCCCATAGGCGTCCTTCGTCACGCGCTTGCGATGGTCAGCCGCATCGATGGTGCCGGTGACCCAATCGTTGAAACAGACCAAGCTTCTGGTGCCGTCCGGGCTATCCAGGCGAATGACACGGCCCAACGCATCGTGACTGCTCGTGCTCCAGCGGCCTGCGGCTGACTCAAGGGTCTTAAAATACGGCAAACTTTTTTGACGAATGGCTCCACGGCTCTCATATTGGATTTCGGTGACGGTTATTTTGTTGTCCGGTGCGGTTGCCTCCTTTCGAACAGACCGGCCCAGCCCGTCAAAATAGTTCCAACTGGCAAGGGGGCTAACAAGTCCAGCTCCTGAGAGCGTGGTCATCACGTGCTGTGTTCCCACACTGAATCCAGTTCCATAATTGTAAGCTAAACTCGTGATGCCCCCGTCAGGTGCCGTAACTTTCGTCTTCCGGCCTACTCGATCGTATTCCATCAGGGTGACTTGACCATTGGGATCCGTCACGCTCTTGACCTGACCGTACAGTCCTTTGTGTCAGTAATCATGCCAAATTGACCCCTGTCATCATGTGAAATGGACCCCTCCCCCACAACCAGGAGAGGACACCCATGGAGCTAGCAGAACCAGTGCGCACCCCACTACCTTCTTCTCGGGAGACGGCTCGAACGGAGGAGGATGGGATGCTGCGAGAAGACGGCGTGCGAGAGGTGCTGGCGCGACTACAGCGCGGCGAGCGTATCAAAGCCATTGCGCGGGATCTCGGCGTGGCCCGCAATACCGTGAAGCGGTGGCAACGGCTGGGGGGCTGGCGCCCGCGGCCGTCGGGACCCCGCCCCAGTCAGATCGATCCCTATCGGCTATTCGTGGAACGCCGCGGCCCCGAAGTGAATTGGAACGGCCGGGTGCTCCATCGGGAACTGCAGACGTTAGGATTCGCGGGGACCTACCAACAAGTGCAACGGGCGATTCAGCCGCTCCGCGTCGATCGCGCCTGGGCGACCGTGGCGACTGTGCGGTTTGAGACGACTCCGGGCCAGCAAGCCCAAGTGGATTTTGGCCAAACCCGTCTCTGGATTGGCGACCGGCTGGAAGTCATCCACATCTTTGTGTTCACCCTCGGGTACTCTCGCCGACTGTGGGCGTCGGCTTATCCGCATGAACGGCTCAGTGCGCTCCTCGATGGGCATGAGCGGGCCTTCCAGCATTTTGGCGGCGTGCCGTTGGAGTGTCTGTACGATAACCCCCGGACCCTGGTCCTGGGCCGGCGCGAGGGCCGCGTGCTCTGGCATCCGGTCTGGGAGGATTTTGCGCGGCGCTATGGGTTTACGCCGCGGGCCTGCCAGCCGTATCGGGCACAGACCAAGGGCAAAGTAGAAAGCGGCGTGAAATATGTGAAGCGCAATGCCCTCGCGGGCCGCCGGTTTGCGTCGTGGGACGCCTTGAACGCCTGGCTGCAGGAGTGGACGGTGACGGTCGCGGATCAGCGCGTCCATGGGACGACGCATGAGCGGCCGATCGAGCGCTTCGCCCGGGAGACGCTCACGCCGCTGGGCTCGCGGTCCCCCTATCACTATGAACGGGTGCGTCTGCGCCGCGTGCCGGCCGATGCGCTCGTCGCCATCGCGGCCGCCCGCTATTCTGTGCCGGTGGAGTATGTCGGCACGACCGTCCACGTGCAGGAGAGCAGTCGTCACTATGAAATCTTCCATGGCGGGGTCTGCATTGCGCGGCATGCCAAGTCCCCGCGCCATGCGGTGGTCGTGGATCGGGCGCACTATCGCGGGCTGCTGCGCGCGGGCGGACCCGCCCCCACGCCCCGGCCGCCCCAGTGGGATCCTGGGTATGGGGACCTCGGCGAGGTGATGGTCCGGGATCTGGCCCTCTATGCCGCCGTGGCCGAACCGGGCGGTGCCTCATGAGCACGCCCCAACTGGAGCGACTCCAGGCACACTGTCAGCGCCTGCGCCTCTATCAAGTTGCCGCCGAACTGCCGAGTTTACTGGAGCAGGCGGCCAAGGCGGAACGCTCCTATACCGACTTTTTAGAGGAGGTACTGCGGCGCGAGGTGCAGGCCAAGACCGACAAGCATCTGGCGATGCGGTTGGCGATGGCGCGGTTCCCGTTCCAGAAGACGCTGGAGACGTTCGACTTTAAGGTCCAGCCCTCCATTGATGTGAAACTGATCCGTGAACTCGGCACCGGGCGCTATCTGGAGCAGGGCGAGAATGCGTTGTTCCTCGGGCCGCCCGGCGTCGGCAAAACGCATCTGGCCGTGGCCCTGGGCATCGCGGCCTGTGAACAGGGCCACCGCGTCTTGTTTACGACCGCCATGGGGCTCCTCGCGACGCTCGGCAAAGCGCTCTCCGAAAACCGGCTGGAGGACCGGCTCAAGGTGCTGGCCCAGCCCCAGCTCTTGATCATTGATGAGATCGGGTATATCCCCATTGATCGGCAAGGCGCCAATCTGTTCTTCCAGCTCATCTCTCGGCGCTATGAGAAGGGCTCGATCCTGCTCACCAGCAATCAGAGCCTCGGCGCCTGGGGCGACGTGTTTGGCGATCCGGTGATCGCCACGGCGATTCTCGACCGGCTCCTCCACCATTCCATCACGATCAATATTAAAGGTGAGAGCTATCGATTGCGAGAGAAGCGGAAGGCGGGGCTCTTCAAGTCCCCTGTCGGTGCCGCGGCCCAGTCGGAGTCATAGCGCCATCACATGCAGATTCAACTCGGGGGAGGGGTCAATTTCACATCAGAATAAAAGGGTCAACTTCGGCTGATGATTGACACTTTGTCCACGACCTGCCCATCTACCCCGTAATATTGAGTGGTGGTCACATGTCCCAACGGATTCGTGGTCGTTGTGGGGAACGTCTTCGTGCTGTCGTACGTCACCGTGCTCACATTGCCGTTGGCATCACGCGTACAGGTGATGTTCCCCCACACATCGTATTCGGCTCCCGTGACCGAGAGCCAGTTCGTCGCTTTCGTCAGGTGTCCCTTTGTGGGTGTGGTGGTCCCATTCGGCGAGGCGCATCCGCCCGTCCCGTCATACAAGAATGTCTTCTGCGCGACGAGATTGACCGAGCTGGTGTTACTGCTGTTGTAGTGCGACTCTCGCGTAGGAAGACCCACGATCCAGTCTGTCACATTGTCCGAGTAGGTGCGGTATATGGCACGATCATCATATGCGCTCGCCAAATCACCGTAATGGGTTTCATAGGACAGATTTCCGAACTGGTGATCGTATGCGAACGTGGTGCGTGTGTGGCTCGCACATGTCCCACTTTCACAGAGGTAGGTATCGATCTGCGATTGCGGGGTGTACCAGGGGGCCGCAAGGTCATTATCGGCCACGTATGCAGTTGTAGTTTCCGAGTAGACCTTCCCTGTCGCATCGGTCACCTTACTACGATAGGGCATGCCCTTCGTGTAGCCGGTAGGCACGTTCGGATTGTTTGAGTCCACCCCAAGATCATTACCTTGATGGAACCAAGTTTCAGTAATCGCTTGCTCGCCATTCGGTCCCGACGGGGCGGTGACCTTCACAGAGTTGAACCCGCGAAATTCGCGTTCAGCAAAGTGGTGGTACCCACCACTATATTCATAGCTTGTCGTGGCGGAGATGCCCGCACACGCCGTTCCATTCCAGTTGTCGCAGCTCACAATGGAGTTCACGGTTTGGATCGAATAGGGGAGTTGCGTGTTGGTATACCGGGTGGAGGGCTTGTAGGTGATCGCTCGGCGGCCACCTATCCCATTGGACACGGATAGCAGTTGGCCAGCCACCATGGTGCTTTGGTTTCCGCTTTTTGCCACCCAATAGTTGCCATTGGTGCGATCCTCGCACAGAAAATCCGTCTTCCCATCTCCGTTGAAATCGCCATATCTGGTAAAAATCCCGCTACCAACACGGCAAGCCCCTGAAGCCGAGTTTCCATTGCCGAGCCAAGTTCCGGTATAGCCATTGCCATTGCCGAATCTGATGCCATCACTCAGCGCCACATAATAGGTGCCGGTATTTCGGTCTTCGCAAACCAGATCGGCCTTCCCATCCCCATTAAAGTCCCCATATTGCGGAGTGACATTGGCTGCCGCCACACAGGCCCCATTGGCCGCATTCCCATTTCCCATCCATTCCTGGGTATACCCCCCTCCGCTCCCGAACTTCGTGCCGTCACTCAGAGCCACATAGTAGGTTCCGGAATTTCGATCTTCACAGAGCAGATCGATCTTTCCATCGCCATTGAAGTCCCCATACTGCGTCGTGATATTGGCTCCCGCAATGCAGGCGCCGGAGGCGGTGTTCCCGTTACCGAGCCACGTTCCGGTCCAGCCTGCACCGTTGCCGAATTGTGTGCCATCACTCAACCCTACATAGTAGGTTCCAGTGTTCCGGTCTTCACACAACAAATCCGTTTTCCCATCGCCGTTGAAATCCCCATATCGTGTCGTGACATTGAGTGCAGGACCACACGCCCCATTCGCGGCATTGCCATTGCCTAGCCAGGTGCCTGTCCACCCACCTCCGCTGCCAAACTTCGTGCCATCACTCAACGCCATGTAGAAGGTTCCCGTGTTCCGGTCCTCACATAACAAGTCGGTCTTCCCATCGCCGTTAAAGTCCGCATACCGCGTGTTGAGTCTGGCTGCCCAAATTGAGTTGGCCGGGTTCGGAAATGCGCAGGCGCCCCCCGCATAACTGCCATTGCCTAACCATATGCCCGTATAGCCCGCTCCATTCCCAAATTTGGTCCCATCGCTGAGAGCCACATAAAACGTTCCGGTGTAACGATCCTCACACAAGAGGTCGGTTTTTCCATCTCCATTAAAATCCGCATACTGTGTTCGAATTCCATCATTGTATGGAGGTGCGGCGGGATGAGCAGGATCCCGGTATTGAAATGGCGGCAGTCCACAAGCCCCGCTGGCGGCATTTCCGTTGCCTAGCCAGGTCCCTGTCCACCCGGCTCCATTATTGAACAGTTCTCCACTACTCAATGCCACATAGTAGGTGCCTGTATAGCGGTCCTCGCACAGAATGTCCGTCTTCCCATCCCCGTTGAAATCGCCATAGCGCGTATTGACGAGAGGGGCGTTCACGTTAGAGCACGCTCCCGACCCAAGCCACAGCCCGGTATATCCACCCTCGGGCCCAAATGTGGCTGGTCCCGCTGACCATTCCATGGAAGTGGACGGTAACCGTGTCGCCGTGGCTTCATTGGTAATCGCGCCCGTGCCATTAATCGTGGCATCGCTGCCAAACTGAGTCACGCTCGTGAGCACCGAACTAGGAATGCTCGATGTCTGGCCGTACGTCATCTTATACGCACGCACACTGTTTCCTGAGGCGTGCACCTCAATGGTTTTGAGCCGCTTGGCCGTCTTCACCACGTAGTTGGTCGTAAACATCGACGGCGCATCGCTTCGGTCCTCAAGATAAAACTTCACGACATTCGTGGGTGCCGTCGTCCCGTTGCCAGCGTACTCAATCCGAGAGAGATAGACCTGTCCTTGGTCAGACACATAGGTGGCCACCATATAGTTACCGTCTCGATCTTCAATACGATCCAGCAGCCACTTGAATATTCGTGAGGGATTGGCCGAATCCGCCATCCGGGACGCGGCCGTTTGGCCGAAGAAATACCGCACTCCCTTCTTGTCCGTCGCCTCAAAGTATGCTTGTCCATCCCCAGCACTGAGCTTACGGAACCTGACAAAACTGCGCTCGATCTTCGCACGATATTCGTTAGTCTGTGCTGGCGCTGGAGCCTGCACGAGCTCGGAATTGGCACCGCTCATTCGCGCCACAAAGTCATTGGCGGAATAATTGAGCCCGTATCGCACTTGTCGCTCCACAGCCCCAAGTTCGAGCTTCCATCCCACCCCTACCCAGCCGTTGCCATTCCCCGACATATAGACCAGACTGAGGTGTGGTTGGATGCCATTCCGCCCTGGGGGGACTTCAATGGGAATGCTCATCGTGGCTGCGCCAGTAAAGGGATCCGCGTGGGCCTCGCCACCAACATTCCCAATGGGCATTTCCGGCTGCTGAAGCATTTCTATGGTGCTTGCCTCTTCCGCACGCACCTCGGTCTCAACACTAAACGCCATCAGTAGTCCAGCCAACACCGTGCCTGCCATCCTATATCGACGTTCGGGACGCATGTGAACTCCTTGCTTCGGGGTAGCGGTGGCCTACACAAATGACACGTGCATCGAGCACGGAGCTTATGGGAAGCGAGTCTCAGCAACAATCACCCCAGATGGATGTACGCCGATCTGGGGGTATGCGCTCACAGGATTGGGATTAGCTGAGTGAGGGGAAGGGGCCTAACGTGAGTCCTACGGGACGATGTAGAAACTTTTCCGACACACAGTTCATTCGAAAGAGATCTTCCCTTCAGGAATTCCAGGACTCGTCCGCAGGCTTACGCGTGCTCACAAGCTCTCACTCTAAAGGAGGGCTACCAAATGTGGGATTGAGGGCTGCTAGTCCAGCCCTTAGACTCGCCCGAGTGCTTTTCCTCCGGCTGGATACTTCTGGTCAACCCCTAAGGCGAGGACATGACATGAAGGTGGCACCTGAATCTACATCGCTGACAGCAGGCAGCGGCGTGCTGAGTCGCACCGCTCATACCGGCATTCTCCTGCTATCATCCTCCCTTCACGTGCTATACATAAACCCGGAAGGTCGCGCACAGCTTTACGACTTCATCCTACAGCCGCCACCCTCTGCATACCTGCCTCCTGCCATTCGTGCCTTCTGTCAGGAACTCTTTGCGACATTGCCAACGACTCCTACACCCAAGGACTGGGAGCACCTTCACCGCTCGCACGTAGCGATGGTGCCCGCTGGTCCGATTCTCCTCCGAGCATTCGGAGTGCCTGCTCCACTCCATGATGGTGACGGACAACTCCTGCTCCTCATTGAACCGGCTCAGGCGACTTATCAGCCGGTTCGTTCATCCCCTGCCCCAACGCACCAGATCCACCTGACGCCGCGGGAAGAATCGGTCACGCGCTATCTCCTGAAAGGTTTCACGAACAAAGAAATTGCGGGCAAGCTAAGGCTAAGCGAACACACGGTGAAAGATCATCTGAAACGTGTGATGAAGAAAACTCAGGCCACCACCAGGACTGCCGTGCTCAGCCACCTGCTGAATCACCCCGAACTGATCACTCGGCTCACAACTACCTCGCCCCCTGTCTTGGACCAGGAAATTCATGAATTGGCAGTCTGAGGCCTATGCCAGCCTCCCCTCAGTCCAGCAATTGACGAACGTGCGTTTCCTCTCCCTCACGTCCTTGATAATATTTTTGGCAGCGGACGCCTCAGCGACCAACACACTCTTTGAGTGCGTCGATTCCCACGGTAAGCCTGTCTTTACCGATAGTCCTCACCAGCTACTGACCTGCCAGGCGATAGACTTTTCTTCTCTCCAGCACTCGCTATCCTCTTCACCTCCTGCCGGAGTGCCCTCGACATCGGGCGCAGGTCCGGATGCTGAAAAATCTTTCCCCACGGCCCCTGTACCGAGCGAACCACAGACTGCTAGGATCCCGGTCGAACGCGTGGAAAATATCCTCATCGTGTCGGCCACCTTGAACGGATCCACACAGGCACGACTTATCATCGACACCGGTGCGTCGCAGACAATCATCTCTCAACGACTCGCTTTGGATCTTGGACTATACTCGACAGCCCACACGACTCAGGTCTTACTCCACACCGCGAGTGGATCAGTGAAAGCGAATGCGGTGACGCTTGACTCGATTCGGATCGGCGAGGCGGAGATACGGAATAGCCAGGTGTTGATTCATACCCTTCCAGACCTTCCCTTTGCCGTGGACGGGCTGTTGGGATTGAGCTTTCTTGGCGCTTATCAAATCACCCTCGACACCAAGCGTGGAGAACTTCAGTTGAAATCCTCGTCAGAGAAATTTGGTGGCCTGGTGGAAAAGAAATAGATCCCGGAGAAGCAGAGGAGCAACAATTCTTTGTCGCGGACGATATGTATCCACCGGGTAAGGTTGCGCTCGCGATGACTACGTCAGTTCAAGAAATGTTTTCCGCCTTACCTCCCCCAGTATGACAACTACCAACCAGCTAGCTATTAACCCTACGTGTTCCCGGCGTGTTCACAATACAGCAAAAAATGCCTGAACTTGACTCATTTGAACTGAACTGAACAAAAACACAAAACAGCGAAACGCCTCTCCTGGAAAGGCATTTATCTACATCAACGACGGTTTATGAAGGAGTACCAGAACGGCTTAGAAGGCTGATGCTCTATCCGACTGAGCTACGGGCGCCCCTGTATTTTCAGTCACTTAAGAGATGATTACTCTACAGAGTTTTCGCCTAGTGTTCCCGGCCGGTTCTCATGGAGGTATCTGTGAACCTTTTGGGCAGCGTGAGTCAAGTCTCGCTCCTCGATGGCATTGTACCGTTTCCACATCTTCTCGGACTTATGGCCAACAATTTTCATAACTGTCGCTGTATCCACCCCTGCGCTTCTGAGATGAGTAGAAGCACAGTGGCGCATGCCATGAAACCTGAAGTCCGTGATACCTCCCTCCTCGAGGGCCGTATTGAAAGACCGGCTGCCGCGGCTCAATGGTCATTCCTTATACAAGAAGCTGTGTCGGGATGCCAGGCTCTCCCTTTCCCGACAGAGCCGATGGAGGGGCTCACGTTCCCCGAGCGATCGCGCAAGAACGATCCGCCGTTTGGAATCTGTCCTTCGACCGAGTGACCGTTCCTCGTTGTAGACCTACAGACTTGTCGAGCATGCTATGGCACTCTTCCAAGAAAGAGAAGTCCCATCCCCTACGTACCGTAGCTCATATGTACCCAACGGTCTTATTGACCTGTGAGAATCATTATATTCGCAAGAAATTGTGATCACTAAACATTTCTGTCATCACATTGTCTTGACATTAGATGAATGTCGAGCTATCGTAAGCAACAACAAGAGGTGGCTTATGGCAACTCGCGCGCTTCGTACTGAAAAACTGGATCTTCGGGTGAGCGTCTCAACCAAGAAAACGCTGGAAGCTGCCGCCTCTGTCTCTAGTCGTACAGTGAGCGCATTTGTCCTTGAAAGTGCCCTGGCCCGTGCAGATGAAGCATTGGCAGATCGCCGAACGTTCCATCTGAGCAAGGCTAAATGGACTGAGTTCTTAGCTGCCCTTGATGCTCCGACCCGCCCCCTTCCTCAGATGCAACGTCTCCTAGCTGAACCAGGCTTCTTTGATGCGACACCTGCGCCTGGCTTCAAAGAAAAGCGTTGACTAGGCGTATCGAGAAACTTCAGCCGCATCACGCAGTTGAAGCGTTCGACTGCGGACATGAAGTCCTCAATCGCTTCCTCCAGAAGCACGCAGTACAAAATCAATTCAGTGGTGGGTCGCAAACCTATGTGGGGTTGGTCGATAACATTGTCGTCGGTTATTACGCACTCGCGGTGGGATCGGTGGAACAAGATAACGCTCCGGAAAGAGTGAAGAAGGGGCTGGCAAAACATTCCATTCCCATCATGCTGCTTGCCAGGTTAGCGGTAGATCTTCACTGGCAGAAACAAGGAGTCGGTGCTGCCCTATTGAAGGACGCTACACTGCGGACGCTTCAGGCCGCCGATATTGCAGGAATTCGCGCCTTGGTGGTCCATGCCAAAGATAATGTAGCTAAAAAGTTCTACGAGCGTTTCGATTTCCTTCCTTCACCAAGCGATGCTTTGCATCTCTTCATTCTCCTCAAAGACGTCCGAAAGATAGGTTCATAACACCCACCATCAGCAAGACCGTCGCAGCCAGAAGAAATAGAATGGGTAGGAAGTCGTTTGCGCCTGCCCCCCAACTCACGGCAAATCGTCTCGCCGGACTCATGCGACCAACCGTCGTATTTAGCAGCGCACGCAGCATTCACAACGGCATGCGCTGCCCCTTGATGCTGCTCTGTTGTTCGACCGTGATATACGCAAGGTCTGAATGAGGGCCAGATGGGGCGTGCGGAGGCTCGATTGCCAGAGATTACGTTGTGGAGTGAATAAGAGGATAACGCTGCTGAACGTTTTGAGTATCCCCGCACGCCTGGGAGGGGCCTGGTCAGCCTTTCCCGAATCGTTGGAGGTGTTGTCAGGCGTCCCAGTAAAAGAGGAGACTCCGGGTCGAGCAAACGGGAAAAGACTTCACTGAAGGTGTTGAATATCCCCGCGCACATTTGAAATGCGGGGTCGAGCAAGCTTTGTTTGGTCGGGGCGAGAGGATTTGAACCTCCGACATCCTGGTCCCAAACCAGGCGCGCTACCGAGCTGCGCTACGCCCCGACTGAGTTCTGTTCCGCCATCATCTGCTCGAGCAGAGTCCTGGCCTGGGTAAAGGCACGGGCCCGATGGCTGATTCGATTTTTCACATCCGGCGACAGCTGGGCCAGAGTCTG
>CXWJ01008415.1_pt1 | contig 22787 bp, 18 predicted proteins | sample 590841 | NCBI WGS metagenome assembly CXWJ01 (sample SAMEA3498367, study PRJEB10139) | wastewater metagenome | biome: wastewater treatment plant; material: activated sludge | place: Austria | collected 2015-01-21 | reverse complement strand
AGATTTACCAGAACAGCGTGACATTGGGTAATGATGGTGAAGATGGGTGGGGTATTGAGTATTCGCGAGAATTCGACATGACGAATGACTCAAAACAATTTCCGCCTTTACCAAGTTGGGAAAAGAAAGGGTATCGGGCAGATGAGTATGGGCATTGGCTGAAAGGTGGCTGGCAACTATTTGATGGCAATCATGGCATTTTAGAGCGAGCCCCTGGACTCATCCTTTCTCGTGATGGCACACAATTCATTCAAGTTGACGATGTGGAAGATATTGCCTTGCCCCTCTATGAAGGTCGCATGGTAGGGCAGTTTGATTTCAGTCAAAAAGGTTGGGTGAGCGGTAAGGGGAGAACGGCAGTTTGGCGAGAGATTCCATTTGATGGCAAGTTGATTGAGCCGCAATATTTGATGGGAGTTGAAACATATAAGACAAAAGAGGAAAAAATATTTCCATTAAAAACTGTCATCATGGACGTAACATCGGCTACAAATGCAAGGGCAACGATTGCTTCGGCAGTTAGTTCATTCCCCAGTGGACACAAAACACCTCGATTACTGCCCGAAAATTACAGCTTTGGTTCTGTGCTTTCTTCTGTTGCTGTATTAAATTCATTCTCATTCGATGTGCTCATTCGAAGTCGTCTTGGGGGGCAATCATTAACATGGTCAGTCTTGGAAGAAACCGCCCTTACAGAAAATTTGTTTGCCCACGAACGATTGCTTTCATCAATAGCTGCAAAGCTAAACCTTGTTTCTCCTCGTTTTGCGGGTGTTTGGTTACAACTTCGAAATGATGGTGAAGATCAAATAATGTGGGCCGTTAGTGTTCACGAACGCTTGCGTTTACAAAGTCAGCTAGACGCAATAATTGCAGAGCTATATGGACTTGATTTTGATGATTTTGCCTACATATTGCGTGATTGTGATCACTCTACAGCTCAAATGCGAGATAGAGCTTTCTATCGAACTTTAGACCCAAAAGGTTTTTGGCGTGAAGACAAAGACAAAGACCCGGAACTGCGTCACACCGTCCTCTCCCTCATCGCCTTCCATGATCTCCAAGAAAAAGGGCTGAACGCTTTCCTCGCCCAAAACAACGGCGAAGGCTGGCTGCTCCCCGAAACCCTGCGTCTGGCTGACTACGACCTCGGCCACGACGATCGCGCCAAAGAACACCAACCTGTCGCCAGTCGCCTCGGCCCCCGCTTCCTTCCCTGGCAGCTCCAAGGCACCCCCGAGCAATCCTGGGCCGAATGCGAACGCCACGCCGAAAACCTCCGCCTCCTCCTCGGCGACCTCGTCGAAGAGCCAGCTCCCGAACCATCCAAACTAGCTGAATCTCGCCCAGACTACACCCCCAGTACCAACCTCCTCGGCGAGCCCATCCAAAAAGATTTGTTCGGCAACATCGTCGATCCCAGAAAACGCAGGAACTGATAACTGATGACTCATCATATCGAATGCCCTTCCCACCTCGATATGCCCGCCCTGTTCGACCTGGCGCAAGGCATCCGGCACGCGCCAGCCGCTGACCATTACGAACTGGATTTTCGCCGTCCTCCCTTCGCCAAACCGTTCATGATGCTCTATCTGGCAAACGCCATCAACCAGTTGCGGTTGGCGCAGCCAGAGGCAACCTTTACCACCTTAACCAGCAGGTCAGACAGCTGCGCCTACATGTCCCACCTGGGCTTTTTTGACGCCTGTGGTCTGGTAGATGCCCACCACCAGCCTATGAACTCCCCCGGCGCGGGGATCAACTATATACCCATCGCCACATGGCAGGTCAGCGAACTGCGCCAGCAGGCGCGGCAAGAAGTCATCGAGATCGGCGAACTGATCGAAATACAAGCGGAAGAAATGGCGCGAGTGCTCACCCGCCAACAGCGCGGCGATCTGGTGGACATCCTCGTTTATGCCCTGCGCGAAATCATGCGCAACGTTGTCGAGCACAGCGAGTCAGACACACTCATGTACTGCGCCCAATTTTGGCCGCGCAACAATCAGGTCGAAGTGGCGATTCTTGACGCCGGCATTGGCATTGCCGCTTCCTTGAGACAAAACCCCCACATTAGAGCCAACAACGATTACGACGCCCTCAAATTAAGCGCCCTGCCCGGTATTTCCAGCAAAGCGTTTCGCGGCAAACATCGTAACCCCCATGATGTGTGGGCCAATACCGGCTATGGTCTGTACATGGTGCGCCGTTTATGTGAAAAAGGGGGTACACTCACGCTTTCCAGCGGTGACGCCGCCATGTACGTGCGGCAAAACGAATCGCGACAATATCATTGCCAGACCAACGGCACCGCTATTTCACTGCATTTAAACTTGAACGAAATTGGCAGCTTTAGCAAAACTAGATCGCAGTTCCTGAGTGAGGGGGATGCCTTGGCCAAAGAGCTGCTGGGTGAAGATTACATCACCGCTTCACTCGCTTCCAGAATGCTCAGACGGGAGTTTCCACATATGACACCAACCACCTTGCAAACCATCATCCCGGCCATCTCCACTGAAGACCGCGCTACCCTGCGCCAGTTGATGGCCGAACGGTTCAACATCGAAGAGCTGAAGGATATGGTCTTTGACTTAGGGGTTGACCATGAGAGATTTCCACACCCCCCGTTGAGCAGTTTCTGTCGGGAACTCATCGCCTACTTTGAGCGCATCCAGAATTTAAGCTGCCTGTTAACGGCGATGATTCGACTGCGTCCTGCCGTTGGTGAGTTTGCACGGATGTTAGCCACATTAGGCGGCTGCCAGCCTCGCGCCAAAGCACAGCTTATTTTGCCGCAAGACAAATTGGTGAGCCGCTCCAGCTTGCTCGGAGATTTGGCCGCCTTGCTAGACATTCCGCAAGAAGAAATCATGCTCATTGCCACTCAGCCAGGCAGTATCAAGTTGTTAGTCGGTTTACCAGAAGAAGCGGCCAAGCGGTTGGTCGAATTAGAGACAGAAATGATTGGCAACACCCATGAAGTCTCATCAGTGTCCCTGTTCTCTGCCTTATCCCCACAGGAACAGGCGCAGTGGAGGCAGCAGGTTCTTTCTGAATCGGATACGGTGCAGCAGCGTTTACTGAACCCCATCACCTACACCGAAAAGGTCATCAGCGACTTCCTGCGCTACCAGGTGACCACTTATCCTTTTGCTGACGCCCATTTATACGAACAGATGCGCTCTCTTCTCAATCTGGAGCACACACGGCGCACGCCGTTGATGAAGGGGCCGTATATCACTCTAAGCAAATCGTTCCGGCAGGGAGCCTCCGTACAGCAGTTGGTGGCAGAAGGTCTTCTGCATCCGCACCTGGTCAACATCGCCGCCCATCCCAACCTGTTCGGCCATCAGGAGAAGGCGATCCGGGCAATCACCGGCGGCCAGCCGACGCTGGTTTCCACCGGCACCGGTTCCGGTAAAACAGAAATATTCCTTTATCCCATCATCAGCCATTGTTTGCGCTTGCGGGATGAAAAGGCGCTGACGGGGATAACGGCCGTGATTGTGTACCCCATGAACGCCCTGGCGGAAGACCAACTGGAACGCTTGCGCGGCCTACTGGCGGGCACAGGAATCACATTCGGCATGTACATTGGTAAGACCCCTGAACTGGATGATGACGCCGTGGGCGTGCGCCTGCCGCAAGGCAGTTCCAAAGCCGACTATGAAGCCAAACTGGCGGAACTGGCCGCGAAAAACGAGCGGCAGGCCGTCTTTCCCTATGAAGAGCGTATCTCACGAGACAGTATGCGCCAATCGCCACCCCGTATTCTACTGACCAATGTCAAGCAGTTGGAGTTGCTGCTGACACGGCAGCGGGATGTGCAGTTGTTTGATGGCGCGACTTTGGATTATCTGGTCTTTGATGAGGCTCATACCTTTTCCGGGGCAGCAGGGGCAGAAACGGCCGTGCTGATTCGCCGGCTGCGGGCATTCTGCGGCCGTGGAGTGGATGAAACCGTTTGTATCGCCACCTCGGCCACCATTGTCGATGCCGAGCGCGGCCCCGAAGCAGGTCGCGATTTTGCCAGCCGCTTCTTTGGCGTCAATCCGCAAACGGTAGCTCTAGTGGGCGAAGAGTATGAACCTGATCAATGGGCGGAGACACGTACCCAACCGCCTCCTTTCCTCGGTGATATGCTCATTCACCTGCAAGATGTGCTGGCGATTGTCGATGCCGGTACCGCGGCGGAAAATGAGCGTGCTGCGACGATCCTGCGCTCTTTGTTGGGTATAGAAACCACGCCTGCAAGCTGGCGGGCAGACGTTTACGACTATTTGAGCCGCAATGAACTGGTCTACCAACTGGTGGGGGCGCTCATTGTTCCCCGTGAACTAACTGACTTGCTGAAAGATTTGAAAACGCGTCTGCAGTGCGATATTTCGGAAGAGGAACTGCTCCTATGGTTGGCTTTGGGGGCAGCGGCAAGGAAACGGGAACGGCCGTTTTTGCGCCCGGTCGTCCACGCTTTTGTGCGGGGTGTCAGCGGCGCGGTCGTCACCTTCCCTGAAGGGTGGCAGCGGCCCAAATTATGGCTGTCTGCCATTGACGCGGCTGACGACGATGGTGACTACCGGCTCAACGTGTTGACCTGCTCTACTTGCGGGCAGCATTATTTCGAACATTTCCTGCGCGACTTTTCTTTTACGGACCAAGTGCCGGAAGGGGGTGAGTTAACTCCCAATGGGCAACTCTATTGGCGGCCGCTTGAACAGGTTCATGAAGGCAATCGGGTTATTCTGCTCGACCAGCTTATCGGTCAGGATGAGGATGAGGAGGAGCAAACCGTTTCTGGTTCGCAGCCGCTCTGGTTCTGTGCCGCCTGCGGCACCATGCACTCTGATCACCTCGACCGCTGCGCTTCTTGTGGGGAACAAGACAGACTGCTCCAGTTGTGGGTGGTGAAGCAGGATGAAAATTATCCGGGCAAACTGTATCGCTGTGTCTCTTGTGGCACAAACGGCCGTCGCGCTTCAGGTGGCCGTTATCGCGAACCCGCCAAGCCCGTCCGCGCCACCACTGTCTCCGATGTACACGTTCTGGCGCAAAACATGATCCAACATGCGCGGCGTAAACGGCTGCTGGTTTTCAGCGATAACCGCCAGGACGCGGCCTTCCAGGCTGGATGGATGAAGGATCACGCCCGGCGTTTCCGGCTGCGGTCGTTGATGTACGGCCGTATTCAGCAAGGCCCCATATCGATTGGCGATTTAACTGCCCACTTGGATGACCTGCTCAACAAAGATGATGACTTAAGCCAATCCCTCGTTCCAGAAGTGTGGCGTGTTCACCGCAAACAAGCAGAAACAGTCAAGCACAATGAGCAGCGAAAATATTTCCTGCGGATTCAGGTGTTACGTGAATTAACAACGGGTGTCCGGCAAAGAATCGGCTTGGAGCCATGGGGGCGCATTCAACTGAGCTATGATGGCTTGCACCCCAATCTGCCCTTTATTCAGGAATGGGCCGAAAAGCTTGATTTGACGCCACAGAACTTATTAGATGGGATTGCGTCTTTGCTAGACACCATTCGCCGAAAATCCATCCTCCTAGATCGGGAAGGCTATATCTTTTCAAAATATTGGAACGATGGTGATTTTGAGATTCAGCGTGGCTATATGCCCAAATATGCCGGTGTTCCCGTCGGACTTAAATTAACCCGCGATCCCAACGATAGCAAATCCCGGGTGCAACAATGGCTTAGCGAAACGAGGCACCAGACCAGCGCCTCTCAAGCTGTTCGCTCCTGGGGCATTCTCGCAGCCGATGTCGGTCCATTCTTGAAAGACCTTTGGTCGCTGCTTACCACTGATTTGAACATCCTGGTGCCGACCACATTAACCGGTTATCAGAACAAACAAATCAGAGGAACACAAGGTGTTTACCAAATTGATGCAGACAAACTGCTCATAAAACCCAACGAGGGGGTTTTCCGTTGCCAAACCTGCCGCCGCGTGCAGGTTCGTCCTACGCCTAACAACATTTGTATGGGATGGCGTTGTGGGGGCACACTGCAGTTTGAAGATGAAAACCCGGATGATTATGACCTGATGGTGTTGGATCAGCAGTTCACTTTGTTACGACCGGAAGAGCATTCTGCCCAGGTGCCTAACGACAAACGCGAACGGCTGGAGCGAGCTTTCAAGAGCGAAACATCGAACTGGGTGAACACGATTGTCGCCACGCCCACCCTGGAAATGGGCGTTGATATTGGCGGGCTAGACGCCATTCTCATGCGTAATGTCCCGCCGCTGCCCTCAAACTATTGGCAAAGAGCGGGTCGTGCCGGGCGTCGTTACCGTATGGCCGTCAACCTAACCTACGCCCGCAACGCCAGCCACGACCGGGCCTATTTTGAGGAACCGCTCAAGCTACTAAACGGCATCATCTATCCGCCACGCATTAATTTGCGCAACGAGCTGATGATCAAAAAACACGTCCACGCCACCGTACTGACCAGTTTGTATCAACTGCGACGTGACGAACATTTGAACTTGGCTGTGCGCGAGGATATAGACCGCATCCTCAATATCTGTTTCCCTACTTACATCAGAACTTATCTATTCGACGAAAAAGGTTTTGTGTTGGCCACGCCTTTAGATGTCTCCATGCTAGAGTCCTTAATCGCCAAGCATGAAACGCCCACTATGCAGTATGTCCTGAATGTGTTTGCCGCCTGGCCAGCTGAGGACGAATTAGTCGTGGAGGAAGATCTGCTGCGACAGCACATTCGCGAAATGACCTCTGCTTTGACCGAGGTCATCGCGCGTATCTGGAAGCGTTTGCAATGGGCGATGGATCAGATGCGTAAACTGGATGTGATTCGCACCAAAAAAGGGACCCTGGATGCTGCAGAAGACGCCCTTTATGCGCGTTGTGACCGCCTGGTCAAGAAATTGAAAGGGATTCAATCGCGGCGGCGCAGTGAATCGGAAGGGTTCGATGATACCTATACCTATGGCGTTTTAGCGGCTGAAGGATTCTTACCCGGTTATGGCCTGGGCACAGGCGCGATTGTGGGAACGGCGCAAATCCCCATTACCCAAAGAACCTTTCTCAATGATTTCGATCTACCGCGTCCCCCTGGCGTAGCCCTGCGCGAATATGCACCGGGCAATCTGATATATGCCAACGGCAACCGCTTTGTACCTCGCTTTTATCATTTGGAACCAGATGCCCCTATCCTGTATCAGGTGGATATTGAAAATGAGGCCGCCTCCGAAATTGGTACAGCTCAAACGGGACAAACATCGTTAGGGACGGCTGTTTTGCCGATCGTGCCTATTGCAGACGTGGATATGCCGCATGTTTCACATATTACCGATGATGAAGATTACCGGTTCCAAATGCCGGTAACTGTCATCGGGTTTGAACAGCAACGCCACGCCGGTGGCAAAGGATATGATTGGGGAGGCAAAGCTCTGCAATCTCGCCATAACGTTCACCTGCGATTGTTAAATGTTGGGGCAGCACAATTGACAGGCTTAGGCGTTCTAGGATACCCGGTAAGCCTGGTTTCAGGCCAGAGCCGCTCCCCCTTATCTTCAGATGCGGAGCTAAGCAACTTCCGAGAAGCCCAACTCGAGCGATACGGAGAACGCGTTCAAAATATCGGCTTTTTTGCAGATGTAATCGCCGATGCCCTAAGCATCCAAGATTGCAGCAATCGACTTGAAGCCTACAGTATTGCTGAATCACTACGCATGGGAGCTGCCAACGTCATTGATATGGAGGTCGAAGACCTGCAATTGCTCTGCATCGGCAAACCTAATCAGGAAGAAGTTGATATTTTGATTTACGATCCCATGCCTGGTGGCTCTGGTCTTCTGGAACAGCTCCTTGAAAAATGGAAAGAGGTGGTTGAGGCGGCTCTGACTATCGTGGACGGATGCCCATCTGTCTGTGAGCAAGCGTGTATTGATTGTTTAATGACCTACCGAAATTCTTATTATCATCGCCACTTAGATCGCCGCATCGCTGCTAAGTGCCTGATGAATTGGGGATCGTCTGTAATCTACACACACGATATTCAGGCCAAGCTGCCCAATGTTGAAGACACTTCGGGCGAAATGCCGGTCAATGAGGCTGAATCCCGCTTGCTGGGAATGATTCAACGAGCAGGTTTTCCGACACCGGCGGCGCAGCATCCGATTGAATTAGGGAAACCATTAGGGCAGACTATCCCGGATTTCTTTTATGATGTTTCAACCCAAAACTATTATGAAGGAATATGCATTTACCTGGATGGCATGAGCCGCCATATTCATGGAAACCGCGAAACGCAACAGCGTGATCAAGCCATTCGAGAAGAGCTGCGGAACCGTGAGTATGAAGTAATTACGATTCCCTTCAATGATCTGATGGATCGTAAAGCGATGGCTGGACATTTCTACCGCCTTGGCAAGATTCTTTTGGGACGAAGTGAAGCGAAAGAGAAACGAGATAACTCAAGCTGGTTTGAGCCTGAGAAATGATTTGATTTGGATGCATCATTTCAAAACACTCACCACTATGCGGATTGAACCTTCTTTTTGCCACGCCTCTTTCATCTCTACTTTCTCGTAAATAGGTTACTGATCAGGAAACCTATTTGGGGTTCTTATAGATCATAGGCAAAAAGCAACGGTAAGGGCAGTTGATATCACGGTCAGTACGTAGTTGAAACGGAATGAAGATAGGCTAACTACTCTGGAAGCTTTGAGCAAAAGTCAAGCGAACCGATCTGCTATAAGGTTTGCTTAACTTTCATTCTGTTAACCGGTTTTCCTAACGGGAAATGCATATTGTTCAGCCTCGAAAAGCAGTAAAGAAAAACGCTGGTTCCTTTGCATATCAATTGCCCTTGGGTGCCTCAGACCAGAGAGGAAGGGGCCGAATTGGCTTGGAGGGGTACAAGCTGCCTGATTCAGCGCAGACCATTGGCGTTGGTATTTGCGTGAGTTCTATAAAATGCCCAATTCGATAGATTATCCATGACAACCAGATCAAAGATTTCAACCAATATGGGCTAACGTGTCGTCGCGCAAAACGAACGCTACCATCAGCAGCGGGCTACGATATGCTGCTTGCCCGTTATTCGGGTCTGATCGCTGTAACGATCTCCGCCCTCTCTAACTGCTCTCTATCCCAACTAACGAACGCCACATCCAGCGCCGCGGCCACAGCCACATACGACGCGTTCGCCCCGCGCAGGCGTTGCGCCGCGGCGACACGAGCAGCCTCAATGCCTAGCCCGTGGTCGAGGCTGACCAGCCTCAGATTGGGGATGCCCAGCAGCCGGTCGATCGTTTTCTGGCCTAACGCCGGGTCCCCCGTCTGCCGGGCGATGGCCCCGCCGACCTCGGCCAGCAGCAACACCGGCGCGGGGATGGCCTCGCCTTCGGCCAGGACGCCGGCCAGCCAGCGCCGGCTGGTCGCGTGTTTGACGTCTGACTCAACCAGATAGCTCAGCCAGACGCTGGCATCGACGACGATCACAGGTCCCGTCGCACATCGCGGACGGCGTCGACCGCCGAGACGCCCGCCGGCCAGGCAGCCGAGATTTCCGCCGCCAGCTGGTCCATGTCGGTCAGGAGCGCGACCACGTCACCCGGCGCGGGTAGCGGCGGCCGGACCGGCACCAGCCGGGCGACTCAATTGCGCAACTGCAGGCCCTTGTGCCGGCGATCCGGCCTTGCTATAGTGCCCTTGACCCACATTATGGCCGACAAAAAAACAAATACCCCCACATCCGAGCAGCTCATTGCCCTATTTCTTGCCCTTCCCTGGCTAGACATCCTAGCCGAGACATACAGGCTGCTGCACAGCCTCTGGCGCGGCTTGGCTGACGAAGGCATGTACGAGGTACTGGAGCACGAGTCAACCTTGGAACTCGTCGATCGCCAAGGGAAACGGTCCCGCTTCGAGAAGCGTCAGAAGGTCCGCTACCTGCAGAACAACATCATCGCTTATCAGGATCATGGCTGGAGCGACGGTCAGAGCCTGCTGGATTATCAGTGCTCCCCCGGCGTGGTTGTGGATCAATACCGGCCGGGCCAGAAGACCTACATCCTCATTTCCCTGCGCGATAGTAAGCAGCGTGGCGATCAGGATGAGTTCCACATCCGTTGGAACCTCCATGATGCCTTCTTGCGTTCTCAGGAACAATGGGAGACGGAAGTCAGCCACCGGACCCAGCACCTGCTGGTGCGGTTGATCTTGCCCAAGACCCGGCCGCCGGTGCGCATCTGGTTGTCGGAATACTTGCGCCGGCGCACACGACTACTGGATGACTCGACGATGCAGCAACTCCCCGATGGTCGCTGGCAGGTGGAATGGCAAACGAAGAACCCACGGTTGCACGAGCGGTACGCGCTCAAGTGGGAATGGTGACAACAAAAAAGGCGCCAGGCCCGCGGTGCCCAGCGCCCTTCTCTCTCAGGTTCCCGATCCGCCGCTCATATCCCCTACTCCTTTGGATGCACGCAGCCCACGGCCGTTGGGGCTATGAAGCATCACACAGTGGAAATCGAATCTAAAGTCGATCACATTATAATCAACTTTGATTAATTGTGTCAATCCTTTTGATCGGTAGATGCGGGAGGCTTCCGGCGCTTAGGCCCGGGACGAGGTCCTTGAGCTAGATATTCGTCGATATCTTTCGCGGTTGTGAACCACTCATGCCCTAGTCGGATCGCGCGAATCTTCTCCTGGCGGGCCAGCAGCCGCAGATGGCTGTAGGAGAGGCCGCTGAGTTCGGCCGCCTGCTTGAGGGTGATGAGATCGCGCAGGTCGGGTGTAGATTCTGGTTGGTTGTCTGACATCAGGATTGATTATAAATGATCTGGGATAGGCAAGAGAAGCGATAAATGGTGGCCACGCATGTAAAATTGCCTTGCTATGGATAAATCCCTTACCGTCATTGAACAAAGAACTGTTGATTTCTATGGTGACGCGATCGTGGCTATTCGTGTCGGTGATGGCACCGTTCCCTGTCCGCCCGATTTGTGACCTGCTGGGTGTAGACTGGAATGGGCAAAGACGGCGCATCCACCGCGATCCTGTCTTGTCTCAAGAAGCGAAGGTGCGGACGTAACGTCCACACCTGGTGGCCGCAGAGCATGATTTGCCAGCCCCTAGACTATATTAGGCTAGGAAAGCGACAAATGCTGACCATCCAGGTAGAATATCCAGGTTATGGAAAAGTCCCTTACCATCGTTGTTACAACGACAGATAGGACAAAAAGGAAGGGGTGAGGATAGCCTCACCCCTTGTAGGGTTACCGGAGAAGAACGAGGAGGCCAATGACCGATCTGACGATCATCAGGCAGCATGATGTCACTTTCTATGAGGACGAATTGACCGCGGTTCTGACCCGTGACGGGCGGGTATTCGTCTCTCTAACACAGATGTGCAACGCTCTGGGTATCGACCCGGCCACCCAACGCACCCGCATACGCGACCACGATGTGCTAGGGGAGGGTATGGAGCAGATGACCATCGATACGCCCGGAGGCTCGCAAAAGGTCTACATGCTCCATGCCGACCTTGTGCCCATGTGGCTGGCTGGCGTGCGCGTCAAGGCAGTTAGGGAAGAGGTCAGGGGCAAGCTCAAGCGATACCAAATCGAAGCTGCCAAAGTGTTGTGGGAAGCCTTTCAGGAAGGCCGTTTGACCACCGACCCGACGCTCGACGACCTGCTGCGCAGCGACTCCGACGCCGTCCAGGCCTACAAGATGCTGCAGGCCCTGGTAAAGCTGGCCCGCAACCAGATTTTGCTCGAGGCTCAGTTGCAGACCCACACCGAGCAACTGGGCGACCACGACCAGCGACTAGAGGATATCGAGGCGACGCTGGGCGACACCGGCCGCCTGGTCACGCCGGACCAGGCCAGCCAGATCAGCCAGGCGGTCAAGGCCGTAGCCCTGGCTCTGGGCAAGAAGAGCGGCCGGAACGAGTTTGGGGCGATTTATGGGGAGCTATACCGCAGGTTCGGTATCACCGGCTACAAGCAATTGCCGGCGTCGAAGTTTCAGCAGGCGATGGATTGGTTGACAAATTGGCATGAGAAGCTGGAGGAGTCATTGCCATTTTAGAGCTTTACCACGCTTCAGGTTTACCCTGTGACAGCTTACTTGTAATGCAGCCGGCGTCAACGACTGCGAGTTAGTTGCCATGGTCGGGCTCGTCTTTCCTATCTCGAATATCTGTAACATTGCCCCCATGCTCAGAAAGATACCGAGCTTTCCATTCCTCAAAAGTGGGACCCTCAACGAGCTTCCAACCCTTCGTCTCCTTCTGCCCTAGCTGTACTTTGTCGGGCATGATAGCTCCTCTTAGTGACTTGGCTTGCTCTAGTTGCTTGATAGTCCAGTATTTGGCTCCTCCCAAGCGAGCCCCGCTCATGTCGGCCCCCGCCAAGAAAGCCTCACTCAGATTAGCTCCCCCCAAGTTGGCCCCGCTCAAATTGGTGCTTCTCAAATCGGCTTCGCTCAGAGTGGCTAATCCCAAGTTGGCCATACTTAGATTGGCTTCCCACAAGCGGGCCTCGTTCAGAGTGGCTAATGCCATGTCAGCCCCATTCAGATCGGCTTTCCACAAGAAGGCTCCATCCAGTTTGACTTGTCCCAAGTCGGCCCCGCTCAGATCGGCTCCCCACAAAATGGCTGTGCTCAGGTTGGCTCCCCCTAATTTGGCCCGACTCAGATTAGCTTCTGCCAAGGAGGCCCTACTCAGATCGGCTCCCCCCAAATTGGCCTCATTCAAATTGGCTCCCCCCAAATAGGCCTCATTCAGATTGGTTCCCAACAAGAAGGCCTTGTTCAAAGAGCCATCTTTTAGCCATCCCTTATGCCTCAGCTCGATTACAGCCATCTCTGTAACGTCTCGGTACTTGCTCCCCAGCTGCCTTATGAGCTGGACCTTACGCTCTTGCTCCAGCCGTCTCTCGGCTAGAGCATCAATCGTCACAGCCGCTATCACGATACCGGCCAGTTCTGGCCCCATGCCCCTTATGAGCCGTCTGGCTGTATCAAGATCGTCTCTTCCCTCCAGGAATAGGCCCCAGACGCCCAGCCAGGCAAAGATAGCTATCAGCAGGAGCCGGCCGTGATTGGAGTCTATCCACTTGCTCAGCCCGTTTGCTTTCGCATTTATCCAGTAATAGGCCCGCTTGGATTTGTCGCTCATCCGCCCTGTTTTCTAATATCTGTTATGCCGCGTTTTTTGCGGACATAGGAATTCTGGATTGCCCTTTAAGAACCGCTTTCTGATTGTGTCTCATTTCAATAGTTGCCTGGCTGCCTCTTTGTCCTTTCGGCTTCTTGTCTAGCCAGATACCGTGTTTCCCACTCCTCAAATGTTGGACCTTCTACAGCTTTTCTGTCCCCAACCTCACCAGCCCTCAGCCATACCTCATCCGGCATAAAGGCTCCCTCCAATACTGCTTGCTTTAATTGTTCAAGAGTCCAGTTGCGAGCTGAACCCTCTTTATAGATAGATATGCCCCCTGGCTCTCGATCGGGGGCACCCCCAAACAATTTCGCCCCACTCAGGTTAGCTCCATACAGTGATGCCATCATCAAATTGGCAAGACCCAAGTTAGCCCCGCTCAGATCGGCCAGTAAAAGATTTGCGCCTACCAGATCGGCCAACCCCAAGTCGGCTCTATTCAGAAAGGCTTCCTGCAAGTTTGCCCGACTAAGATTAGCTCTCCACAAAGTGGCCCCGCCCAGATTGGCTCTCTCCAAGTTGGCCTCGCTCAGATTGGTTTTCTCAAAGCTGGCCTCGCTCAGATTAGCACGGAACAAGTTGGTCCCTTTCAGATTTGCACTCCACAAATCGGCCTTGCTAAGATTAGCCTCTTCTAAGATGGCCCCCTCCAAATTGGCATAAAGCAAGCGGGCCCCTTCCAAATTGGCACGGAAAAAGTTGGCACCATTCAGCGAGCCGTCATAAAGCCAGCCTCTGGCACTCAAGACTCGGATAGCTGTATCTGAGACATCGTTATGTTGGCTCGCCATCTGGATAATGAGCTGCTCTTTGAGCTGCTTATCTTGCCTTCGCTCATTCAGATAATCTATCGTTACAACACCTATTACAATCCCCGCTAGCTCCGGCCCTATATCTATCAGGCCACTTGTTAGCAAGAGCCAGGGCTCTGAGCCGGCTATTGCTCGCCCAAAATGATTCAGCGTAATAGCGTAAATAGCTAGCCCGAGAAAAAGCAGCACAATTGCTACACGCCAAATGTTGTTGGCGTGTTCTTTTATCCACACTTGCCAGTATTTTTCCACCATAGTTCGCCTTACCCTCGCCTATTATCGCGACCGCAGTCTGGCCAGCGTAACGATGACTCCAGTTATCCCATAATAGACAGTGGGATATTATTCAGGATCTTTGCTATCTGCTGTATCCTCTGGATAGCCTGTCTTGCTAAGAGCCACTTCAGTACTAAGCCCTCCAGCAGCATAAATGGCTTGCTCATCTTCAGTCCCTTAGTGGTCTTCTCGCTAAATATCTGACTTGGCCAGAGGTGTTTTCAAGCGATTGTTTCCTCTGGTAAAGTCTTCAATCGATATCTTGAAAACTTCGCGAGAAAACCACTTAGACACTCATTCTCAAATACACTATAGCGGAGCCTGTCTTAGCCGCGCCAGCTAATTATGCCGCATAGAAAGCATCTTGCTTCATAGACATTTTCTACCTGCTCCTACGAGCCTGGCTTATGGCCGCCCAGAGCCACCTCAACCATTCCCTCTATCATGCTGTCTGAGGACTGTTGGAGCATCGTGGTTATACCATCGATGCGAGCCATAGCGATATCAACCGCGTCTTAATTTTGCCGGTTAGTCAGCGCGATTAGCTAAAAATAGGTCTCTTCCGCCCGCGTGTGGCCCAGCGACTCCGAAAATATCAGTTGCCGGTGCTAGTCGCACTCAGGATTTCTTCTAGCGACTTCTTTAACTCCTGCACTTCCTCAATCGCCCTGGCATAGGCCTCTTTGGCCCGCAGTTCTTGCGCCAGTTGCGCCCGTCCCTCCTCGCCCAACCAGTCAAGAAACTGCAACATCGCCTCCACCTTGCTCTGCAACAATGCCGCGTGCTGTGCCTGCTTCGACACTGGCGCGGCCTGGGCCCGGGCGGAGCGCCGTTCTTCCCGCGCCAGCATATTCTCCACCAGCGCGGCCACGGCCTTGGTTACCGCCTGACCCTGGTCTTCCCCGGTATTCTCCGCCTGCCAGGCCACGATCCGGTTCAGCGCCTCGATCTGCAGCTCTGGCTGCTTGCCCAGCCGCTGGCTGATTGGCCGGATGGTTCGCTCGGGTAGCCGGTGGCGGCGGATAATCTCTTGCGCTCGTGGGTCGAGGTTGAGCACGGCCGTTACGTACTGCCGGTAGCGCTCGGAGACGTTGAGGGCCTTCTCTACCTGGCCCCACTTAACCAGGGGTGAACCATGGTTCACCCCCCCCTCTACTGTCTCATCGATGCCCGATAACTCATAGCGCAAGGCCAGGAAGCCCTGGGCTTTCTCGACGGCGTCGATGTCCTCGCGCATGACATTCTCGACGATCTGGTGGGCGCGGATGCTGACGCCCTCGGGGGCGATAGTGGCCTTGATCGTGTCCGGGCTGCGTGTCTCCAACCCCTCCTGAATCTTCCGTTCAGCCAGGACCAGCAGCACGTGGGCCCAGTAGCGCCGCTCGCCGGTGACGATGAGGTAATTCACACCCTCCGGCACCGGGGTGTTGCCCGGCACGCGGCGCACCGAGATGGGGTTGATCAGCCCGTGCTGGGCGATGCTGTCGGCCAGCCGTCCCAGCTCGTCGAGGTCGCGCTTCAGCGCCGGATCGGCCTCGTTGGCCCGGGCGCGTTTCTGCCACTCGGCCATCGCCTTGGCCGGCGTGAGTTCGCCGCTATGCATCTGTACGGCCAGATCGCCCGGCAGCAACTGCCGCGGTTGTCGGGGGTCCGGTAGGATGGAAACCAGAGGTAAGGGTGACAGAATGCCCGCCCTTTCGCGCAATTGGGCCTGCGACTCCGGGCTCATAAAGTCGGTGACGGTGCTGAACGTGCCGGTCAGGGAACCTTTCTTAGCCACGGGCAACCTCCTTAACCACCCCGGCAAAGGCCTCGGCCGCGTCCCGGGTGGCGGCGTCGGTGGCGAATGAAAAGATATCCATCTGGGCGGCGTGGGCGTTGCGGATGGCCACGCGGGACGGGATAGCCGGGAAGACCTTGTCGCCGAACATCTGCCGCAGTCCCTCCAGCGTCTCGCGCGATTCGACCGTCCGGTCCTGCAAGGTTGGTATAACCCCCAGGAGTTCAAGGTCGTTGATCTGGGCCACGTCGTTGATGGTGCGCTGCAGCAGCCCGATACCGATCAGCGGGAAGTAGCCCGGCTCGACGGGGATGAGGATCTCTCCCGCGGCGATCAGGGCGTTGAGGGTCAGGATGCCCAGCGACGGCGGGCAGTCGATGATGATGAAGTCATAGTCCTTGGCGACGCGCTTCAACGCGCTGGCCAGCCGGTCCTCGCGGCGGATGACGCCCAACAGGTCGAGCTCTGCCCGGGCCAGCCGGATATGGGACGGCAGGATGTCGAGTGACGCTGCGGGATAGCCGGCGCGCTCATTGGCCGGCAGCGCGATGGCCTTGATCGACTCTCTGGCCGGGGTCTGGTTGACCAGTACCTCATAGGTTGTGGCCACGCCCTCGGCCGGGCCCAGTGTGAATTGCGGGGAGAGGAACACGGCCGTGGCGTTGGCCTGCGGATCGACGTCGACCAGCAGCACGCGCTGCGGCCCTAACACATCGGGCGCGACGCCACGGGCCAGTCCAGCGGCTACATTGACGGAGCAGGTCGTTTTTCCGGTGCCGCCTTTTTGCATGGCGACGGCGATGATTCTGGTCACACTTCTCCCCCACATAGGTCTATCGCTCCGGGGTCTTTAGGTGGGCGTCCGACCGGCCGGTCGATGAGCTTGAACGCCTCCAGGTCTTCGCGGGTGATGGCGTACTCGCGACCCAGTTTTTGGGCCGGTAATTTCCCCAACTGGATCAGTTCTCGGACACGAGAGGTGGAGAGCCCAAGTTCCCTGGCTGCAGCTGTCACGCCCACGATTTCCATGGCCGCTAATTGTATGGTAAACCCATTGGTGTAAATACCCTTGACAACGCAGTGATTTATTATTACGATTTAGTACATTTACATCAGGCGAATTGCCGCCCCGGATCCATTTTCACTGAGATTGTGACGGAGGTATGGAATGCACAAAACGATAGCCAAAGGCTTATTCTACGGCGTGGCGACGGTCCTTATTCTTTGGACGGCGTCGCTCACCTATAGTTTCGTCTCCACCGCCCTACCCCAGACGCACTGGCTGGTGCCGCTCTTCGCCCTTGTTATCTTCGATGTGGGCATGCTGGCCTGGCTCAAGGTCTTCCTGGATTACGCCCAGGGCAGCGGTCAGCGGGCGCTGGCACTCATCCTTTCTCTATTCGACTTCCTCGGCGTAGGCTTGATGGTCCTGGCCGAGATTCTGCTGGGCGGGCAGACGATGGTCGCGCCGCCGGAGAACCTGGGTGAGTACGCCATCTGGGGTATTGCCATCTGGACGGTGGTCAATGTCGGCGGGGTGTTGATTTTCCACATGCTCCAGCCCGATGCGCGGCGTAAAATGGTTTTACAGAGCGAGATGGACCTGGTCTTCGATGAGGCGCTCAAGAAGCTATCGACCCGGCGCGTGGCCATTGGTGGTGAATTGTCCGATCGCTTGGCCGATGGCATGTTAGCCCAGCTGGTAGCCGGGCTGTCCCTCGAAGGCAACCGGCCGGTGCTGGAACCGGCGTTACCGGTGGTGACCGAAGCCAAGCCACTTCCGGTTTCAGAAAACCATCGCAGCGGCGATTTTTTAGCCTGACGCGCCAACGTGATCCGCATCGTGGTGAACCACCCAACGACCGCACGATCCGCTGTGCCAACCCGTCCTGCAAACGGGTTATTTACCCCGGCCGGCACCGTCGCCGCCGGTACTGTTCAGAGGCGTGTAAGCAGGCGGCTTATCGGGCGAGGCAAAAGGGATCGTAGTGCGTTACGCTCACTGGCAAACGTAACGGATCATTTGTTCGACACATGGCGGCAGCTTGACTATAATGTGAGGCACTTGGAGTAGAGAAAAAGAAAACCCCCGTGACCTGTTGCTGTGCGGGCGCAGTCACAAGGGGCTCTGGGCGGCGGAATTTTTTCCGCGTTAAACTAAATTATGGGACTATTCCCGGATTTAGTCAAGACAATGTGAGGCGCAGTTAAAGCGCCCGCCCGGTTTCCCCTCAAAAAATCGCCCCACAGCCCAGGATCACACACAAGTGTGACCGGGGAATGTGGGGTTTTTTCTTTCTCGAGCCGGGTGAAAGCTATCGACGGAAGGATAACAAGCCTCCCCTAGGTAGCAAAAAAGGCCAAGTGTTGGCGCACCTAGCCTTTGCTTACAGAGGTAAAACCGCATCACCTTCACTAGCAGTTGGTGTTGGCGCACCTTCTGCTAAACGAGCCCCTTGAGTGGGGAGGGGGCCTTTGGGCCTCCTATGCGGCAAATAAATTTGTCGATAGGAGTGTACACAAGCCTGGAAAATCTGTCAATGAACCAGGTGTTCTAGCCACACACCTCAACGATGGGTTTCCGTTCAGGCTGTGGAAACCATGCAGCCGGACGCTGAGGTTAACTCTCCGGAACCGTCCGAAGCACTGCGGCAGGCGCAGGCGCGGCTCCTCCAACTGAGAGCAGAGCGAGGCATCGAGGTTAAGGCTTCGGCTATCCCGCTCTGGCAGGCCGCCGAAGACGCTACCGGTGTCCCCAACTGGCTGCTCGTCAACGCCCAGAAGGAGCTCCAGCGCCGCCGTGCGACTGCCAGCCGTAGCACAACCTTTCCCTGTTGTGTGCCAGACGCGTCGGCTAACTTCCCGTTCGACCCCGAGCCAATTCTTATCCATGAGGTCGGGTCCGTAAGCGCGGCATCTTGCGCTGCGCAAACCGTCGTTGTTCACCCCACAATCCTGCTGGCCATGCTCCGGCAGCACCTGGAAGCGCCCGGCCGGGTGTGGCTCTTGCTGCGGGTCATCGACCGCGACGGCCGTGGCTGGCTGGACGTGCAAGATATCCGCTATCGCTTAACCGATAAGGACTCGCCTTACCGCATCTGCGGGTGGCGTCGGTTGCGGCAGCTTCTGGTCCAGGGGGAGGGATTATTCTGGCACCGCGACGAGCAAGATAGATTGTGGCTCTATGGGGCTCACAAAATCGCCTACAAGCTCGATTCCGGCCGTTTGCAGGGCTTTCCCGTCGAACTTCCCATCAGCGCGCTTCTGGGCGGAATTCAGGCCGTTAGGGCGGCTTTCTACGCCACTTTTCACGGTGGGCGGGACGGCAAACCCATCAGCCGCGAGACACTCGAATCGCTCTCCGGCATCCCCGGCCGCACGCAACTGGAGTACGACCGCGTGGCCCGCGTCGGGCGCCGGCGCAACATCGCCATTGGCGAGCGCTACTCTCAGGAACATGCCCAGGGCCGAGCCTGGAAGCAGGGCAGGGCGGTGTTCCATTTTGTCGATACAGAGGGCCGGCAGGGGTGCCAGGGATGGGAATACGTCGCCTGGCACCTGCCCAACAGCTACCAGACCGCATATCAGCGCCGCTCCCGAGGAAGTCGCAAGCGGCTCAATCGCAAACTCGCAGACCTGGTGAAGAAAGGGATACCGGGGAACGACGACCGAGCGATTGAGAAGCTCTTCTTCCCAAACGGGGCGCTGGCGGCCAGACAGTACAACCGAGAACCGGAACGTGACGCCTATTGGCGGCAGGAAAATCCAACCCACGCCGGAGGCTTGCTCTGGCACGTCATCGTCGGGATAGAGATGTGAACATTTATATTTGCGGCCGGAAATAACTTGCGGCCATTATAGGGATAAAACCAAAATTGTTCGGAGATCGTTGGTGTTATCCGGGGAGATAGCCTCGCTGAATCTTCGCCCGGAGGATCTTCTCCGCGACTTTCTGGGCTTCTTCCTGTGTGGTCGCTGGATGCACCTGTATGCGCTGGTAACTGCTGCGCCGGCTGCCCCAGACGCAGACCACGGCCACCGGGTCCAGCAGGGTGGGCTGGATTGCGACGCTATAGCGTCGGTCCATGTGCTTCTCAAGATCAACGCGGATCAGGTTGGCGTTCATGCCGGGATTGTACTCCATCTTAGCCAATCGGCCGAACTTTCGACCCGCCCCATCTGGGAAACTTCCTCTTGACAACCCCCAGTTCGATGTGCCTACAATGGACCAGTACCAAATTGACCCCAAACATGACCCAATTATTGAACCGACAAGAGAATAATCGCCTGGCCCTCAAATTCGTCGTGCCCGGGGAGTTGAAACGCGACCTGCAGCTCCTGGCGGCCGAGCGCAACATCGCCCTATCGGCGTTGCTGCGGCTCATTGCCAGCGAGTATGTCCGGCGCAACCGGCTCTCGTGATCCTCTCCGTCGCCAATCAAAAGGGTGGGGCGGCCAAGACCACGACCGCCATCAATCTGGCCGCGGGCCTTGTCCTGGAAGGCTACAAAGTCCTGCTGCTGGACATGGACCCGCAGACGAACGCGACGCAGGTATTCCTTCATCCAGCCGTCGAACCCGAGCTGGACCAGTCACTGTATCACGCGCTCATCCACTACTCCTCAATCGCGCCGCTCATTCGCCAGACCGCGCTGGACAACCTGCACTTCGTTCCCAGCCACATCCGGCTTTCGGGCGTGGATCTGGAACTGGCCCACGTCTACGACAACCGCAGCGAGCGGCTCAAGCGCGCTCTATCAGGCGTTGCCGAGCAGTATGACTACGTTATCATCGACAACCCGCCGGCCCTTGGTTTATTGACCGTCAACTCCTTCGTGGCCAGTGACCGCCTGCTGATCCCCGTTTCGACCGGGTTCTTTGCCCTCAGCGGCCTCGTGCAGCTACTGGAGACCGTCGAGATGATCAAACAGACACGGTTGAATCCCTCGCTGGATATTATCGGCGTGCTGTGTACCTTCTCAGATCGCACGAATGTCTCCACCGATGTCGAACAGCAGTTGCGCACTCACTTCGGCGGCCTGGTTTTCGATACCGTCATTCCCAAAAACATCAGCCTGGAGGAAGCCCACTCCAATCACACCCACGTCTTCGATCATGCCCCGGCGAGCGCCGGCGCCCGGGCTTACAGGGCCCTGGTCAAGGAGGTGATCGGCCGATGAGGAAGTCCGGATTGAGCGATAGCCCTTTCTTCTCGCCGTCGATGGCGGTCGAAGCATATCCGGCCACGACTCCTGCAGCAGTACCTCCCGTGCTACCTGAGAAAACCCCGGCCAAAGATGAAGCCGCGGCATCCACCACGGCTGAGACGCACAACGATCACTCACCAGATGGAATGCATGACACCGTGACACCACGGTATCACGACATCACAATTGAACCCATCCGGCGCGCCGTCAAAGCGCTCGGCAAAGAAGCCGCGACACACCGGTTTACCGCGCCCGAGAAAGAGGCCATCGCCGAAATCGTCTATGCCTGCAAGCGACAGGGACTGCGGACAACGGAGAACGAAATCACGCGCGTGGCCGTGAACTTCATCGTCCACGACTATCAGGCCAACGGTAAGGATAGTTTGCTGGTCAGGGTGCTGCTGGCATTGAATGCCTGACGTCATGATACCGCGACAGCATGCCACCACAACCCTGCCCACTCACGTTATGATGCCAATCGAAACGGAAGACAAACAACCGAATAGGCCTTTCAATTTTGCGGGATTCCACACCCCGCATTACACGCAGGTGCCGGACCAGCTCTTCGACGAGCTGTTGCCCTTATTGTCCGGCGCGGAGATGAAGGCCCTCCTCTACATCTGCCGCCGCACCTTCGGATTCAAGAAGGACAGCGACAACATCTCCATCAACCAGATGCTCAACGGCATTCGCCGTAAAGACGGCACCTGGCTGGATCGCGGCGCCGGTCTCAGCAAGCCGACGCTGCTGCGAGCCCTGAAAGGCTTGAAGACCAAGCGCATCATCGTCGTCGAGCGCCGGCAGAATGCCGATGAGGGCAATCTGGCTACCAACTACCGGCTGCACATTCAAGATACCCTTGGTCAAGAAGTGAACCAAGCGGAGAGTCAAAGTTTTACCACACCCCTGGTGTCAGAAATTGACCAACAACAAGAAACAGATATTCAAGAAACAGAGGCGGCGCTGGCCGCCGAATTGCTCAGGTTCGGGATTGACAAACCGACCGTCGACCGGCTTCTCAAATCCCACGACCACCAGCTAATCGCCCAGAAGATCGACTACGTCGTCTTCATGGAGGAGAGCCAAGCTCCACGAGTGAAAAACCCGCGCGGGTGGTTACTCAAGGCCATCGAACAGGATTACGGCCCACCGGCCGGCTACCGGCCGCGGGCCGTGCGCGAGGCGCACAAGGCACAGGTTCAGCAGCGACTACAGGATTCGGCGAACGCCGAAGCCCAGCGCCGGCAGTCGTCTGAAACGCTTCTGCGCCAGAAGCAGGAAGAGACCGAGGCGCTTCTGGCNNTGCGCTGGATGCGCGGCCGGCTGGGGCCGGAACTGGTGACCAGCTTCGCCCGCTGCGGGCATCCCGTCGAGGCGATCCAGGTGGTCCATCTGCCCTCGGAACAGGCCGAAACTGCTGCCTGAACCTGTGCTGGACACCCGTGCTTGCTGAACAGCACGGGTGTGTTACTCAAGCGTTCGCGACTTACAGTCCCTCC